>Ga0272442_10000539_pt1 | contig 59520 bp, 48 predicted proteins | sample SSMForm2O_FD_200262 | JGI IMG/M metagenome (GOLD analysis project Ga0272442, IMG submission 200262) | Marine sediment archaeal communities from Little Sippewissett salt marsh, Falmouth, MA, United States - SSM-Form-2O | ecosystem: Environmental > Aquatic > Marine > Wetlands > Sediment ...
ACACGAGAATCTTGGAGTCATCACGTGCGTTGAACGCGACGATGTCCACTTGTTCCTTGCCGAGGGCAAAACCGTACCGGACATCAATGTTACCGGGGTGCTTTGCTGAGATCGTCTGGATAGCCTTGCCGTCCAGGTTGTAGACGAACAGTTTGTCCGCTTCCTTATCGGAGGCGATGATCGTGCTCAGCGAGGGTTCTGTCGGATGAATCCAAAGGCACATGTCATCCTGGTCTACCGCAGCGTGATCGGCGCAGCGCACAGTCGGTGTGATAGGCTTCGCCGCCGGCTCCGGGGCCGATCTCAAAACAGGGCAAAGAACAAACAAAACAACGAAAGCAGCCGAATAACGTGCCAAGCGAACAGTAAAGGTCAGTGCCATTATTTGCTCCCTTCTAAATGATAATAATCTGAGTTTTCCGTCGCCATGATCGACTTGCAGATGCTTACAAACGTCTCCGGATCGTCCGGGGTGAGGCGGATGTGCTTGATCCAGCCGGACCGGCGATGAATCGCCACGTGACGGAAAAAATCCGCCAGATCCAGCTTCAATGCGAAGCTTTGTGCCCAGCCTCTACGTCTGAACAGATCGCCGATCACCACGGGTGGTCGGACTTCTACATTGATGATATCTTCCGCACGAATCACCTTCCGCCCGACACAGGACCGCAGCTCGATCCGTTCCGTATAGATTCGATACTGTTGCCAGAGACTCCTGAACATTCTCCAGGACACATACAACGGCTGATCGAAGCTGTCGTTTTGCATTATTTCAATCCGAGTTTCTCGCCCTTTTCCAGCAAGGCGATGGATTCGGCGATTCGCCGCTCTCTCGTCTCCGGCCGCTTCGCCGTAATAATCCAACCGATATAATGTCTGCGATACGTCGGAGCAAGCAGATCAAAATGCTCCTTTGCCTTTTTATTCCGAGTTAACGCCTTCGCAAATTCCGGTGGAACCTCAAAAGATATCTGTGGCCGGGCCTCCTGATTCCAGCAACCGTTCTTCTTGGCCGCCTTTATCTTGGCCAGCCCAGCTTCGGTCATCCTCCCCTGCTCGATCATTTTATTGACCCGCTTTTTATTAAGCTGCGACCATCTGCTGTTATCTTTTCTGGGCGTGAATTTGCGGGCATACCTTTTCTCGTCAAGCTTCTTGATAATACTATCGATCCAGCCGAAACACAACGCCTCTTCAACCGCATCCTCATAGTCTATCGTCGGTTTGGATGTCACCTTCTTGTAGAAAACCAGCCAAATCCCGGCTTCCGATTGGTGATGCTGGGAAAGCCAATCGCGCCATTGGTCTCTACCAGCTACGTAAACTTGTTTCATTAGGTAACCTACTTTTTCTCTCTTTTGAAGCGTTTCTTCTGTTCGGGCGCCATCTTTTCCGTCGCGTATTGAAAGATCACCCGTGCAGCGTCGTTCTTCCATTTGAGCAAAAACCCCTCTGTCTGTTTTTTCCTGAGCTTCCATGCCTCCCGCAGAAACCAGCCCAAACCTTGATGCACGACGCGCTCGTCATCCCTCATAAGCGGTTCGATAAAGGTAAACAAGGAGGTATAATCCTTTGTCGATTCTAGTAGCGACAGCATAGCCACAGGCACGGCGCGCCGCTGATATTTGTTTTTCGCCGTACGCCAGTCGGAAAGAGCCTGCAGTGACAGGATCTCCTTCTCGAAAAACGGTGGGATCAACAACCCGCAAATTACATCCGTATGAGCCCAGTTGGCGATACCGATCTCGAACCACCTTTCGATCTCCTCGAACGTGGCAGCCGTGAATTCTTCCGAAAATCCACTCAGCAAACGAATCGCAAAACTGGTCTCTTCATATTTTCCACTTTTGACGAGTTGCCGGCTCGCATTCAGCACCAGCTTCATCGTGATGCGCTGATCGCTTTGGAGTGAATGAACTTTCTCTTCATACTTCTCTTTCGAGACACCGTAAGCGTCATAACCCTCCTTGAAATAGCGCGAATATTTCCTGACAACGGCCTCATCAGCATTGGCTCGGCAAAAATTCCGGATGTCCTCACATAATTCTTTCGCCTTCATTGACACTCCTTATTATGATCGCGCCGTTACGCCGATGTTGATATTATCGCAGTTACTTGAAACTACCTTCGAAACATAAAAAAGCGAATCGTCTCGCATAAAGCCTCCAAACAGAGATACGCCATACCCCCGACCGTTTCGTTTTCATAAACAAACGGCGTTTCAATTCCCTCCCCGGGTGTCGCAATATTCCGTTTTGCATCTGGACGCAATTTCTTGGCACCTTGAAACATCTCCAGCTCATTTCGGTCAAACCAGATCAACTGGCACATCTTGCATAAATCGAGCTGGACCTGTCGATTGTATTCACCGACGGTGAATTCCTTGAGCTTTTGTGTGCAGCTCGGGCACTTTCGATCCGATAGCTGACTTTCGTTTGTCGCCTTGAGCCAGAATTCTTTGACAATCTCGGTGTTAAGGTACTTGCGCAAGACCGCTACATTAACCGCAAGTCCGGCACATGTTTCACAGAGCCATACCATACCTTTCTCGGTCATGGTCTGCTTAAGCAACGTCTCGCATTTAGGGCACATTAATTCGTTCATCTTTTACAGTAGTAAACCATGCGCTTTAAGATTTCATCGCTTGATGAATCGCGGCCGCGCCGAAAAGAAGTCGCTGGAAGGCGACCTCTTCAAAACCGGCCTGTTGCATTATGTCGGCTAATGCTTCCGCCGTGTAAAAACGCGGGATCGTTTTGGCTAAATAAGCATAAGCCCTCCGAGATCCGGAGATTCGGCCCCCGATTTGCTCGACGAAGAGCTTCACATAAAGGTCGAAACCCTTCCGAATCGGTAAAAAAGAAGGACGACTGGTCTCCAGGTTCACAAAACGCCCGCCCGGCTTCAAAACGCGATAATACTCGCTGAAGCTTTGAATCAATATTTCCTTGCTCACATTGATATTGCGCGTGGCAAAGGACATCGTAATCAGATCGAAGGTTTCATCCTCGAACGGCAAGGCCTTGATATCGGCGGTGACAAAGTGGATGCGTTCGGCCTGCGGCTTGCGACGCGCCTTGTCCATCATGGATTCACAAAAATCGACCGCGTAAATTTCCGTCCACTCGGTCGCCAGGTGGCTCAGATACATCGCCATCTCGCCGGTTCCCGTACACATATCGACCCATTGCGTGCCGCCGGCCTGAGCGGCCACACGCGCCGCCTTCTTCCGCCAGACGATATCGAGCCCCAGCGTCAACACATGGTTCACCAGCTCATACGTTGCGGGCACTTCCGCAAACATGCTCTGGATCGGACTTTCCGTCTTAGGCGGCATTTTCTACGTTTCCCTTTCGCATCCGGCTACTGCATCGCCGCATCGAACTCACTGCGATACCGGGCCACTCCCGATACGCCCTTCATGGCGGATTCGTCGAGAACAAGCACCATAAACGCCTCATCGGGAACACCGTCCCACTGGCATTTGAGGCCATGCTCGGAAGCCGGAACGAATCCGAACCTCGGATAATACTCAGGATGCCCGAGAACGATGACAAAGGGACAAGAGGATTCTTTCAGCACGTCAAGGCCGGCCCGGACCAGCTTCGATCCAATACCCCGACGTTGTTCATCCGGCACGACGGCCATCGGGGCAAGGCCCATGCCCTGCACGACCTTTTCATGGATGTGAATTGTCGCCGGGCTGAACAAAATGTGACCTACCACCCGATCCCCTTCAATGGCAACGAAAGAAAGGGCATCGGGGCAGGCTTCGCGCAATGCATCGACGATGTCTGCTTCCTGTGGTTGTCCAAACGCGCGTTTATTGACCTCTCGGATTCCCTCGATGTCTTCGGGTTTCTCTGTGCGAACGATAATCATCGTGTCACTTACCGCTCAATTTCCTTTGCCATTTTATAATCGTCCATGACGAAACCGCCGCCGATGTCCTGAACCACAGGTCCGAGGTTCTCAAAGCCGAATTGTTCATACGCCTTGATCGTGTCCAGATTATTCTTGTTCACGGTAAGCGTAATCGCGCTGAGCCCTTTATCTTTTGCCATCCCTTCGAGAAATTGAACGACTTTGTAACCGTAGCCCTTGCCGCGTTGAGAGGACGTGATATAAAGCTTGCTCAGAAAAAGCTCGTCTTCTCCCGGTTGCACGCCCGTGTATCCGATAAAGCCCTCGTCCGTCCTGATCAGATAATACCGATAGCCCCGCGCGATTTGCTCGGAGACAGCCTTGATCGACTGAAATTTTTCGAGCATATAATCCACCTGGGCCTTGCCAATGATCGGTGTGAAATGCTCGTTCCAGATCTCGTAGGCCAGCTTCTCGACCGTCTGAATCCGGGCTTCGTCGAACACTTCCTCTAAAATCAATTCCGACTCCGTCCAGCTACCCGTACACAATGTTCGCGTGATATCTCGTCGATAGAGCAAGCTCGGTGTTCCTTTGTAGATAATGTCCCGCTCGTAATGGAAATCCGTCTTTTTCAGGACGCGCAAGGACGCTTTATTCTCCCGCTGCGTGACACAAGCGAGACTCGATAGCCCGACGTCTGAGAATCCGATTCGCACCACGGCTCCGACGAATTCCGTCGCCAGCCCCTGATTCCAAAATTCGGGCATCAGCCCATAGGCCACTTCCACCTCATCCTTTCCTCCCAATACCACACCGCGCAGCCCGCCCCGGCCGGCAAAGACGCCGGTGACACGCTCCCGGAGAATCCAAATCCCATAGCCATGTACGGCCCAGTGGGCCAGATTCTGCTTCATATAGTCCGCCGTTTGCTCCGTCGAGCGTGGACCGCCGAGGTGGGCCATGACGCGTTCATTCTGATGCATCCGATGGATAAGCTCGAAATGGTCGTCCTGCAATCGCTCTGCACGAAGCCTCTCGGTATCAAAGCTGTCCAGGTGATTCATTATTTCTCCCATCATCAAGCCAATCATTCCCGTTTCTCCGGCTACCGCCCATCTTTATCGAGACGCTTGCCCATACTCACGACGTCGTCGATACTGTATCCTATCGCCTTATAGAATTCAATAACGACGGAATTGGATGTCCTGATCTGAAGGTTGATTTTCGGGCAGCCGGCCTGGCGCAGGATTCGCTCGGCCTCCCGTATGAGCTTCGCGGCAAAACCTCGGCGCCGATACCCTGGTGCAACGGCCAGATAATTAATCCAGCCGCGATGGCCTTCGTAACCCGCCATACACGTTGCGACGATATTGCCTTCAAGCTCCCCCACCAGAAACCACTCCGGATTCACCCTGAGTTTCCTCTCGATATCCCGGTTTGGATCGTTCTGCGGAACCACCAAACCGCACTGGATCCACAAATCGATGACTTCGTCCCAATCGTCGACATCATATTGCCGGATAATGAACTCACTCATATTTCAAACTCGAATAGTTGTCCGGGTGGCAGCCTCCGCCGTAAGGCGTCCCCAAGGGAAAGCGCCAGATTGGGGATGGCTCATCACGCCCCGATACTCTTGAAAAACACATAAGCAGCCGTCTTGGTAATGACAGGCCCCAAATCTTTGCCCAGTTCGACGATCTGTTTTGCAGCCTCCTTGACCTGTCCCTTAGCGACATCCTTTATTGCATCACCGATAATATCCAATGCCATTTTCTTCGCCACCTTGGCAAAACTCTCACTTTCATCTGGCTCCTCAGCAATAACCTTCTGCAATTCAAGGGCATTGTAAATATGCTGCTCAACACTCACTGTAGAACCGTCAGTAGCCACAATGCTGCCCGGAGCAGCATTTATGAGCTTTACTTCTTTGGGTGCATCGAGGGCATGTGCCAAAAGGTCGTAATATCGATCCCTCTCAGATTCTAATTGTCTGAGTTTAATCTCATATTCTTTCCGCACTTCTGCCAGCGCTGGCTCTTTATGTTCTTCATGCTTGACAGTAAATCGTATGGAAGGCGCTAATCCACGAGCGTTCAAAGAATCAATCTTAATATCAAACTCAGATTGCCTCTCACGAATAGCCTGCACCACCCGGTCCATTATCAATGGATCAATAGGCGACATGCCATGTTCGAAAATATACTCAATCGTCGGCAGAGCTGTATAAAGCCGCTCAAATTCTCCAGGCTCAAAATCTCTGTCTCTCGGGTACCGTTGATTCCCTTCCTCATCCCAATATATATGCTGACATTGTATGTCTCTTATTATCCAGTCATCTCGTGCTGTTCCATAAAGATTAGCTCCGGTTAACGTCGCGCCGGTCAAATTGCTACGGACGAGGACACATGCACGCAGATCGGCCCGTGCAAGATTTGCTCTCTCAAGGTTCGCCGCAAAGAAATCAGCGCGACCTAAGTCGGCACCAACTAGCTTTGCGCCAATGAGTCTTGCCGCTCGAAAATTCGCCTCGAAAAGGTCTGCGCTGCTGAGGTCTGCCCTGCCAAGGTCCGCACCACTGAGCACTGCCTCAAAAAGACAAGCCATCAGAAGGTCCGCATCGCTAAGGTTTGCATAGCTAAGGTTTGCATTCTTGAGCCAAACCTCCCGGAGATTCGCGCCTTGGAGATTTGCTTTCACGAGGTGTGATTCCCTTAGTTTTGCCTCGCGGATGTTTGCTCGTGCAAGGTTCACAGAGGTAAGATTCGCGTCATTCAGGTTCACGAAGGTGAAGTTCCCACCGCTAAGGTTCATAAAGCTAAGGTTCGACTTACTTAGATCAGCTCGGATGCTAGGATTTTCCTTACGCCACCTATTCCAGACTTTGACACCTTGTTTTAAGATCTTCAGATGTTCCGGATTGGCCATAAACAAATATCCTTATATGAAATCACCCTTTTACGAGTTGCCATTTAATGTCTCGCACCACGTCTTAATAGAACGCAACCTTGTTTGGTTAGCTGGCGAACAAGTTCCTTCCGCTTCATATCGCGATTTCTTTCATATGATGTTCTTCAGGCACATCATCCATAGCCACGAGCCGATAAGCATCCTTAATCTTTTTCTCCAACTCTTCAACAGTCTGGCCCTGGGTCATAATTTCCGGGTGATCGAGGAGTTTTCCAAGCCAGAATTTCTCTGCTTTCCAATAGATCATCATCTTTGTCTTTATAGCCACATTCTTGTTCGTTACTTTACAAAGTTGGTATTCAAAAGATCTTCTGAAATGGCGTATGCGATGACATTTATTTATTATTAAGGCTTGGATTTCAAGATGAATGGTCGTATCGTCTTTTGCTTGCTTTATTCTTTCTTCCATCGTTGTGTCAAACTTGCCCTTAGCTATTAGACTATATCTTTGTTTTGGCTTTATTCTTGTTCCAAAATTTTCAGTTGCAACCAAATCAGCAGTGTAATAACGTCCCGTGATTTTTAATCGGTCGATTTCAATTGGGAATGGATTGTTATTTCTAAATTCTACCTGAACTTGAAACTCATTCTGTATGCACCAAATTTGAATGGAAGACTCATTTGCAGAAATTGATACATCAATATTTTTTTCTGTTCGTTCAGGAGAGTATAGCCACCAGTTAACGAGCTTTGGTAAATACGAAATGATGTTTAGAATAAAATCTTTAATCATTTTTCTCTTCCTTTAATAGGCCTCGGATAACAATTTTATGTTCTAAATTCTATATTTTCTACAAGTTTGTTTGCTTCTTGCAGATGGTCCAGTAGATATTTCTTGTTGGGGCCGCCTAAGTGTTCCCAGGGGAGAGATTCTTCAGGATCGAATCGCTTTTGCGCAAGTTGGTCGAGGTCCAAGCCGGAATTCTCGAAGGCTTGTTGCCAGATGGCGGGATCGAAACATTCGTCCCAGAGGTCGAATCGTGCGCCGGCTCGCCAGGCGGCTTCGATGACGTCGCACAGGCGTCTGTCACCCCGGCCGATGGCCGATTCCAGGATGCTGCGCTCGATATTGTGGAACTTGAATTGCAGGAATTTGGCGCGCAGGCTTCGCTTCTCATCGAGAATCAATTGCCGGGCCTCGTGGAAGTAGGATTTCGGCTTCTGGCCCAACCAGCCGAACGGCGTGTGCGGCTTTGGGACAAACCAGCTTATCGCAATGTTGATCTGGCCCGTTTTCCCATCCACTGATTTTCTTAGTTTCGCTAACTCGAATGAGAGCTGGACAATGCGTTTGACGTCGTCTAAGGTCTCGCCGGGCAGGCCGACCATGAAGTAGAGCTTGAGTTTCTGCCAGCCGGACCGGTACGCCGCCTCGACCGCCGCGAACAAATCTTCATCTTTCAACGGTTTGTTGACGATCTGGCGTAATCTCTCGTTGGCCGCCTCGACGGCGATGGTCAAGCCGCCCTTCCGGACACCAGAAGACAGAAGACAGACGACGGAGGACAGAGGACAAAAGGTAGAAGATTGTTGTCTTTCTGATTTCTGACTTCTGATTTCTGACTTCTGAGCTCCGGTGACGCGCAGACTCGGCAGCGACAGGCCGACATACTTGTCGTGAAAATAATCATGCAGTCCGGCGACCAATGTTTCGAGGTCGGGGTAATCGGCGCTCGATAAGCTCAGCAGACTGACCGTGTCGAAACCCGTCGAATGATAGCACGCCTTGGCGATGTCGATGATCTTCTCGACGCTGCGATATCGGATCGGCCTTCGGCAAAAGCTTGCCTGACAGAACCGGCACCGGCCGGGACAGCCGCGCATAATCTCGACGCTGACCCGCTCATGCACCGCCTGCACAAACGGGACGATGGGCCGAAGCGGTACGGGGGCGTTCTCGAAATCCCGAACCACCGCGTTTTGCCGCTTTCGCCCCGAATGGAACTCGGGGACATAGGCCCAGTCGAATCTTTCGGCCATGAGGGAAAGCGTTTCTTTTTTCGCCGCTCCGGCTTTCTTTTGGGCCCTGATAAGCTCGGCCAGCTCGACCACTGCTTCTTCCCCCTCACCCAGGACAAACACATCGATAAATGCCGCCATCGGCTCGCAACAGTTTGCCATCCCGCCGCCGGCGATAATCAACGGATCGCTCTCGTTTCTCTCGGCGCTTCGGATGTTGATGCCGGCCAGGTCCAGCATATTGAGCACGTTGGTATAGCACAATTCGTTCGTCAGGCTAAAGCCAACGACGTCGAAGCTCTTGAGCGACGCCCTGGACTCCAGGCTGAATAAGGGAATCTTTTTTTCGCGCAGCATCTCTTCGGCATCAAGCCACGGAGCGAAAGCCCGCTCGGCGGCGACGCCGTCGAGCCGGTTCAGGCCATGGTAAAGGATCGCCAGGCCCGTATGCGACATGGCCACTTCGTACACATCGGGAAAGCACAAACCAACGGTCAGCTCGCACCGTCTCAGGTTTTTTTTGACCTGGTTGATCTCGCCGCCGATATACCGGCCCGGCCGACGAACGAAGGGCAAAAACTCCCTTTCAATCCGCTCGTCGAATATTTTTACTTGGCATTCGGTCATAACGGTATTATAAATTGATCTGAGGTGAATTTCTATTGATTATCGTTTGATCGCCAATAACCGAGGCAACTAATGAACAGAAAAATCGGCCGGATTGTGGTTATCGTCTTATGCCTGTCTTTGGGGACCGTGGCATATCTTTTCTTAGCCGGAAAGAAGCGGGTCAAAGCCGACAGCGGCTACCAGCTCGTCATGGGAACCTTCGCCCGCGTCGTGGCCGTCGCGAAGGACGCGGCGACTGGTACCCAATGCGTCGAGGCCGGCCTGGCAGAGATTCGCAAGGTTAACGAGTTGATGAGCGATTATAACGACGAATCGGAAATCGGCCGGGTCAATCAACAAGCCGCTCAAAAACCCGTCCGGGTCAGTGAATCCACCTTCGAGGTCCTCCGGAAAAGCGTGGAATTCAGCAAACTCACCGACGGCGCGTTCGACGTGACGGTTGGGCCGTTGGTCGATGTATTTCATAAGACCCAAAAGGAAAGTGTCGCCCCCACGCAAGAGCAAATCGCACAAGCCAAGGCAAAAGTTGGTTACGAGAAACTGATCCTTGACAGCGAGAACCGGACCGTACGTTTCTCCGTTGACGGGATGCGTTTGGACCTGGGCGGGATCGCCAAGGGCTATGGCGTCGATAAGGCCCTCGAGGCCGCTCGTCAACGCGGTGCCGTCGGGGTGATGGTCGATATTGGCGGCGACGTTCGCTGTTTCGGTGAGCCGCCAGAAGGCCGGGACCATTGGCGGATCGGCTTGCAGGATCCCAATTCCGCAGTCGAGGGCATGAGCGCCGGCGGGCTGGTTTTGACGCTGAAGGTCAAAAACGCCGCAGTCGCCACCAGCGGCGACTATCAGCAATTCGCCCTGATTGACGGCAAGCGGTACAGCCACATTATGAACCGCAAAACCGGTATGAGCATCGAGGGGCTTTCCAGCGTCACGATCATCTCCGACAATGCTACGGACGCCGATGCTCTGGCGACGTCGGTCAGCGTCATGGGACCCGTAAAAGGCATCGCCCTGATCGAAAAAATCCCGAACACCGAAGCAATCATCCTGACGTCCCCCCCCCACTCCGACATCATCAAAACCAGCGGCGCGGACCAATACATCAGATAACGATCATTTAATCCCTGCCGGTCTTGCCTGTCATATGGTAATATTGTCTTGAGTTCACGTTGATTTGTCGGTTAAGGCCCTCTTGAGACCTTTGAAACATTGAAGCCCTTCCCGGAGTCCTTTCATGAAATCGCCAAATGGATTGTCATTGATCAGATAGGTCCAGGTCGATGTCGGCCTGACAAGTCCTTCCCGGATCATATCGATACCCTCTTCGTTAATCTCAGCGGAATTAAATGTTTTTACGATTTCTTCATCTATCCTTCGCATAAGTGCCTGGAATGCATCGGCAACAATCCTGTGGAATTCATCCAGGGGATTTTGCCCTCCGGCGCTGAATAAGTGGATCCCCTCGCGAACATGATCGATCTGGGCCAGGTAGTCCGCCCAGCATCGGTCGATATGGAAAAGGGTGAGTTGCCTTTCCACATTTCGCAAAACCTCCTCACCCACAGTAGCGCGCAACTTTTCAAACCGCTCCGTTGACCGCTTGGCAAGCAGACTTGATGAAATTCCATTGAGTAGGACATCCCGGCGCTTCTGATGAATCACCTTTCGTTGCTCTTCTATGACGGACGAATAGTTCCACAACGTCCTGCGAATTTCGAAATTCTGGCCTTCGATAATGCGTTGCGCCCGTGCGATTTCACGACCTATGACAGGATCGTCAATAGGTTCATCCTGTCTCGCAAGCCGATGCTCCGGCGGGATGAGCTCATCAATACCGTACCGTTGCAGCAAGTCATCCTCCAGGCTGATAAAGAATCGAGATGAACCGGGATCTCCCTGGCGGCCCGCCCGGCCCCGCAATTGGTTATCGATCCGGCGGCTATCGTGTCGATTGGTTCCGATCACGTAGAGTCCGCCAAGGGCGACCACGGCCTGGTGGTCACGCTCTTCGACGCCGCCCAAACGAATATCGGTCCCGCGACCGGCCATGTTCGTGGAAATGGTGACAGCATTCAGCGATCCGGCCTGGGCAACGATCTTCGCTTCCAACTCATTGTTCCTGGCATTCAGCACCTGGCACTTGATATCCTCTTTTTGCAGCGCCGCCGCAAGGCATTCCGATTCTCCCACACTACAGGTGCCCACAAGGATCGGCCGGCCCGTTACATGAACATCTTTGATCTCCGCGACGAGAGCCTTGTGCTTGGCCTCTTGGTGCGTAAACACTATGTCCGGGTGATCGACACGGATGCACGTCCGGTTAGGCGGAATGACAACGATATTCAAATCGTAAAACTCTTTGAATTCCTCGGCGGCGTGTCGAGCCGTCGCCGTCATGGCACACACTTTGGGATACAATTGCAATAAGTGTATCAAGGTGATCGAGCCCTGGATCATCCCCTCCGGCTGGATGTCAAGCCCTTCCTTGGCCTCGACCGCGGCCTGGAGTCCATGCGGCCACCGTCGCTTCTCTGCGACACGACCCGTGAACTCATCGACAAGCTCCACTTTCCCATCCCGGATGATATAATCGACGTCACGCCGAAGCAACACTTCGGCATGAAGCGCAAGATTAATACCTGTTAGCAACATGAGATTTTCAGGAACGTGTAAATTGCCGCAATGCCATTGCGACTCAACGCGGTCCAATCCCGACTCGGTGAGATGGACAATGCGTGAATACTCATCCGTGTCGTAATCCGATTTGGGATCAAGACTACGCACAATTTCAGTCATATGACTGTGGTCCATGTTCGGAGTGCTTGTACTGCCCGCAATGACCAAAGGAACCCGGGCCTCATCGATGAGATTCGCATCCGCCTCGTCAACGATAACGAAATGAAACGGACGATGAACGACGTTCTCTTTCTCAAAGCACAGATGATCGCGAAGAAAGTCAAATCCCGCTTCTTTGGCCGTAGCATAGGTCACGTCTGAGGCATAGGCTTTTTGACGCTCGCCGACGCTCATGCCCTCCTGAACGAAACCGACGGTCAGTCCTAAATAGTCATAGACCGGGCCCATCCAATTCGCATCTCTTCGTGCTAAATAGTCGCTGAAGGTCAGCACATGGACTCCTCGACCGCTGAGGGCATTCAGATAGGCCGGCAATACGGCTACCAGTGTTTTGCCCTCTCCCGTCTGCATCTCTGCGAGCTTGCCCCGGTGCAGGACAATCCCGGCAATGATTTGAACGTCGAAGAGGCGCAGGCCTAATACGCGCCGCGCGGCTTCGCGGACGAGTGCGAAGCCTTCCACCAGCAGCTCATCCAGGCGAGTGCCGCCTCTGGCCCGAGCGATCAGATTCTGTGATATATCTTGAAGAGCACCGTCGGCCATCGCCTCAAACGTGTCTTCGAGTTTATTGACCTGGTTCAGCCATTTCTGATAGCCTTTGAGATCGAACTCGATATGCCTGCCTCGCAGCCGATGAAAAGCCTGTTGAAATTTCCTCAGATTGATCGCCATGAGATCGCGCCTGAATGAATATCTGATATTATCACTTCCCGCTTGTTTACAGCGGATGATACACAGCTTTATCTATGCTTCTGTGACGGCAACGGTTCTCTTGTTGGATGGAAGGAGTTCGGGAGGATGTTTGCCGCGATAAACGATGACTTTGGTGGGGCATTTATTCATGGCGGCTTCCTCTTTTTCAGTCGCCTCGTATTTAGCATAATCGCACCGGGCGAGGTTTTCCTCCACTTTGAACAAATCCGATTGCTTGGCGCAGAGGCCGCAACCGATGCAGCCGACTTTGCAGATGGAGCGCGTGCTCCTGCCGGCCTCTTTGCTGCTGCACGCCACCGTCATCATGTTGTCGCGCGTAAACGGCACCATTTCGATCAGATGGCGGGGACAGGCCTTCGAGCAGGCGGTGCAGCCCGTACACTTGTCGTAGTCCACGATGGCCAGGCCGTCGACGATGTGCAGGGCGTCGAACTTGCAGGCCCGCGTACAATCGCCGAAGCCGAGGCAGCCGAACGCACAGGCCTGCACATTCGCCAGAGCGTTTGCCGCGATGCAGGTTTGTATGCCCTCGTATTTCGCAAAAAAGGTCTTATCCGCCGTGTGGGCGCCACAATGCACGATCGGCCGTCTCGGCGGCCCGGACTCGCTAATATGCAGGTTCAATATGTCGGCAATCTTCGCGGCGGTTCCCGGCCCGCCGGGCGCGCATTGGCCCAACAGTTCGGCATTGCCCAAAACGGCCTTGGCATACTGCCGACAGCCGGCGAAACCGCAGGCCCCGCAATCCAGATTCGGCAGGGCCTGATGGATGTCATCCACTTTCGGATCGGCCTCGACCTTCAATTTCACACTGGCAATTAGAAGCACCAGTGCAAAGCCGCTGCCCAAACCCAGCATCGTCAAGCCCGCCGGCCAGGCGCTGTTCCATAATTGAAAAATACCAGCTAAAAACATTCTATCTCAATTTAATTATCAAAAATAAAACATCAAAATTACATATCAAAATGCAAAATTATTCACCCTCTTATATTCAATGCAGCAGCCTTCATTTCATTTTGATTTTTACTCTGCCATTTTACTTTTTGATTTTTACACTTTGCATTTTTCTATCGTATCATTCCCGAAAAGCCCATGAACGCCAGCGATAGCAATCCGGCGGTAATCAGGGTAATCGGCGCCCCCCTGAGGCACGCGGGCACGTCGGCCATATTCAGATTCTCACGAATACCCGCCATGATGCAAATCGCCATCGTAAAACCGATCCCCGCCCCGAAGCTGCGCACGGCGGCATCCAGCAGATGGTCCACCATCCAAAGATGTAAAAACAGGCACAATCCGAGAATCGCACAATTGGTCGTAATCAGCGGCAAAAAGATACCGAAGCTGTCATACAACGAGGGGAAAAACTTTCGGATGTACATTTCGACCAACTGGACGGCGCCGGCAATCACCAGAATGAAGCACACGTACCGTGTCACTTCCAAACCCAGCGGCATCAAAATCCAGTTGTCGATCATCCAGGTGAGCGTCCCGCTGAGCGTGACGACAAACGTCACGGCCAGGCCCATCCCAAACGCCATGTCGATTCTCCCGGAGACGCCGAGATAGGGACAGATGCCGAGAAACTTCGTCAGGACAAGGTTGTTGACCAGGACGACGGAGATAAAACCCATCAGTAAAACACTTAACGTATCCATCGATCTTTCCCTTTATGCCTTCTTTCCGGTCACCTTATTGACCAATCCCAATAACAAACCTAACGTGATAAAGGCCCCGACGGGCATACTCATCGCCGCCCACGGCACGAAGGCCTCAGGCATCACGTGGATCTCGAAGATCTTTCCCGTGCCCAGCAATTCTCTGACGGCCGCCAGAATACACAGCGTCAGTGTAAATCCGAGACCCATGCCGACGGCATCGATAACGCTCACGAGCAGGGGATTCTTACTGGCGCAGGCCTCGGCCCGGCAGATGATAATGCAGTTGACGATAATTAAAGGCACGTAAGGCCCCAGCATCTCACTCATCCTCGGCAGGTACGCTTTGAGAAACAGGTCTGCGATCGTGACAAAGGTCGCGATGGTTAATGTAAACATCAGGATGCGCAGGTGCGGCTTGAGAAGGTTGCGCATCAGACTGACGATGATATTGCTGCACAGGAGCACGAAGATGACACAGCATCCCATCGTGAAGGCGGGCTTGACCGCCGCGGTGACCGCCAACGTCGGGCACATGCCCAAAAGCAACCGGAAGACCGGATTCTCACGCCACAACCCGGCCAACAGCGTCTGCGTATAGCGTAAGGCTGTCTTGTCATTACTTTTGGTCATGACCGAGTATCCCCTTCTGTCGTATCTGTTCCCCGATCTGGGTCACGGAATGGCTCACGATCTCCACGACGGCTTCGCTGCTCACCGTCGCGCCGCTGATGGCGACGATCTGCGAATCGATTTCCGTCGGCTCACCTAAGCTAACGAGTTTGAGCGCCTCAGCCGGAGCGCCCTCAAACTGGTCGCGGAAGTAGTCCTGCTTGATCTGGTCGCCAAAGCCGGGGGTTTCGTTGCTCGAAAGAACGTCGAAGCCCGCGATCTTCTCGAAATTCGCATCCACGGCGACGACGAGCTCGATCTTGTCGGCAAAGCCCGGTCCGGCAGCGTTAAAACTCCACCCGACACATTCCTCATTCTCTGCAACAGCCTTAAAAACCTCAACTTTTGTCTTTCTGCCTTCAATCGATTGAATGACGATCTCGGAATCGACCGGAACGAAATTCCTGGCATCCGGCAGAAGACCAGTCACCAGTCGGTTTCGTTTATTGATTTTATTCTGTATGATTCGCGGCGACAGTCCGGCGTTGGTGACGGCAATCAGCAACCCGAAAAAAAACGATGCCACAATCAGCAGCCAGCTCTGCTTTATGAAATATGATATCTTATTCATAACTTTAGCTCACTTTAGACACTTTTAATCATTTTAGGCACTTCTAAATACTGGGTTTGCCTCCGATGGGGATCCGCTCGAACAATCGGTCGATTAAAGGAGTCACCGCATTCATCAGAAGGACGGCGAACATGACGCCTTCCGGATACTCTCCCACAATGCGGATCAGCATCGTGATAGCGCCGACGCCGACGCCGAAGAGCCACATTCCCCGCCGCGTCAACGGCGCCGTGACGGGATCGGTCGCAATAAAAAAGGCACAGAGCAACAATCCACCGCTCGTCAGATGGAAGAACGGCTCCACATACGCATACGAATCGACGAAGAACGCAATCGAGGCAAACACAAAAGCGGAAGCCAAAACCGCCAGCGGTGTATGAAAGCTGATCGTTCGCCTGATCAACAGATAAAGCCCGCCGAGCAATAACGCTATGCTGGAGGTCTCCCCCAGGCACCCGCCCACCTCTCCGGTGAACGTCGCCGTGAATTGTTCTTCGTGATAAATATCCGCCCCCAGCTCGTTTTTGATGGCCATCTTGCTCCAGGCCAGCGGTGTCGCCTGTGTCCTCATATTGATCGCATTTTCCTGAGCGATGTCGGACATGGCCGGATCGAGCGTGGCCGGAACCGTCCAGCTTGTCATCAACACACCAAAAGAGACACTCAGAAAGGTCCTGCCGACCATCGCCGGATTGAATATATTGGCCCCGAGCCCCCCGAAGACCATTTTACCGATGGCGATTGAGAAGGCGCCGCCGATGACCGCAACCCAAATGGGCAGCTTGGGCGGAAGGGACAGGGCGAGAAGAATACCGGTCACAACCGCACTGAAGTCGCCGAGCGAATTGGGTCGCTTGCAGATCGCGTTACAGAGCCATTCGGCCGCCACGCATGAGAGGATACACACCGTGATAAGAACGACGGCATGGATACGAAAATAATAGCCGGCGGCCGCCATCGCCGGCACCAAACCGATCATGACATCGATCATGACGGTGCGCGTGGACAGCGGCTCACTGATATGCGGTGAACACGAAACTCTTATGTCTTTGAGCATGCTCTTGTATCTCAGCCGGCGCCTCCCGCGTCACCCTTACGAGAAACACCTTCATGATTTTATTGCGCCATCCTCTTTTTCTGTCTGGCCACGTAGATTTTTCCGGTTTTGATATATCCCGTCAGCTCGATGTTGGCCGGGCAGACATAACTGCAACAGCCGCACTCGATACAGGCACTCATATAATAACGCTCGGCCACATCCAGCAGATTATGTTTGACGGCGTGCGCGATTTTCGTCGGATTGAGATTTTCCGGACACACCCGAAGGCACCGCCCGCAGCGGATGCACGGCGTTTGGCGCCGTGCGTATTTCGCCCGGCCGATTTGTTCCCTCGTCAGGAAGGTGATAGCGTTCGTCGTTTTCATCACGGGCGTGGTCAAATCGGAGATCGCCATGCCCGTCATGGGGCCGCCGAGCACCACCTTCGCACAGCGTTCGGTCACGCCTTCACAGAATTCAAGAAGGTCCTCGACCGAGGTCCCGATCGGAACATAGTAATTTCCCGGCCGGGCGATGGCCTCTCCCGTGACCGTTACGACCCGATGCGTGAGCGGCAGGTCGCTGATGACGGCTTCGGCAATCGCGGCCACCGTAGCCACGTTCAGCACCACGACACCGATCATCGGTGGAATGCCGCCGGTCGGGACCGTCCGGTTGAGAATGGCGTTGATGAGCTGTCTTTCCCCGCCCTGCGGGTACTTGGTCTTCAGCGTTAAAACCTGAATGTTGTCGCCGTAGGCATATTTCTTGACCGCATCGTTCATCACCTCGATGGCTTTCGGCTTATTGTCTTCGATGGCGATCAGTGCCCGAACACAGCCGGAGGCCTTCTTCGCAAGCCGGACGCCGGCCACAATCTGACGGGACCACTCGAGCATGATACGATAATCGCACGTGATATACGGCTCACATTCACAGCCGTTAACAATCAGCGTATGTTTGGGCAATCGGGGGTTGGGTTCTATCTTGACCCGCGTGGGAAAACCCGCGCCCCCCATCCCGACGATGCCGGCCCCGCGAACCGCTTCACAGATGCGTTCCACCGAATAACGATCCTTGTCGAAATCATCATCCAGAGTAAAATACGACCGCTTTGTGGGGTGATAGGGTAAGGCCTCGATGATAATGGCTTGACTTCGACCCAAAACAGGATGAGAGCGCAATGCGATTTCCTTGACCCTGCCGTTGATCGGCGAGTGAACGGGCGCCGAGACATACGCATCACAATCGCCGATCTTCTGCCCGATCTGAACGGCCTGTGCTTTCCTGACGGACGGTTGGCAGACCGTGCCCAGATGCTGACTGAGCATCACCGCGGCTTCCGTAACAGTCGGTCCGGATTGGATCCGACGATCACACGTGAAGCCCTTTTTATCCGGTGGATGAACGCCTCCGGGAAAAGAATATCGACCTTTCGCAACCACCATCACATACCCAAAACAACGTTTTTCCCTTTAACAAAATGATTTCCTGACGGCTTTAATTATCACGATACAGGCGAACGTGACCAACAAAGCCAGCAGGAAGCTCGCGGCCGTTAAAACATGGTCTTTTTCAATTACCCCTATCAGTAGTCTTTCAGAAATCCCCAAAGTCAGGATGAAAACCAACAGGGGCAATAAAAAAGCGAGAACAACTTTCGCGGCGACCGATGGGCTTGTTGAATTCCCCAATTCCCGGTATACTGTCCGGCAATCGGCTTTATGCTCACATGTTTGGCAGAATTCCTGCTGGACCATACGTTTCACTACCTTTGGATAAAACCAACTTATAATGAAAAAAAGAGGAACTTGCAAGCAGAACTTTGATACACTGAAGCAAACAGAATGGAAAAAAATGATTTTGTCGGTCTAAATCTCCCTTGTCTTGTCCGGCATAATGTCATATAATAGTATTGTTAATTTGTCATTATCCCGGTAACGTTAAGCTGGGAAGATATTGAGCGTCTTGAGTCAGGAGGGAACATTGTCATGATTCGGTCGATTATTATCGCCATCACGACATTGATGTGCCTGTTTGCCATGACCACGGTCAATGGCATCGAAACAAACGCTCCATCTGCGATTGCACCGTTTAATGCTCAAACGGCCGATGACCTCCAGCATGAAACCTCGGTTTTCCTTAATATACCCCTCGTCAGAACAATCGATCTGGTTAACGGTGTTCAGATCGAGCTGATCCTTATTCCCGCGGGCGAATTTGATATGGGATCTGCTCCTCCGGAAGTAGCCAGAAATGTTGATGAGGGACCTATCCGTCGAATCCGAATAAGCCGTCCGTTTTATATCGGTCTATATGAGATCACACAGGCCCAATGGAAAGCCGTGATGGGACAGATCCTGAGCAATTTTAAAGGTGTCGATCTGCCGGCGGACGGGATTCCCTGGTCAAAGGCCGTCGAATTCTGTAAAAGGCTCAGCGAAAGAGAACATGAGACGTTTCGACTCCCCACGGAGGCCGAATGGGAGTATGCCTGTCGGGCAGGAAGCACAACGACCTATTCGTTTGGCGAGGCCCCATCGTCTCTCGATCAGCATGCCTGGTATAACAGGGATAGCCGCCATAAAACGCATCAAGTGGGCCAAAAAAAACCGAATGCCTTCGGTCTTCACGATATGCACGGAAATGTCTGGGAATGGTGCAGCGACTGGTATGAGGAATACCTTGTCGATTCGACCATCGATCCGACAGGCCCGCAGGACGGTACCTCTCGAGTCCTTCGAGGCGGCTCCTGGTTCTGCACGCTGGATCTCTGCCGCTCGGCAAACCGAGGGTGGAACACACCGGATATCCGGGACGACGACGTGGGTTTTCGTATCGTGATGGAATGCCCTGAATAATCCGGTCTCAACGGCCCTCTTCTAATTGTCCCAATGACCCGGTTTCAACCTTCAAGTCCTGTTTTCAAGCGGAAAATCCTGTCGAAAATAGCGAAATTTTCCTAAATCACACCTCTCAGAACGCCGAAGAATATTGTTGAAATCGTATTCTTGAAAAGGCGATGACACCTTTTCTTCCCTCCGGCCCTGGTTTACTCCAGGGCCTTTTTTATCAAGCGAGTTAGGAACATCATTCAAAGGTGGATGCTTTTCCGGAGATTTTCGAACCATCACTCGGAATGACGTTGCTCGACAACCATCGCACCAAACCATTTTTCAATCTACCCGCTCAAAGGAAAAAAACGTGTTATATTTCGCATTACCTCATTCATTTTTTATATTTTAATTGGAGGGTAAATAGGTATGAGTCGCCAGGAACTAATCATTATGCTCGCCATCCTTTTCGTGGGCATGTGTCTTATCGTCTTGACTTTACGCTTTGGATCATAAGGTGGCAGACGTATTTCTACTACAGGAATACAAGGATTTCCGAGATAGACGTGACGGTCCCCCGATATACCTGAGTGTAATCGGACGAATTACATGATGTCTCTTTTCAATGCTTAATACCCTTAAAGGCAGAGGTATTTTCACTTCACGAGGCTTTCCATCGAAGCTTTTTAAGAACACACCCCGCAAATCCACTTCAGAATGTCTGCCAAAAAGAAAAATTTAAAGATACTTGTTTTGTCCGGGCGTGGGCAGTATACTTCGTTTTAATAAGTTTGATTGAAATGAGTGTGTAATGAAGCGTTGCCAACAGAACTAACTGCTGGTGAATCGTCGTCGAGGCATATCGTTATCCATCACTTCAATCAATAGTATCGCCCTTGTCTCAAACGTTTCACGCGTGCACATGAGGCGGGCTTGGATCGCAGGATGGCGATTTAAAAATTGCCAATCGACAAGAAAAGGAGAATAAAATGAACATCTATGTTGGAAATCTGTCGCGAGAGACTACCGAAGACGATTTACGCCAGGCCTTTGAAGCATTCGGACAAGTTGAAAGCACCAACGTCATTAAAGATCGATTCAGCGGCGAATCGCGAGGATTCGGATTCGTGGAGATGCCCTCCAAAGACGAGGCCCAGGCCGCCATTGAAGAAATGAACGGCAAGGAGTTGCAGGGCAGCGCCATAAACGTCAACGAGGCCCGTCCAAAAGCAACCCGTGGAGGCGGCGGCGGGCGTGGACGCGGCGGGGGGCGTGGACGCGACGGGCGTAAACCAGGTGGCTTCGGAGGCCGGGATCGAGGAAGAAATCGTTACTGATTGTGATTCCGAACGAAGATCTTCCTTGTTTCGGCAGGATTCAGTAAAAGCAATTTAAGCAAGGAGTCGGTGAAAAAGCCGGCTTCTTGTGTTTTTTCATAATCCTCACAGCGTCTCAACGGACTATTTGTTCAAATCTCTCAATGGAATAAAAAAAAAGTGTTATATCCGTTATATCCGTCGGCACTTTTTTACAGTTCTCACCGATTGATACTCCAAGGATGGAGGTCGTGATGCGTATTGAAAAATACGCGATCACTCGAACCCCCTGCCTTATTCACCCCCTCTCCTCCGTAAGGCAGGGGATTTTCCAACACAACCGCCAACCCACCATCCGGAAAAAGTACCAACGTCCCCTTGAGTGGATGATGACCTACGTTCGCTCGCGGAAGGCGCCAAAATCCTTCTCCCCCTTCGAGAAGGCGTCAATGTCGGCTTTTTCGGCGTGAATGGTCAGAATCACCCTTTCATCCGGTTTCAACGATCAAATATTGTCCGCATGTTTCAGATGCGATTCCTTCTGAGGATAATTTCCGGACGTGTTTGAGAACGCCGGTCTCGTTTGGAGAATTCGTTCCCGAAGAAAAATGTGAAATGATAATGGACTCACCCATGCGTTACATTAAGCGAGTGTCAGTCTGTCAATTGAACGGGCAATCCATGGTAAGAAATTCCATAGACAACACAAACAGGGCAATAGTTTAAATTGACGCACTTGGAGTAAAGCTTACGTGCCGGCCCAGGACATGCGGCGGCTCCGCACCTCTTCCAAAGCCACCTCTTGATCGTCGGAGAACTCAAATACGGACATAAGACCCGTCCGGGTAAAGACTTGTTTGATATCGGTTGGAACGTTACACAGGACAAACTGCCGTCCACCTCCGCGGAGCAGCCGCTCAAGGATCATCAGGCTGCAAATAGTGGCGGATGTGAGCATTTTGACCTCTCCAAAATCCATCACCACATCATATTCTACCACTTCACTGAACATTTTATTGACCAGATCGATTTCATTGCCGTTCTGCGGATGCTCAGGCAACGTGATAAGAAGAACATCGTTCGAGATACTTTCTATTGCCATAATGACTCCCCCAATTTTGATGGACAAAACTCCGCGCTCATTTGACAGACTTTATCGGACGTGCTTTTAACTCTACATATCTTCTGTTTAAAGTATAGCCCAACAATCTCAAAATCCAAATAAACATAAAGAAAAAAGTCTTGCCTGCGAGTAGAGCCCCTGCTTCACGGAGGAGTGGGATGGTCAAAGCAGGGGCTTAGCGTGATAGCAGCCCCAAGGGCCGCTATCCGCCCTCCTTCCTTCATCATCCTTAATTACGCTATAACCAAGTACCGACGCGGCTACCAAATGTAACGAAAATTCTGAATATATCGATTTTTCTGATTATAACGATTACGGGCTGATGGCAAACTACTCATCATGATCTATAAAAAACGAAGTGCATTGCTATTCGATGAGTGAACTTTCAGCTTGAATATCTATTATCAAAAACCCACTCTCTGCCAAATTTGTGCTAAGCCTGCCGACCACACGTCCTTTGCGGCCGGCAAACTTAGCTGCACAGAGGAGGGATGTGAGCGTTATGATTCCATTTTATTGCCGATTGCGTAAAATATAGAAACTTATCGGACGATTTAACTACAACCAAGTGCCAACATGTCTTCCACATATAACACTTTTTCTGTATATCCCGGTTTTTCTGCCTTCTCTGTCTTATAGATCCTCAATCAGAAAAATTCCACTTGACGACAAGACTCGAAATTTGTTATATAAAATTAGGTGAACAGGGTGTTTTTGGGCGGTTTCACAGAAGAAATTTCAGCTTTCCATGAGAATTGCCGATAAGCCAAAAACGAATCGAACAAACACAAAAACGCCGAAATTGCATACGTCATAGACGAAATTCCGGCCTTGAGTATTGAGAATCAGTTCTCCAGGAAAGGGATGCTCTCAAATCACGAATAATGGCCTGGGTAAAGATAGACAAAACGATAAAAGTCCTGTTTTTCGTTGGATCATCTCATATTATTCTTTCTTTTGAAGGAGACTCATTATGTGTAAGAGATTGATCGTTCTGACCTCATTTCTGGTGATACTGGCTTTGGCCGGTAATGTCGCGGCTCAGATCGATCCGGCGTCGGTTACCGATGGGCATGTCTATCTGTTCGAGAACGTCGGTGCCAACGTACCGGATGATTCACCCAATGGCAATACAGCCAATCTCATTGGAAATCCACAAGTCGTTGACGGTATCAAAGGCAACGCATTACAGTTCGATGGCGTCGATGACGGCGTGCATATCCCCGATTCAGCGATGATCAATTTGAGTACCCATCAGAATCATACGGTGGTGGCCGTCTTCAAATGCGATGATGTGGATAAAACGGATAAACAGGTGGTGTACGATGAAGGCGGCACAACCCGCGGACTCACCATCTACGTCCATGAAGGCCTGGTCTATGCCGGGGGATGGAACTTGAGTGATTATACACCGGAATGGACGGGAACGTTTCTCTCGGCGCCGATTAGTTCCAATACGTGGGTGGCCGTGGCGATGATTGTCCGAGACGGCACCGCAGCCCAGGAAGACGACAAGTTTGAAATGTGGGTCAACGGAGGGTTGATCGGTAAAGGTCCGGGTGCTGAATTGAGGAGCCGCTCGAATGACTGCGCCATGGGCTATCACAATTCTCAAGTAAAATTTCACGACGGTAACGTCAGCGCTACCGGCAGTTATTTCGAGGGAGCGATAGACGAAGTCTGGATCATCAATCAGGCTTTGACACAAGTTGAACTGAGTCAATGGGGGGGTAAGCCCTGGCCCTACGCCTACGGTCCCGATCCCGCGGATGGGACCCAGCATGAAGGCACCTGGGTAACTCTTTCCTGGAAGCCGGGAAAGCTCGCCGTCTCCCATGACGTCTATATGGGCGATAATTTCGACGATGTGAACGACGCCTCCCGAGACTCCGACGTATTCCGCGGCAATCAGGCGACCGACTTTTATGTCGCCGGGTTCCCCGGATTTGCCTATCCTGAAGGTCTCGTTCCCGGCACGACCTACTATTGGCGCATCGATGAGGTGAACGACGCCGATCCGAACAGTCCGTGGAAAGGCGACGTCTGGCGCTTCACCGTTCCTTCCTTGACAGCCTATAATCCCAATCCAGCGGACGGAGCCAAATTGTTGGATCCGGACGACATAACGTTGAGCTGGACTCCCGGATTCAACGCTAAATTACATCATGTGTACTTCGGCGACGATTTTGACCAGGTAAGCAACGCCATGGGCGCTTTGCCCCTGGCAGACGCACGTTATAGTCCCGGCACGCTTGAAAAGGGCAAGAGCTATTATTGGCGAGTCGATGAATTCGATGGCTTCACAACGCATAAAGGCGATGTCTGGAGCTTCAGTACGAAGCCTGATATTCCCATTACCGACCCCGAGTTGCTTTGCTGGTGGACGCTTGAGGAAGGCGAAGGGATAAAAGTTCTCGACTGGTCCGGCCACGGCGCCGACGGTGATTTCGTCGGAAGTCCGCAATGGACCGAAGGCTACGACGGCGGCGGGCTCAACTTCAACGGCGCCGGCGATAGCGTCATCTACAATTTCCCAGACGAGACCTGGACGGCCTATACACTGTCCATATGGGCCAAATCGGACATTTTATGGCAATCCAACAATAGCTCCATCTGTGCCACTTATCTGACGACCGACGGTGGTTTCCAGCTTTCTTATGACGATATAAACAATTACCGCTATCACGCCGACGTAGACCAAGTGCTTGGACCGGCTTCGCTGGGTTGGGTTCATCTGACGGTGACCTATGATGGCACGATCGCCACGGGCTATTATAACGGCGAGTTCGCCGCGACCTTTACTCCCGCGGCGGACGACCTCGTCGTGAACAAATACGCCATCGGTGTCAACCGAGCCGAAGACAACTGGTTTGCCGGCACGATCGATGAGTTCCGCGTTTATAGCCGGGCGTTGAGCCAGGAAGAAATCCAGTTAGTCATGCGGGGCGATCCGCTGTTAGCCTGGAAACCGAGCCCGGCGAACGGTGCCAATCCGGATATTGATGCGGCGCTGCCTTTGAGCTGGTCGCCCGGCGACAACGCCTCGCAGCATGACGTGTACTTCGGTTTAGACAAAGATGCACTCAAAACCGCCGACAGTGCCGATACGACCGGCATCTATCGAGGCCGTCAGAACGCCACTACCTACACCCCACCGGAAGGCGTCGAATGGGGCGGCGGACCGTATTACTGGCGAATCGACGAAGTCAATACCGATGGAACCATCAGCACGGGCCGACTCTGGAGTTTCACCGTCGCCGACTTCATCCTCGTGGACGATTTTGAGAGCTATACCGACGATGATGTTAACGGCGAAGCGATCTGGCAGCACTGGATCGACGGCTTCGGCGTGCCTGATAACGGCGCGCAGGTGGGCTATCTATTGCCCCCGTATGCGGAACAGGTGATTATCAACAGCGGCGGACAGTCTATGCCGCTCATGTATGACAATACGACCGGCGTGACAAATTCGGAAGCGGAGCTTACATTGACCGCCCCGCGGGATTGGACGCGCCACGGCCTGGCGGACCTGGCGTTGTGGTTCCGGGGCTACCCGGCCTCCGTCGGCAGTTTCGTCGAAGCCCCCGCCGGGACGTTCACCATGACCGGTTCCGGCGCCGATATTACCGGAGCCGCTGATGAATTCCACTATGCCTTCAAGACGCTGAACGGCGCCGGCTCGATTGTCGCGCGGGTCAGAAGCGTCCAGAATACGAATCAGTGGGCGAAGGCGGGCGTCATGATCCGTGAGACACTGAATCCGGATTCCGCGCATGCCATGACGTTCGTCACACCAGGTCAAGGCGTGGTTTTCGAGTACCGTACCGGTACGGGCCTAAACAACGTGGGCGCCGCGGGACAGGAAGCCGGAATCACGGCACCGCACTGGGTGAAATTAGAACGTGATACGGCCGGCAACTTCACGGCTTCGCGTTCAACGAACGGTACGACCTGGGAGTCTGTAGGAGGCGCCATTCATCAGAACATCCCGATGACGTCGAATGTGTATATTGGCCTGGCGCTGACCAGCCACGACGCCGCGGCGACGACACAGGCGGTCTTCTCGAACGTCACGACGACCGGCAACGTGAGCGGCCAGTGGACAAACCAGGACATCGGCATCGAAAGCAATGCGGCCGAGCCGCTGTACGTCGCTTTGTCGAATCGAAACGGCGCCCCGGCGGTGGTCGCCAATGAGGATCCCGCCGCGGCGACGGTCGATGTCTGGACCGAATGGCGTATTCCGCTGCAGGCGTTCGCCGATCAGGGTCTCAACCTGGGTGACGTGGACAGCATCGCCATCGGCTTAGGCAGCAAGGCCGGCGTGGCCAGCTCCGGTGGAACGGGGACGATGTACTTCGACGACATCCGACTCTATCCTCCGGCACCCGAACCGGAGCCCGAGCCGGAACCGCAGCCATAAGCTGCACCATAGAATCAGTCACAAAGACTGAACATTCAACTGGGGCCTGTACCGAAGGGGTATGGGCCCCGTTGTTTTTCGGGTAGCAAGAATCTCTGAGAGATTGGATTCCTCTTTATTATAGAATGCGACCTTTCCGCCGCCGCTGAGGGGGGGTCGTTAAGTGTGGTCATGAAAAAAGCCCGCCATGAACAAGGTCGGGCTTAAAAACAAAACTATCGCCATGGTCCCATGAACAATGGCATCTTTATGGATAAAAGGACGGCGATACTGATTGCTCGCGCATCGCGCTCGGTCAACTCATCAGCCCGGTAGGGGGTATGGTGTACATCCCACCGATCCCGCTTTAGTTGCCTCCCGACAGCCGTCTCTTTCGGATTTCCTCCGTTTCGCTCTTGCCGCATTCGGGACAACGATCCGCAAAGTCATTCGGCACACTGCCGGAGAAAAAGACGATCCCACATTCGGGATTGGCGCATTTTACAGCTTTATAAACACTCGCTTTGCCGCATTTTTCGCAGATTATCGCCGGCGTCGCGAGCGATCTGGGATCAAGATTCTCCTGGACGGCTTTATGGTACGCCTTCTCGCCCATCTCATACTCGGCCCCGCACTGCGGATTGTTGCATTTCACCCAGACCATTTTATCGTCTGGAATGTCGTCGATGGTCCCCCCGCCGCCGCCGCTTCGCATAAAGGTCACCGCCCCGGCCACGCCCAGGCACACGATAACAACAGCGACCATAATGGGTTTCTTCTTGCTGTCTTCCATGGTAAGGTCTCCAAAACACAGATCACAATACGTTTACGCCATCACACCTATAGCCTATTACGTGACGCACGGTTTGTCAAATACTTATTTTCGCCTTATTTACAGCCGATCAATCCGCCGTCTCTTTACTACTCTTCATCGGCGCCATCTGGAGAATCCGGCCCGGCTCCTCCGGAAATCCCGTCCGTGCCGAAAGGTACGCGGATTCGACGACGGCCATATCCTTCAGATTCTCTCTTGCGCTGCTGGTGAGCTTGTTCTCATCCGGCGACAAGATGCTCCCGGCAAAGCGCTCCAGCGACTGCCTTACACAGGCCCGCTCGTCCTCGTCGCATTCCAATTCTTCTATTACCTGGCCGGAGTCGTCGCTGAGTGTCAGCCGCTTCTTGCTGAGCGTCAGGATGCGATCCTTGCCAAAGAGCCGCAGAAAGACCTCCTCCGGCCCCGTCCCTACCCGCCGGACCGCGACGAAGTTGCCGATGAACGTATCGCTGAATTTCATCGTGACAATCGCGGTATCTTCCGTCAGGTACGACCGTTGCTGCTTGTCCTGGGCCTGGTTCGTGCTCAGCGAATAGATCTGCTGGGGCATCCCGAAGTTCCACACGACCTGATCGACGATCCGGTAGCTATCGTGGAGCAGCACCCCCCCGCCGGCCAGTTTCGGGTCCGTCTGCCAGCCGGACCGCTCGTGATCGCCGGCGTTACAGAAAACGTTCATCAGAAAAATCTGCTCGATCTTTCCTTCCTCCAGAAACTTGTGCAACGCCGCAAAACACCATGCGAACCGGCTCGGATTGGCAATCGCAAATTGAATCTCCTGTTCATCGGCCAGGCGGACAAACTTCGCCGCCTCCTCGAAATCTCTCGCTACTGGAGCCATTTTGAGCACGTTAAACCGCTTTTTCATCGCCATCCGCACGAACTCATCGCACGAATGCATCGGAGCGGCTACAATCAGGCAATCAAGCTGGTTCTGAATAATCAACTGCCGGTAATCGTCATAAGCGTCGCATTGAGCTTCATCCGCGGCCTTCTCCGCCACATTCGTCTCCTTATCCGCCACCCCGACTATCTCCAGAGCATCCACCCCCCTGGCCGCCTCAAGCAAAGCCAACCCGCGCTCCGAGAGCCCCAACACCGCCGTCTTTAATCGTCCCGTATTCATCATCAATAAGATACACGAAATAGATGCAACTGTTCTCCCTAATTCTACATTTGTTTCACCAAAAAACAACGTGCAAGATTTCCGTAATGGGCACGCTCAATGCTCGCTCTATATTTCTGAGTTACCTTTTTCAGGGGACAGCTTTCCTCGCCATTCTTCGGCCTTTTCTGGTTTATTCCAGGGTGGCGAGGGCGTCTCGCCCTTGTTAAGAACATCATCGCTTCCAGAAGTGCATCAAGGAAGTGGGCGGGATGACAGCATGGCCTTCCATTTTTTGGCTTGTTCCGGCTTGTTCCAGGCTTCGTAGAGGTCGATAAGGTTGTTTAGAGAGTCAATTGTGTGTGGGTGGGTCTCACCGAGTTTGAGGCGGTGGCCTTTTGAAGACGTTTTGATGGCAGTTTTCTTCGGATAAAAAGCATGGGTATGGACAAGGTGATAGGAATTTCATTCAACAGGACCCACGTAGCGGTCCAGCCAGTCGAGGACATCGCCTTTGATCTGCTGGCTGAATAACACGAATATATCGTGCCCCCCATGATAAGTCTTGAGCTCTTTGTCGGCACTGCCAAGAAAATCATGCATTGGTCTGGTAGATGTTTCAATTGGAAATAGGGCGTCGACCTCCCCGCTGATAATGAGGACCGGGACCTTGACGCGTGGAGCAAAGTTAATTGGATCTACGGCGGGAGCAAGCTTCCAAGCGGGAAAACCCCCGAGAAGAAGGATACCCAACTTAATGCGTTCTTCCACCGCCATCATGATCGGTCCGAGCCATGCCCCCCAACTTATCCCATAATAGGCGATTTTTTCATCGTTGATATCAGGCCGCGTCTCCAAGTAGTCGATAGATCTTTTCAAGTCCTTTGAGAATTGAATCATCCAGTCCCGATAGGCAATCGGCTCTTTTTCAGGTTTGTCGGGGCGTCCCCCGACAATTTCGCGCTCGTAGGTGCCCTTGTAGACTGGATAGACCAAGGCCCGCCCACTCATAATGACAAAATCCGTGAATGCTCTGTGCGGCCGGTCCTCAAAGGAGCGGACGTTGAGGGCACTGATCCCAGGAAAATAGATAACTGTCTGATATGGCGGTTTAATCTCCTTAGGCAGGAAAAGATATGCAATCATACGCTCGCCACCATACGCGGCATCGAATGTGATCTTCTCTCTTCGCCAGTAATCCGAACTGTCATCAACCGACTCAATGACAGCATTTAACTCAGATCGGTCATATGAATAAAGCTGTTTATAGAACTGGAATTCTTGCACAGAAACGGGTGTCTCACTATTATAATCTCTATAATAAGGAAGCTCGACGGGGCCGAACACACTATCGGGCACAGAATCTCGGACGACTGGATGGTGGACACACCGGAAACCATTGACTGCAGCTCGGTCCCACGCGGGTCGAATATCCATGTGTGTAAACATATAAGCCTGCTCACCCCAACCTCCTCCAAGGATGTACCGGCGATCTGCCGAACCATCGACAGTATTGAAACACCATTCCTTGACATTCCCGGCCATGTCGTACAGCCCAGTCATCCCTATGCCTGGGAAGCCGCCCACAGGGGTCAGTCCCTCACCTTTTAAATTGCTCAAGGGAACAATGGCCGCGGCCTGATCGATACAAGCCGCCTTTTGCCAATGATAGATGGTCGGCAGGCTTTTTCCTGCAAATTCTGCGTAGGCAGCCGCCTCATACCAACTGACACCGGAAACTGGGTAGTTGTCCTTTCCCTTGGGATAAGTTCCACCTTCCCATGTCGATGGCCCCGGCCGGCCGGTCTTATCGCGAAACTCTTTCATAGCCTTTTCCCAGGAGAGCTCGCGTCCGTCTTTAATAAATTTATGCTTCCAATACTCCTGCTTTTCATAGCCTCCATTGTCTACAAACTTCTTGAACTGCTCGTTTGTGACTTCGTATTGGTCAATCCAGTACGCCGGTATCTCAACAGCTTCGTAGAGTTTCCCATTGAAAGGCCATAAATTTAACCTAATAGGGCCAGATAGTATCCGTACCATGTCGGGAGGAAAGCTTCCTTCTTCCCATAATTCAACATTGAGGGTTTGTTCCCAGTCAACGCATTCTCTATTTTCAAATCCTTCCTTCGTAAACTTCCAGCGATAAACACCATTCGGAAACTTGATATACTCAAGTGGCGAACGGCCCAGATACTCCCATTCGTCCTCGGTAGCTGCATATTCTCTAAATAAGATATCTGCGCCGGCGGGAGTCGTAATGATTGAGTAATCCCTGGACATGCGAGGCCAGAGCTTGGTGAGCATTGGATCGTTAGGGATGTACTTTTCGGCATCACGGGCTAGCAAAAAGGCAGCTAAATATTTGTCTTGTTCGATAAGATGTGTTATTTCAGGTATCGCTTCCACTCTGGCCCACCGTACTTTGGACCTACGCTGTATCAAATGGGATAAGCCAAAGCCTAATGTTAACAGAATTAGAACGATGCAAACAGCTACGCGAGGTCTCCGAATGGCTCGCCACACAACTCTTACATCAAAGGCATTAGCCGACAAAGTCGCTTGATAATTGTAAAGGTCTTGGCGAATTTGAGAAGCAGATTGATAGCGACTGTCGGGGTTCTTCTCAAGACACTTATACAACATCTTGCGTACTTGAGGCCCGGTTTCTCGTGGGAGGAGCTGCCAATCGGGATCATGATCGAGAATGTTTGCAAGGGTATCAGAAACGGTCTCGCCTTCGAAGGGAATCCTACCAGTTAGCATCTCATATAGCACACAGCCAAACGACCAAATGTCACTGCGCTTGTCTGTTGGCTTACCACGGGCCTGTTCTGGACTCATGTAAGCTGGCGTCCCAATCACCCGGCCGGTCTGTGTGACAGTACCTTGTTGGCTCACAAGTTCGCTGCCGACGGTCTTGGCTAAACCGAAATCCAGCACCTTGACTCTGCCCTCAGGTGTGGTTTTGATGTTGCCGGGCTTGAGATCGCGGTGGATAATGTCATGCTCGTGAGCTGCCGCTACGGCCTCAGCGATCTGCAAAGCGATCGTTAATGCCTCTTGAAGCTTAAGCGGTCCCTTCGCTATTCGTTCAGCCAGTGTCTCGCCCGGGATGTATTCAAGAACCAAATAGGAGACGCCCTTTATCTGCTCAATGATGTCATGGATCGCGGCAATGTTGGGGTGGTTCAACGAGGCCAGAAGTTTCGCTTCCCGCTGAAAGCGTGTCCGAGCGTTTGCATCGTCCATTAGCCCGTCCGGCATACTCTTTACGGCCACAGAGCGGTCCAGCTTGGTATCACGGGCCAGGTAAACCACACCCATGCCTCCCCGGCCAATCATCTCGCGGATTGCAAAGTGCCCGAGTGTCTGGCCGACAAGATCTTGGCCAGTTGTGGGATCATCGAAGTCACTTTCGTTGGCCTGGACAAGGGAATCGAACAACGTATCAATTTTCTGAAGGTTCCGTACTTTCTGTCTAATCTGGTCCTCAAACTCCGGGTATTGCCTCACAAATTCTTCGATATCTGGCTCCTGGCCTTGCAACCGTGCATCGATAAACTGTCGCACCGCCTTTCTAAGGCTATCGTCTTGGTTATTGTCAATGGGTCCAGCCATTAGACATTCTCGAAAACACTGACCAGCTCTTCCAACGCACGAGTAACTAGCTTTCGCACCGCTTCGCTGCTCTTACCCAGTCGGTCCCCTATATCTTTGTAGGAAAACCCTTCGATCTTTGTCAGGACAATCACTTGTCTGTATTCAGGTTTCAGTGCCTCTATCGCTTTGGCGAGCTTATCTAAGTCTTCCCTTCTTGACATGATAGCGCTTGGTGTTGTTGTCACAACGGCGTCTAAAGCGGCAACCACGCTATCCTCGGCGGTTGGCCTATAGCCATCGAGTCGAACTTCTTTTCGAATATCGCGTTTATTCGCATGGAATCGCTGTAAATATCCTCGAAGCCGGTTCTCAGCGAGTCTCGATAGCCATCGCAGGAAATCCCCCTCAGTCTTATATGTGAAGTCTCCCAAATCCTTCAAGGCAGACACCAAAACATCCTGGACGACATCTATGGATTCCAACTTGGAACGGAGTTCCCTGCCCATACGAAGCCGGATGATCCAGAGCACCCGCGGACCATAGACGCTGCACAATCGGTTCAAAGCGGACTCATCACCACCTTGCGCCAGCGCAACCAAATGCCGAGTCTTATCATCAACGGTAAGCCTCATCCTCCACGATCCTCTAAGAATCAAAGATTTCACATAGATTTTACCAATTCTTGAAAAAATTTGCAAGAAGAACGTCCGGTCGTGCTTTTTTTCGTGCTTATAAGAATAGGACCACCAAGTCCGAAAAGCCGGTTTTTCAGCAAATGAACTCTTATGAATAAAGCTGCACACAGTGTACGGCGCGAAAGTATCAACCTTTTTTGAAAGGAACAAAAGATGAAAACGACAAGAATCTCAGTCATTTCGGTTTTGGTATTGGTGGCGGCCTTGCTTGCGGGCACCGCGAACGCAGATTTCACTTTAGGCGAACCCACGAATCTTGGGCCAACAATCAATAGTTCGCGTGGTGATGCTCCAGATTGTTTCTCATCTGATGGCCTGGAGATGTACTTCGACTCTGATCGGTCCGGTGGGTATGGGAACTGGGACATATGGGTAGCCAGACGCCCAACGATAGACGATGACTGGGGCCTGCCAGAGAATCTGGGTCCAAAGGTCAACAGTCCGCAGACAGATTCCTGTGCGTGTATATCTTTCGATGGCCTGAATCTGTACTTCGGCTCCCCTCGGTCTGGCGGGTATGGTAACGAGGACATATGGATGACCACGCGCGAAACGAGAGACGCCGAGTGGGGTACCCCCGTAAACCTCGGCCCCGTAGTCAATAGTTCATCTGGGGAGGGCCATCCGTGGATCTCTAGTGATGAGTTGGAGCTTTACTTTTTCGCGTGGCGTTCCGACGGCTTTGGCAAGGCTGATATATGGGTAACGACGCGGGCAACAAAAGATGATCCCTGGGGAGAACCGGTCAATCTTGGGCCAGTCGTCAACAGTTCGTTCTACGAGGGTTATCCATGTGTATCGGTCGATGGCCTGGCACTCTTTTTCTCTGAGCAGCTCGGGGGGCCATACCGGCCCGACGGATTCGGCGATTCAGATATGTGGGTGTCAAGAAGAGCAAGCATCTTTGATCCCTGGGGCACTCCAGTGAATCTTGGACCCATGGTCAACAGTTCAAGTCACGACTGCGGACCACGTATCTCACCGGATGGTTCCATGCTATATTTCTGCTCTGAGCGACCTGGCGGATTCGGTGGAACATACGGCGATATGTATCAAGCTCCGATCATCCCTATTGTTGACTTTAACGCCGATGGAGCCGTCGATCTGGCCGACGTGAAAGCTTTGGTGGACCATTGGGGCACGAGCGATTCACTGTACGACATCGGTCCGACACCGATGGGAGATGGGATCGTCGATGCCCAGGATCTTCTCGTGCTCACCGAACATATACTGGTAGGCGACAGCAAAGGCAATCGGATGGATATGTGACCGACCCGGCCCATCGAACCATGAAAATGAGTATTGGGAACACTTTTTGAAAGAAAACAAACAAAACGCCCAACATTGTCAAAGGGTCGGCAGCCTCTGTGTTGTCGGCCCTCTTTCTATTCATCGTCAAAAAATGACTGGTAAGGCAAAAATTCGATTGACTTTGGGGATGTAATTTAGTATAATAGTAAACAAAATGAATAGAACACAGAACACAGGAGACTTTGACATTTACGATTTATGATTTATGATTGACTATTGAGAATGACGATTGACGATTGATCCTTCGGCGCTACTCAGGACGGAGTCAGCGTCCTCTGCGATCCCGGCGGTAAGTGAAAAAACAAAGCCAATCTCGGCGTGCCCAGCGATCTCAGCAGTGAATGAAAAAACAAAGCCAATCGCCGGCCTTCGGCCGGAAACTCGAAGCACGAATTTCTAAATTCCTAAACAAACACAAAATGCAAAACAAAGCCAATTCGCAAAGAATCAAACGTGTTCATTCGTGATTTGAAACCATGCAAATTGCTCAAAAAATGCACAAAAACTTACAAAAATTCACAAAAATCCTGAAAAACCGTATCAAAAATACGCATATCGCCGTAAAATCTCGGTGTTTATTGGGATGCATTCATGGTGACTATGATAGACAAATGAAATTTATTTTTTATTTCCGTAGAACCGGGGCGTAGATTGCCTGTATAATACCATTTAAAATAGTGAAGTATATTCTCATGTCTCTCAAGAATATTCTCCCTTAAAAAGTCGAGAGACACCGTTTACGCCCGATTGTGGGTATAAGGAGTCCTATTGTGAGTACAGGAACAGTGAAATGGTTTAACGAGAAGAAGGGGTTTGGATTCATCACACCCGACGGCGGCGATGAGGACATTTTCGTCCATCACTCAGAAGTCAGGGCGGATGGCTACGCCACGCTCGCCGAGGGCCAGAAGGTCCAGTTCGACATCGGACAAGGCCAGAAAGGCCGGTCCTGCGCGACCAACGTCATCCCTGGCTAATCCAAAGCCATACGCCGAAAAACCAACGGGCTCCGTCAAGAACCGGAGCCCGTTCAATTTTATTTATCTTGTCAGCAAGCTTTAAGCTCACCCTGCGAGATGTTGGTCAATTCTTTCCGAGCGGGTCGTAGTAGCGTTTGGGGAATTCTTCGCCGGTCGTCTCCTTGACGACGGTGACGTGACCGTCCAGCCAGAGGCAGTTGAGTTTGCCGCCCGTTTCGTAATCGGCGTTTTTCGTGATAGAATGGCGGAAGATGCCGCGATACCATTCCGTACGACCCCCGGTCCGGTAGTGAGAGAAGTTCCTACCGCTCGAATCGGGGCAGAGCATATCGTTGCCGTTCTCGATCCTCGGCTCCATATGATCATGTGAGACGATGACCTCGGCATGGCGCGGGATGGCGTTGGACCGCTCCTTGGTCAGCCAGCCGTTCATGGAATACGCCGAATTATCAACTTCGCCAACTCCGTAAAGCATTTCCTGGGCGACAATCTGGGAGAAGTTCTTGAAGCTCGGGCAGCCGAACAGCTCCGGCTCCTTGACATAATCGTGATAAATCACGCCCCAATAGGACTGACTATCGCCGGCCTTGAGCAGGCTTCCACGGGAATTATACCAGAGATGCCCGTTGCAACTGCTCGTATGCGTATGAAAATCCGGCATCGTGTAGTCGTTTTCCTGCAGGTACATCGTGATACCGAGGCCAATGCTCCTGAGATTGGACCGGCAGGATTGCTCCCGCGCCTGCTCCCGAACTCGCCTCAAAGCCGGCATGAGAATCGCCAGCAGTACCGCGATGATAGCAATAACAACAAGAAGCTCGATCAATGTAAAAGCGTTTTTTCTCTGCATCTTCTAATCCATCCAGAATTTCAACATTCACGATTGAGGGGATAATGACTCGATCCCGAATCAACGTTCAGGGACCTTTATAACGATTTGGATAACGCACCCAATACCACATACCCGTCCATCTTAATCCAAATGCATGTATATCATACAATAAAGGAAAATCGAAGCAAAAATTCTTTTATAGGCAACGGCACGTCGTCACCTCCATCTCATTGGGGCGGTTGAATGTAGCCGTAATAACGTCCCATCCAGTACGGCAGCAACCACCATACTCCATCGCTTTCGGTCCGCCCGCCGTCGCCCTGGACGACCCGCCAGGGATTTTCGTCCCACCGGATCACGCCGCGCTCGCTTGGCGACAATAAACGATTCGTCTGAAGATGCTCCCACTCCGGCCTGCGCACAATTCGGATGTCCTCTCGATGCGAATTGTCCACCGTCCAGCGCACGAGATCGAGTGAGGCATCACGCAATGATGCAACGGAGATTTCCGGCTGAGGCACCCGGCCGACGCACGCGCCGTAGATATACTCAAAAAAAGGGCTGCAATCGGCTTTCACAGCGGCGTACCAGTGATCGATGCTCTCGCGATACAGACGCCGTAGTTTGGGATCATCCTCGTGCATCATCAGTCACGGATACGCCAGCGCAAGCAACTCGTCGTCGATGTGCGTGCGCCACGTGGGATGGGTCGTCTTGGCGCGCTTGACGTTGGAGGCATAATCATGCTCGTCGAGCAAGCGCATATACTCTTTCTGATAGCGTTTGTCGCCGGAGACGTGATAGGCCAGCTTCAAAAACGAAAGTATCTCCACCGAATTGACACCTCGTTCCGGCGCCCAATCGGGATCATGATTAAGCTTTTCCGGCGCCCATACGCCCCATTTTGTGTGCTTTCCGTCCATCCCTCTGAGAACGTAGCCGCCCTCGATGATATAGTCAACAATAGTGAGGACGAGCCGGGCCACATGCCGTTTTTCGGCGTCATCGGCGACCAGATCATAGTAGAACAGGTAGCCGAACATATGCCCCGTGATCTCATCACTGCTCGTATCGCCCTTCCAGAGCCACTTGCCGTCGCGAGAGGGACGCCAGCGTATTTCGACTCGTTTCTCTCGCGGATTATGAACGACCATCTCGGCCCACTGCCGGTCGGATATCTTCCGGTTCGGGTCCGCCCTTTTCGTCCAAGAACTCGGAATTACTGTTCGCGCCACGAAGCCGGGTGTTTCCGTGACAGTTTGCAGAAATCGAAGGGCCTCGAAGGTCTTCTTCGCATTGGCCTTCGCCTGCGAACTCTTGGTCACGGCGTAACGGAAGCTCTCCATCGCCAGGTACATGGCGGTATATTGACCGTCGTTGTCATCGTCGCGCGGCGCCCACGTGCTCGTATCGCCGGGCACGCGGAGCGAACATTTTTCCACCAGCCCGGGATCCCGCACGTGCCGGGCAAGGCAGATGTCGAGAAAATGATTCGCTTTCTCCGCCATGGTCATCGATGTGCGTTTGATCGCGCTGATTCCCGCGCTTGTTGCAATCCAAGCCGTTCCCTGTGCATCGAATGCAACGTCACGAACGTCATCGCTGAGCAGCCAGCGCCGGCTGTGTCGAAGCGACCAGCTCCCCCCATTGTATCGTGTCACGCCATGATTCGTACCCACCCACATAAGGCCGTTGGGCCCCTGTGCCACACATCGAACGGAGATACCGGGCAGGCCTTCTTCAGGCGTGAAGTGACCAATGCGATTCGCATCCTTATAAACGGTAATCCCCCCAAGTCCGCCGATCCAGAGGCTGCCGTCTTGCGCATAGGCCACATCGTGAAGATCCGGACCGAGCAATTCGGATTGCCTTTGGTACAACCGGTATCCCGTATCGGTGTGATGGTACAGACCCATACCCGTTGCGATCCACAATCCATCGTTCTTATCAGCCAAGGCGGCACGAAAATGCTTCGAGTAGGGCATCTTTTCATACGTACAACTCTCATTCACAATACGCCAGATGCCCCCCCCGCCCAATCCAATGATCGTATCGCCGACCACGCATAACGCCGCAATAGGACAATCAATCCGTTTGAGCTTTATCAAACTATCCGGCGTTGATCGGTACAGCCCATTCCATGCACCAATCCAAATCGCCCCGGCCCGATCAGCAACAATATCGTAAACGGGTCCAGCGTCTTCATTCTCCATGAGCCCAATCCATTGTTTCGTGTTGCGATCTAACCGGTACACGCCGTCACGCGTGCCAGCCCAAACGCGGCCGGAGTCATCAACGGCAACCGCGCGCACATCGTTGCATCCATCCCCCTCGCTTAGTGGAAAAGCCTCATGGTATTCCTGCACGAACGGCGTATCAGCAATCCCGGCTCCAAAACTGACTGAAGCAGAGGTAACCAATAAAATCAATACACAACAATGACACAGTCCTTTATCACCAACGTTACTTTCTCTTCCCATCATTTCGACACCACCAATGTTCTAAAACCGACCGATGAAAGTGTAGATCTATTGAGACCAAGATGCAACATCATCTATTCATATCTTCAAGCCTGTATCTCCCATACGAGTCGATGGAGGCCCAACGAATGATCGGGAACGATGTTTTGTGAAATAAGACGAAGCAGCGGACAAGCCGAATCGGCCGGGCGCAATCCCTACCCCGACGAGCCATCGGGCTGGCATTTCATCAGACAGTTGATAATCTTGAAGCCTGGTTTACTGGGCGTACAGCGTCTTACCCGGATAGTGCTCGTCCAGCCACAAGAGATCTTCATTGGGCGGATTGAACGGCGAGTTCTTGCCGAACCCCATCGAGGCGGCTTCTGACCGGCTCCTAAAGTAGATGACGGTTCGCTTGTCGTTCCATTTATTCACAGCGGCGTGGCCGTCCATAAAGCTGAACGTCGCGGAATTGCTGTGGAATAAGCCCAGCGGGTCCCACAGCGCGTTTATCCCGGGATTATAGGACCAGCCGTCCACATTATGGTTGGCGCCGGGGGCGTCATAGATCTCTTCGACAAAGAGCATCTTTTTGGATGGGCTCTTGAAGTCGGTGATCCTCTTTGGGTCGGTACGCTCGGTCGCTCTGAGAAAATCCGGTAGAGAATAGCTGCGGTACAGCAAATGCTGCAACTGCCGGCCATTGCTCGTACCTTGCCGTATTCGGTCATCGCCCGGACAGTGATAGGCGCCGATGTCCTTGATATAGGGGAAGAGAACACCTTCCCTCAGCCCGTTATGCCGCTGCTCAAGCGTGACGTTTCCGCTGGGCATCTGCTGAAAGCTGCCGTTTGACTGATAATCCAGAGGCGGCATTACCCAGGGGGGAACCCCATTGGTGGGAGCGTATCTTGCCATGCCCCCGCACATGCCGCTATCGTTTTCGTCGGCATACATGACGTAGGCCAGCCCCATGGTCTTCTGATTTGACATACACGCTATTCCCCGGGCCTGCTCACGGGCAATTTGAAGGGCCGGCATTAAGATAGCCATTAGGATTGCGATGATCGCGATGACCACCAACAGCTCGATGAGTGTGAAAGCGCTTCGCTGGCTCATGTCTCGCCTCCTTTTTCCTGCTCTCAATTAGATCACCTTTCTAAAAAAGTACAACATAAAACAAATTATACACCCTCGGCAGTCAGAAAATCAACAAAAAAATGTGTTTTCGCTTCCTTAATTTACACGCAATCGCCTGGATGAAAGCCCTCACATTGTACTGCAATCCGTGTTTCGGCGCGATTTACCGATTGTTATTTTTAATGAAGTGGTCGGGCACGGGGAACTGCGAGCAAAGCAGTAAGGCTTCCTTGCCGACCTCTTCGATGACTGATTCATTGTCGATATGTTCGGTAACTTTATTAATCAGGCGGGCGATTTCCCTGGCCTGCGCCTCTTTCATGCCGCGTGTAGTAATGGCCGGCGTCCCGATCCGCAGACCGCTGGGATTCGCCGGCGGGGACGGATCGTTTGGGATGCTGTTGTAGTTGGTCACAATGCCGGCCCGGTCCAGCGCCTTCGCCAATTTCTTACCGGGGATATCCTTGTTCCGCAGATCGATGAGGATGAGATGGTTATCCGTACCGCCGGAGACGAGATTGAAACCGTATTCGAGCAGTTTCTCGGCCAGGGCCTTGGCGTTTTTGACAACCTGCTTAGCATAAACCACAAATTCCGGCGTATCGGCCTCAGCCATCGCCACCGCGATCGCCGTCATGGTGTGCATATGCGGTCCGCCCTGAAGGCCCGGAAAGACGGCCCGGTCCACTTTCTTCGCATGATCGGCCTTGCAGAGCAACATGCCGCCGCGAGGGCCGCGTAACGTTTTGTGGGTCGTGGTCGAGACCACGTCGGCGTAAGGCACGGGGCTTTTGTGGATACCGGCGACCACCAGACCCGCGATGTGGGCGATATCGCTGATGTGATACGCCCCAACCTCCTCGGCAATCTGGCCGAAGATCTCAAAATCGATCTGACGCGGATAGGCCGTGGCCCCGGAAATGATGAGCCTGGGTCTGTGTTCCTTGGCCAGGTCCCTGACGTGGTCGAAGTCGATCCGTCCGGCCTTGGCATCCACCCGGTACGAGACGGATTTGAAGAATTTACTCGTCAAGGAGACTTTACCACCGTGCGTCAGGTGGCCCCCATCCGTGAGTGACATGCCCATGATGGTGCCGCCGGGCTCGACCAGGGCGGCGTAAGCCGCCATGTTGGCCACCGAGCCGGAGTAGGGCTGCACGTTGGCGTGGTCGGCCTTGAACAACTTCTTCGCCCGGTCCTGGGCCAATTTTTCGATCAGGTCGGTGACCTGCTGACCTTCGTAGTAGCGACGACCCGGATACCCCTCGGCGTATTTATTCGTGAGACAGCCGCCGCTGGCCAGCATGACCGCCCTGGAGACGTAATTCTCCGAGGGGATCAGCCGGATGGCGCCGCTCTGACGCGCCTGTTCCTGCCGGATCAACTCGTAAATCTGCGGATCGTACTGCTCAAGTGCATTCATCATATTTTCAATCCCTTCACTGCCGCTATCCTTATCATTTCATCATTTCAGGATTCCGGTACATCCGATGGAAAACAGAGGACAAAGATCCGAAAATAACACTCCACCTTCTGCTTTCCTTTTAAGGTGTATATTCAGCAAATTGACGTTTATAGCATAATGCGATCTCCGACACAAGCCATTTATTTATTGACAAAAAAACGCCGAAGACTACCATAGGCCGGTCGAATCATATTCGGAACTGATGAGTTAAGAATCAATGCAGGAAGATAATAGTAAAGCGGCGGCAAAAGCTCGAGCCTTTTTCGAAAAAGCGCATACGGTGGCCGAGACGGATAATTTCGATTACGCCATCGATATGTACCTCCAGGGTTTGCGCTATGCCCCGGATGCGTTGATGGAAGGCCATCTGCCCCTTTGCGAGCTTGGACTGCAACGACAGGGAAAAGGCGGCAAAAAATCTTCCATGATCGACAAAGTGAAACGCCTGCGGGGTAAAACACCGCTGGAGCAGATGCTTAACGCCGAATATCTTTTCGTTAAGAATCCCGATCACCTGCCGTATGCTGAGGCGATGCTGAAGGCCGCCGTGGCGGGAGGCTACGTCAAAACCGCCGGCTGGATTTCCAACCTGATCTTTCAGAAGGCCAACGCCTCTGAAAAACCATCCGTACAAACCTATATTCTGTTAAAAGACGCTTACTGCGCCCTCGAGCAATACGATAAGGCCATTGCCGCCTGTCAGCGTGCGTCCAAGCTTCGGCCCGGTGACAAAGAGCTGGCCGATGAGTATAAAGACCTTTCCGCCGAGCTGACCATGGCCCGGGGCAAATATGACGGGGAGGGCGATTTCCGGAAGTCCATCAAGGACCGCGAGAGCCAGGAAAAACTTCACGGCCAGGCCGGAGTTGTTAAGACCGATGATTACCGCACCAAGGCCGTTGAGGACGCCAGGAAAAAGGTCGCCCAGAATCCGGATCTGCCGGCGAATATCTTCGAATTGGCCGACGCCCTCGCGGACCTGGAGACCGAGGAAGCCGAGAACAACGCCATCCAACTGCTGGAAAACGCCTACCGGAACAAGAGCGATTACAGCTTCCAGCGACGGGCGGGTGTGCTGAGGATCAGGCAACTCAAAAGAAAAATAAGGAAAGCTCAGGCCGCCCTCGAATCGAATCCCGACGATGCGCAAGCCAAGGCGACACGCGATGAATTATCCGCTCAATTGGACACCTTCGAGCTGGAACATTACCGGCTTTGTGTAAAAAACTATCCGACCGACCTGGCGGTCAAGTATGATTATGCCGTCCGACTGCTTCAGAATAAACAGTACGATGAGGCGATTCCCCTTTTCCAGGAAGCCCAGCGGGATCCCCGACGAAAGATCGCCGCGATGAACAAGGTCGGCGTCTGCTTCTTTGAGAAAGGCTGGCTCGACGACGCGATTGATGTCTACACCCAAGCGATGAATTCCTACGAGCTCAAAGAGGACGCCACCGCCAAGGAATTGCGGTACAATCTGGCCCGCGCCTATGAAGAAAAGGGCGAGGCGCAAAAAGCGCTGGACGTCTACCGCAAAATCGCCCAGATCGACTTCGCCTACAAAGACGTCAGCCGACGTGTGGACGATCTTAGAGCAAAACAGAAAAAGAATTGATAATGACCAAGCGGCGGGAAAGTAAAAGCAAAAAAAGCAGAGCTTGGGTATAGACAAATCATGCGGGAAAGAGTATAAACATTCAAATAAGACCAATTTCTCAGAGTTTTGGGATGTAGAAAAGAAAAACGAGAGTTATTAGGAGTAAACAGTGGCACATTCGTTACAGGCGAAAAAGAGAGCCAAACAGAACGTCAAGAGAAGGACGATTAACCGGGCGCGCAAGAGCCAGGTGAAAACGCAAATTAAGCACTTCGAGACGGCCGTGAGCCAGGGCGACGCCGAAGCAGCCGGCGAGCAGCTCCGGCTCGTCACCCAGAAGCTCGACAAGACCGCAGCGAAAAGCACCATGCACAAAAGAACCGCCGCCCGGAAAAAATCACGTCTCGCCAAAAAACTCAACGCACTCAGGGCAAAACAAACCTGATCCGGGCGCTGATCTGAAGCGCATCACGTATTTCGATACACGAACCGGATCGCGAACAACTCAATTCTGCCCTGAGTCTGTGAGGTAAAATGTATCTTGAGTGCAGACGAAAGGGCTAAGAGCGGATCTCAATGAGAAAAATCAACCCGCTTTGCGGGGTAATTTGAATAGATCCCTCGACTACGCTCGGGGTGACAGGTGAAAAGGGTTAGCGGCAACTGCCACGTCATTTCGAGCGGAGCAACGCGTAGTCGAGAAATCTTTTTAACTTTTTTCCTCCTTTCTAAGAAAGCAACATTCGTTACAATACCAAAAAGACAATATACTGTTCCTATAAGGAATCACATTTCAAGTATGGATACAACCAATGCCTGAGGTTTTTAAGAATCAAATTATCCGACTGTTAAAGCACACGGACTATGAGCCGGTCAAGCTGGGGCAATTGGCCAAAAAACTCGGTGTTGGCTCAGACGATTATCCGCAGTTCAAGGAAGCCTTCGACGAGCTTCGGCAAGCCGGACATGTCATCATCGGTGCGAGGAACTTAGTCAGTCTGCCGGCTTTGGCCGGGCAGATCGTCGGAACGTTCCGGGCCAATCCGAGAGGATTCGGCTTCATCATCCCTCTGGAGCCCAACGCGCACGGCGATTTGTTCATCCCGCCGGATGCGACCGCCGAAGCCATGACCGGCGACGTCGTGATCGCCAAGGTTAAGAGGAAGGGCAAACGCGGCGGTGAAATGCGATATTCCGGTGAGATCATCGACATTCTCGAACGATCCCAGAACAAATTCGTCGGAACCTTGGTGAAACATCCGGAAGCCTGGCTCGTCCAGCCGGATGGAAAGAGTTTTTTCGAGCCGATCTCCGTCGATGACGTCGGGGCCAAAGGGGCAAAGGAAAAAGACAAGGTCGTCGTCGAAATCCTTACGTATCCGACGGAAAAACATCTGGCGCGCGGCGTGATCGTCGAGGTGCTCGGCAAAGCGGGACGATACGACACGGAGATCAAATCGATCATTCACCAGTATCATCTGCCGGGCGAGTTCGATACCGAGTGTATCGAACAGGCGCGCCGGGCCGCAGCAAAATTTAAACCCAAAAAGCTGAGCCAGCGTCAGAACATTACGGACAAAGTCATTATTACGATTGATCCGCCGGATGCGAAAGATTTCGATGATGCCATCAGCCTCGAAAAGGACGCCGATGGCCATTGGGTCTTAGGCGTCCACATCGCTGATGTCAGTTGCTTCGTGCCGGCCGACTCACCACTCGACATCGAAGCCAAAGCACGCGGCAACAGCGTCTATCTGCCCGCCAAGACCATTCCCATGCTGCCGGAGATACTCAGCAACGGCATTTGCAGTCTCCAGCCCGGACAGGAGCGATTTGCCAAAAGCGCATACCTGACCTACGACGATCAGGGCAATATCCTGTCGCGCCGCTTCGCCAACTCGATGATTCGCTCGGCGCAACGTTTGACGTATCAACAGGCCGAGAGCATTTTGAAGGGTCACACGAAAGATGCCGGTCCCGAAGTCATAGAGCTACTCAAAAACATGGAGATTCTCAGCCGGGCTATCGAACAACGAAGGCGAAAGAACGGCATGTTGCATCTGGACCTTCCGGAAATCGAGCTGGAATTCGATAAATCGAGCCGGGTTGTGGATGCTCATCCGGCCGACGATAGCTACCCCCACACGATCATCGAAATGTTCATGGTCGAGGCCAATGACGCCGTTGCCTCGCTTCTCGACCGGCTGAATATCCCGTTTATGCGTCGGATTCATCCGGAGCCGGATGCGCTGAGCATGACCAATCTGGCCAAGTTCCTGCGCGCGTTCGGTTTTAGTCTGCCCCGTCAGCCGGACCGTAAAACCATCCAGGATTTATTGGCTTCCGTTAAAGATGCCGATTACAGCTTTGCCGTGAACCTGGCCGTTCTGCGAAGTTTCGAGAAGGCCCAGTACGCCCCCCTGCATATCGGCCATTACGCACTGGCATCGACGCATTATTGTCACTTCACCAGCCCGATTCGCCGGTATGCGGATTTGATGGTCCACCGAGTCCTGGAGCGGTATTTGCAGAACGCCCCGGCGATCAAGGAGCAGGAACAGGACCTGGTGGAAACGGGCAAACATATCACCTTCACGGAACAACGCGCCGAGGACGCCGAACGGGAGCTGACCACGGTGCTCACACTGCAACTGCTGAGCAAGAAGATCGGCGAGGAGCTCGACGGCGTCGTCACCGGCCTAGCGAGCTTCGGCCTGTTCGTCCAGTCGAAAAAGTACGGCGTCGAAGGGCTTATCCGAATGGGCGATCTGGGAACCGACCACTGGGCCTACGACATGAAAGCCCAATGCATCATCGGCGAGCGTTCGGGATACAGCATTCGCTTGGGGCAGGCGGTCAAAGTCCGCATCGTTTCGGTCAACATCCCGGCCCGGCAACTCAATGTCACCCCCGCGGAACCACTGGCCCAAGGGCCAAAGCAGTCGCGTAAAGACATAACACGCAAGAAAAAGAGGAAGAAGAGAAAGAAGCACTGAAACACCTTTTGTCCAGGAATTGTTTTATCACGTCAAGCAACTAAATAACGAAAGCCCACAAGAGCAGCGTAGTCCTCATCTTGCAGATCAAAACCAAGAAATCAATGAATCTTTTAAGGCAATTCAGAGAAGCCTTTTGTCTGCTTGACATCCAGGTGCAATTCTGTCATACTGCCGCCTTACAGATTAAGAGAATGAAAGAGATTGAATAATGAATGATGAGTTCTTTTCGGAGTAGCACATGAGAGCATCTGAGATGAAAAAAGGTCAGACCGTCAAGATCGACGATAAGCTATACGCCATCATCGATTACCAGCACGTCAAGCTGGGCAAAGGCGGAGCCGTTTACCAGACAAAGCTCAAGAACTTGATTGACGGTACAATTCAAAACGTCCGCCTGCGAGCAGAGGAGAACGTTGAGGAGGCCTTCCTGGACAAGCGAACGTACGAATATTTGTACTCGTCGGGAAGTGAGCACGTTTTGATGGATATCACGACGTACGAGCAGATTTCCCTCGATGACGACGCCTTCGGTGACGGGCCAAAGTATCTCAAACCCAATACGCAGCTACAGGTCAGCATGTACGAAGGTAAGGCGGTCATCGTGACGCTGCCCAATACCGTGGATCTGGAAGTGACGGATACCCCGCCCGAGATCAAAGGCGCTACGGCGACGAATCAGAACAAGCCGGCGACGCTCGAAACGGGGCTGGTGGTCCAGGTGCCTCCCTTTATTAAGACGGGCGAGCTAATCCGCGTCGATACGCGCACCGGCGAGTACGTCACGCGCGTCAAAGATTAATCCGCTCGACGGCATTGACGCGCCCGCGGGAATCCCTATCATATCGGTTGTGACTTTCTGCTTGAACAGGGACGACAGGAAAACACAATGGCACTCGAAAAAGTCAGTAAAACGCTTGTTAAAGTGTTCGGCTCGCGCAACGAGCGGCTTATCAAGAACGTCTATATGCCGGTCGCTTTGCGGGCGAGCGAGTTCGAAAAGCAGGTTCAGGCGCTGGACGACGAGGCGTTGAAGGCTAAAACGGCGGAATTCAAAACCGCCATCGAAGACGGAACCGATCCCGAGGACATTCTGCCCGAAGCCTTTGCGGTCGTCCGGGAAGCGGCGAAGCGAAACGTCGAGATGCGGCATTTCGACGTACAGCTCATGGGCGGCAACGTGCTGTATGAGGGCAAGATCGCGGAAATGGCCACGGGCGAGGGTAAAACGCTGGTCGCCACGCTGGCCGCTTACCTCGTGCATCTGACCGGGCGGAGGGTTCACATCATCACCGTCAATGACTACCTGGCCAAGCGGGATGCCGAATGGATGGCGCCGGTTTACGAGGCGCTAGGCCTGACCGTCGGTGCGATCCAGGCGGACATGGACACCGCCGGCGACGAACGAAAAGCTCAATACGAATGCGACATCACCTATGGCACCAACAACGAGTTCGGATTCGATTACCTTCGCGATAATATGAAAACGTCGCTGGAGCACATGGTGCAGGGTGAGCTTCAGTACGCCATCATTGACGAGGTCGACTCGATCCTCGTTGATGAGGCCCGGACGCCGCTGATTATCTCCGGTCCGGCCTTCGATGATGTCACCCGGTATAAGAAAGCGGACCAGGTCGCCAGGAAACTCATCGGCCTTCAAAGCAACTACGACCGGCTGAAAAAGAAAATCGACGCCGCCGAGCGAACGATCGCGAACGCCCAGGGAGAACTATCCGACGCCAAAAAAGACAAAGACAACAAACGGATGGAACAGGCCCAAAAAGCCATCGAGAAAAGCCAGGCCGAAGTTGAAACGGCCCAGGCCCAACTGGCGGGTGCGACCCAGTATTACGAAGTCGAGCACGACCGAAAAGCGGTTCACTTGACGCACGAGGGCGTCGGCGCCGCTCAGGATATCGCGGGTGTCGGCTCGTTCTTTACCGGCTCGAATATGGAATGGCCGCACCTGTTGGAGCAGAGCCTGCGGGCCCACGTCACATTCGAGCGGGAAAAAGACTACGTCGTCATGGACGGCAAGGTCATTATCGTTGATGAATTTACCGGGCGGCTCATGCACGGGCGGCAATGGTCGGACGGGCTCCATCAGGCCGTCGAGGCCAAGGAAACCGTCACGGTCAAGGAAGAAAGCCAAACCCTCGCCACGATTACGCTGCAAAATTTCTCAAGCTCTACGAGCAGATCGCGGGGATGACGGGAACCGCGGCGACCGAATCCGACGAGTTCATGAATATCTACAAACTGGAGGTCGTCGTCATTCCGACCAATGAGCCGTGCATTCGGGATGACCGGGAGGACGTCATCTACAAGTCGATGAAAGAGAAGTTTCGTGCCATCGTGGAAGAGATCAACGAGATCAGCTCGGCGGGCCGGCCGCTGCTCATCGGGACGATCAGCATCGAAAAAAGCGAAACGCTCTCGGAGGCCCTCCAAAGACAATACGGGCTCGACCATGAGGTGCTCAACGCCAAACAACACGCCCGCGAGGCCGTCATCGTCACCAAAGCGGGCCAGCAGCACAAGGGCCGGGACGGCACCCTGCGGGGCAATGTCACCATCGCAACCAATATGGCCGGACGGGGCACGGACATCAAGCTTGGCCCCGGCGTCGCCCAAATCGGTGGATTGCATATCCTCGGTACCGAGCGGCACGAGGCGCGGCGAATTGACAATCAGCTTCGAGGTCGGGCCGGACGCCAAGGCGACAAAGGTTCCAGCCAGTTCTTCCTGAGCTTCGATGATGACCTGATGCGCATCTTCGCGCCGGAGTGGACCGTCAAGGCGTTATCCTGGATCGGCTGGGAAGAGGGCCAGCCCATCTACCATAAAAGGATCAGCAAAGGCATCGAAAAAGCCCAGAAAAAAGTCGAAGAGCGAAACTTCGAGACACGAAAGAGCCTGCTCGAATACGACGAGGTGATGGACCGACAGCGAAAATACTTCTATGCGCGCCGGCGCCAGATCCTGGCCGGCAAAAAGCTCAAGAGCGTCATCCAGGAGATGATCGAATCGACGATCACAACGAATTGCAACACCATGCTCAGTGAGGATTACCCGTTTTCATGTATCATCGAATGGGCGAGAACGAATTTTAGCGCCGATCTGAAACCGGCCGACATCGCCGATATGAAAGTCGAGGAAATCGAGCAAGTCATCAAACAGCAGGCCAAGGACAATGCCTCGAACAACATCTCGCTCTCGATGGGGGAATATCTCGAAGACTACAACGACTCACAAACCTGGGACGTGAGCGGCTTGTGCAAATGGGCCATGAGTGCCTTTCGGGTGAGTTTGAGCCCCGGCAAAATCAAGCATCAATCGCCGGAAGAGATTGAAGAGCAGTTGATTTCCGCCGCCGCCGAGCAGATCGACAAAAAAGACTGTTCGCCGCTGGTCGAATTTGTGAAAAAGGATTTTTCCGTCAGCCGGCTCGCCGACTGGACCCGCGCCAAATTCGATATCAAACTGGATATTGGCGAATTGTCCGAATTGAGCGCCACGCAGATCCGTCAGCAGCTTATCGAGCAAACCGCCGCCAAGTACAAACAGCGGGAGATTGAGTATCCCGTGGAATTTGCCATGAACATGGCCTATGGCCCGCAGGGTCCCAACGTGTATGCGTACGAAGCGCTCGCCGAATGGGCCAACAAAAAATACAATGCCGGCTTGTCGGTCGAACAAATACAGGACACGAAGCCTCGAACACTGCATAAAAAACTGCTCGAATTGAGTCGCAGCTACAGCGACGGCGAGCTGGACCGAGAGCTTTCCGATACAATCACTAGATTAAACACCAATGAATTAATCAACTGGGCCAATGAAAGATTCGATGCCTCGCTGACCGAAGAGGATCTAACGGGCGATGGGCCGGAACTGAAGGATAGGTTGTCCGAAATCGGCAGGGAATTTATGCGCGCCGAACTGAGCGATCTGGAGAAGTACGTTCTCATCCAGGTTTATGACAGCACGTGGAAAGACCACCTTTATTCGATGGACCATCTCAAAGGCAGCATCTGGATGCGGGGCTGGGCGGAGAAAGATCCGAAGACCGAATTCAAACGCGAAGGCTCCCGCATGTTCGATGAGATGCTGGATACGATCGAGGACCGGGTGACGGATATCATCTTCAAAGTGCATCTGGAGGCCGGCGCTCGGGCCAGGAGCGTCTGGAACGTCAGCCAGACAAAGCACGATGAGGTCGATCAGTTTGCGATGTCCGAGCAACAGCGGGCCGCCGCCCAGGCGCCGCAGGGCGAGGTGAAGGTCAAGCAGATCAAGCTCGAAACGCCCAAGGTCGGACGCAACGAACCGTGCCCATGCGGCAGTGGAAAAAAATACAAGAAGTGCTGTGGAAAGAACGCATAAAAACACTAATTTAGGAGAGCCCCATGTTCAATGGTATTTTTCGAATTCCCGAGCCGGCCAATGAGCCGTGCTTGCAGTACGCCCCGGGCAGCCCGGAACGCGCCGAACTAACCGCCAATCTCCAGGAGATGCTTCAGACACAGATCGAAGTCCCCATGATCATCGACGGCCAGGAAGTGAGCAACGGCAATCTTGCGGATATTCGCTGCCCTCACGATCATCAACACGTCCTGGGAACGTATCATCAGGCCGATGCCGAATGCGCCGTCAAAGCCATCGATGCCGCCCAGAAGGCCAAAAAGGAGTGGGCCCGGATGCCGTGGCAATCCAGAGCGGCCGTTATGCTCAGAGCCGCCGAATTACTGGCCGGCAAGTGCCGCCAGACGGTTAATGCTGCGACCATGCTCAATATGAGCAAGACACCGAACCAGGCCGAGATCGACTCCGCCTGCGAGCTGATCGACTTTTGGCGCTTCAATACGCATTATATGGAGAACGTCTATTTCGACCAGCCCACCTCCACACCCGGCGTGATCAACTATATGGAGCATCGCCCATTAGATGGATTTGTGATGGCGATCACGCCGTTTAATTTCACCTCCATCGCGGGCAATCTTCCGACCGCCCCGGCGTTAATGGGCAATACCGTCGTATGGAAACCGGCCTCGGCGGCCGTCCTGCCGGCCTATTTTATTATGAAGATTCTCGAAGAGGCGGGTATGCCCCCCGGCGTAATCAATATGGTCCCGGGCCCCGGCCCGGTCGTCGCCCCGCCGGTCCTCGATGACGGCAGACTCGGCGGTATCCATTTCACCGGTAGCACGGCAGTTTTCTCGAAAATCTGGCAGGTCATCGGCACGGACGTACGAAAATACGTCACCTATCCGCGAATCGTCGGCGAGACCGGTGGCAAGGACTTCATTTTCGCCCACGCCAGCGCCGATACCGAGGCCCTCGTGACGGCTCTCGTACGAGGGGCTTGCGAATATCAGGGTCAGAAATGCTCGGCGGCCTCCCGGGCGTATATCCCCGATGCGACCTGGCCGGAAGTGAGAGACTTGTTATTGAGTGAAATCCGCGAAATTAAGATGGGTAACATTACTGACTTTAGCACCTTCATGGGCGCTGTTATTGACAAAAAATCGTTCGATACGATCTCTGGTTATCTCGAGTACGCGAAGAATTCGCCCGATATGGACATCATCATCGGCGGCGGTTGCGATGATTCGACCGGATATTTCATCGAGCCGACCGTGGTCGTCAGCAAGGATCCCAAGTCCAAACTCATGGCCGAAGAGATCTTCGGGCCGGTATTAACGCTCTACGTCTATCCGGAAGCCGAATATGCGCAGACGTTGGAGTTGTGCGATCAGACCTCACCCTATGCGTTAACCGGGGCGATATTCGCCCAGGATCGCAGTGCGATCGTCCAGGCGATGGACATGCTGACATACGCCGCGGGTAATTTCTATATCAACGACAAGCCAACCGGCGCAGTCGTCGGCCAGCAGCCATTCGGCGGCTCGCGGGCCTCGGGCACCAACGACAAAGCCGGAAGTGCGCTAAACTTAGGACGCTGGGTCTCGCCACGAACGATCAAGGAAAATCTCGTGCCGCCAACGAGCTTCCGCTATCCCTATATGGCTACGGAGTAACCGTAAGAACTCAAGAATATCTTCGATGAACCTACAGATTGCGAAGGTGCAGGGCAAAGATATCTGCACCTTCGTCTTTTATAAAGATTAAGACCAGCCATCAAAAAATCCAGAGATATAGGCGGCCAAGCCGATGATAGAGTAGGAGGAAAGGATTTCGTTTGACATGGAATTCTTGTTCAGAAAAGACGACAAATGGCAACAGGACATAGAAAACTGAGGATTTTACCGCTGTTGATAATCGTCGCGGGGCTGGCCGGGATGGCTTACTTGGGTCGAGAGCCGTATAAGGCGGTTGCGACGATCCAGGAGCTTTTAGCCGAGAACAAGACGCTCAAGCAGGCGATCAGCAATCTGAGTGGTGAGAGTCAGATCGGCTACGCCAAAGTCATCGCTCAGGAAACGATTGACGGCGAACTTTTTACAACCCTCAAGTTCGTCGAGACGGCCCGGGATGATAAACTCAAGACCATCCTGGAAAAAGAATTCACCATCGCCGGCGATGTCATTCATTTCGACGCCCTCATTGTGAAGTTCGGCAACAAGATGGTGATGGACGGCCGGACACGGGCCTTGTATCTGTGGAGACGGGTTTACGGCGAGCAAATGACACCCCAGGAGGGTTTTGCCATCGAGGAACCGGGAACCGAGCCGCAACGATACACCGATCTCTTCGACGCGCTGCCCATTAAGCATAGGAAAATGTTCTGGTCCAACATCTGGGACCTGGCAAACGATCCTGAGAAGCTCGCCGAATATGACGTTGAAGCCATTTATGGCAGCGCCGTCTATTCGAAGCTCAGAACCGGGCTGATTTACGTCTTCAAGATCAACTCAACCGGTCAGGTCTATCCCGAAGTCGTGCCGGATATATAATTCACCTCCGACTCTAACCAATTTTTACTGCCATCTCTTCGACAGAGTCCGCCCGATGTCGAACCGAATGGATTTTGGATATCTGCAAAGCCGAAAATCCTTGTCTCCATCCCCATACAAGCAATAATTCCAAGGTTCCTGGTTGACGCTAACAGAATGGTCGGTTATTGTATGGACGAAAAGTTGATTAAGGAGTCTTGGGGATCCCCGATAATGAATGGAAGCATCGATTGTGACCTCGCGGTCATCGGCGGCGGGATTGTGGGCCTGGCAACGGCCTACAAATTAACGCTCAATCATCCGGATATTCGCATCGCCGTACTGGAAAAAGAAGAGGAATTAGCCACACATCAGACCGGCCATAATTCCGGCGTGATCCACTCCGGGCTTTACTACACACCCGGCTCCACCAAAGCCAAAACCTGTATCGAAGGGCGAAAGCAACTTGTCGCCTTCGCCAAAAAGCACCGAATCCCCTATGAGATTTGCGGCAAGATCATCGTTGCGACGCGGCTCAGAGATTTAGCAAATCTTGAGTTGATCCTACAGAACGGCCAGGAAAGCAATATTGACGGAATTGAAGAAATCGGGACCGAGCAAATCCAGGAGATCGAACCTTTCTGCCAGGGCATCGCCGGCATCCGCGTTCCCTGCACGGGAATCATTGATTTTAAGAAAGTCGCAGAAAAGTTTGCCGAGCTGGTGGTGACAAAGGGCAGCAACAACAAAATTTTAGCCTCGCATGAGGTCATCGCACTCGATAAGCACGACTTCTATACGAGAATCGTGACCCATCAAGGTTCTTTCAACGCTAAATACATCATCAACTGCGCTGGACTTCAGTGTGACCGAATCGCCAAAATGGACAGCATCGCACCAAAGATGAAAATCGTGCCGTTTCGAGGGGACTACTATGAACTGACAGAGGCGGCGAGGGAGAGAGTCAGGTCTCTCATTTATCCTGTACCCGATCCTGATCTTCCTTTTCTTGGTGTCCATTTTACGCGTACGATCGATGGCACGGTCGAATGCGGACCGAACGCCGTCTTCTCCTTCAAGCGAGAAGGCTATGGCAAGTATGATTTCAGTCCGGTCGATTCATGGGACGCCCTGTCCTATCCCGGATTGTGGAAAATGTTTTTCAGGTACTGGAGATACGGGCTCGGCGAGTACGCCCGATCGCTTTCCAAAACGCTGTTTCTTCGACAACTCAAAAAATTAATCCCGTCACTCGAGGCCGGCGACATCCAGCCCTGCAAGGCGGGCGTCCGGGCCCAGGCGCTCAAACCGAACGGCGAGCCGATAGATGATTTTCGAATAGAAAGAAAGGGCAACTCTATTCACGTCTTGAACGCCCCCTCCCCGGCGGCAACCGCATCATTGGCGATTAGCGACTATATCAGCCAAATGGCTGCGGATTATTTTAAGCTGTCGAGTAATCCGAAGAAGGACAATAAAATCCAAAGCGCTAGGAAAAGAAAGAAAAGGACGTCAACAGACGCTCCAAAAGTTAAATAATAGAACCTTATTCCTAACCGCGTCATATAGGGAAACATTTGGAATATGATCAATCTTAAGGGCAAAGATTACGTCGTCATCGTACAGTGTCACATCGTCAAGGAACGATGTCCCGGTTACAATTGCGAAAAAGCGTTCCATGAGCGCACAGGCGGATTTGCCGGCTATCCCAGGGACAAAGCTTATCGCACGCTCTATCTGACCTGTGGCGGCTGCTGCGGCCGGGCCCTGCATCGCAAGCTGAGCAACCTGACCCGACGGATCAAAAAGCAGGAAGGAATCGATAAAAGACGCATCGTTGTGCAATTGTCCTCATGCATCACCAAAGACAACTTCCACGCACCGCCCTGCCCGCACCTCGATTATCTCAAAACCCTGATCGCCCGGCTTGGCCTGGACGTGTATGAAGATACTTTCATCAACGAAACATCCGAGAAGAGGCGAAGAGAGGGTTTATACAGTGCCAGACGCTAATAAATCAAACAACCTGATTCTCCATAGAAAGAAACTTTGAAAAAAAACAAAGACAAAGACCTGCGGCAAAAGGTGAAATATTCCTTTTTGAAACTCCTGACCGGTTCGGATTTGTCCCGGCGACGTTTGCCTTTTATGGCCATTGAAAGCGTCCGATCCGGCCCGGTGGTCTGGCTGACCGCCTGCATTCACGGCGATGAGGTCACCGGGATCGTGACCATCCAGGAAGTTTTTAAGCACATTCGAAAACATCCACTGCGAAACGGCTCGCTCTATGCGTTTCCATTGATGAATCCTATTGGTTTTGAGACGGCCAGCAGAAATATTACATTGAGCAAAGAAGACCTGAATCGGTCCTTTCCAGGAGATCCGAACGGATCCGTCGCCGAACGCATCGCCAATAAAATCTTCTCCACGATCAAAGAAACCCAACCAACCCTGGTTCTGGATCTTCACAACGATTGGATGAAGTCGATTCCCTATGCGCTTGTCGATTCGAATCCGAATGACGCCCATCAACAAGCATACGAATACACAAAAAAGATCGCTGAGAAATCGGGTTTTTTGGTGATCCAGGAAATGGAAGAGGCCAGGAGATCGCTGTCGTACAGCTTGCTTGAGCACGATATCCCGGCCTTGACCGTTGAGCTGGGCGAATCCTACGTTGTGAACGAACAAAATGTCGAATACGGCGTCAAGTCGATCCGAAGTATTTTGGCTTATCTGGAAATGATTGATAAGCCGACTGAACCGTTCACATTCGATACTACCCAAGCCATAACGACGAAAACATTGAAACTCTCATCATTACCGGTGAGCTCGGCCAGTGGGATTGTCCGTTTTCTGACCGAGCCCGGCAACGTTGTTAAAAAGGGACAAATCGTGGCCAAAATCTATAACGCCTTTGGGAAGTTACAGGATACGCTCCTTTGTCTGAATGACGGCGTGGTTCTGGGGCACTCGGATTTCTCCGTGGCTTTCCCCGGCGCGCCGGTCATGGCTTTTGGGGATTTTGCCAATGAGTAAATCTCAAACGAACAATTTATTTGTCGCGGAAGACAAACCAGAGACGGCCTGCAACCATGTTGTCCGAGTCGCGTTCGAGTCGGCGGCGGATACGGAGTTTGACTATCTGGTGCCGGACGAGATTTGGCCGGTTCAGACGGGCCAGCGGGTGAAAGCGCCGTTTGGAAAGAAAAACAAACTGGAAACAGGTTTCTGCGTGGAAGCAGACGTGCCTCCGGAACGGGCGTTTGGGAGCGAGGATCGAGGCATCCGGCTCAAAAGGATCGAGCGCATCGTCGAGGAATCACCACTGCTGGACGAGTACCTGATGGACCTGGCGAAATGGATCGGTCGTTATTACGTCTGCCCACTCGGCCGCGTTTTGGCGGCGATGGTCCCATCGGCGGTGAAAAATCAAATCGGCGTCAAGACACAGCGTTGCGTTTACCTGGCGATCCAGGCGGCTGATATTGACCGGACGATTGAGAATCTAAAGGGAGAGAAACAAAAGCAGATTGTCGCCCGCCTTCGTGAAGACGACGCTTTCGATTACGATTCGGCCTCGGATCTTCATGAGGTGCTAAAGGCCGTCGGCAGCACGATCACCCCGATGAAGCGATTGGCCGAACAGCAAATCGTCACGATCGATCAAAAGACGATATTGAAATCCCTCCCCGCTATTCCGACGGACGTGGCGGTGGAAACCGAACAACACGTCATCCTCAATGACGATCAACGCAAAGCTCTCGATGCCATCAAGGCTCAAATGGAATCCGACGACTTCGGGGTCACCCTTCTTTACGGCGTCACCGACAGCGGCAAAACGGAGCTGTACATGCGGGCCATCCAAACCGTTCTGCGAAAAGGAAAGAGTGCGATCGTCCTGCTTCCAGAAATCGCCCTGACGACCCAAATCGTTTTGCGATTTAGTGCAAGGTTTGCACGAATCGCTGTGATGCACTCCGGCCTGACTCCAACGCAGCGCCACGCCCAATGGCAGAAGATCAAATCGGGCGAAGCGGACGTGGTGATCGGCGCCCGCTCGGCGGTCTTCGCCCCGCTGGCGAATCTCGGCCTGATCGTCGTCGATGAGGAGCACGAGCCCAGCTTCAAACAGGACACCGCGCCGCGCTATCACGGTCGAGACGTGGCGATCAAACGGGCGCAGCTCGCCAATGCTCATTGCATTTTAGGCAGCGCAACGCCGTCGCTGGAGATGCTGGCCAACTGCCAAAGCAAAAAACACTTTCATCTGGTTCGACTGCCCAAACGGGTCATGAACCTGCCGATGCCGCAGATGAGGCTCGTCGATTTGGCGCAGACGCCAATAACGCAGAAAGGCATCAATCTCATCAGCACACCGTTAGCGGAGCACTTGAAAGAGATCCTCGCAAAGAAAGAACAGGCCATTTTACTCTTGAACCGTCGAGGCTACAGCAATTTCATCTTCTGTCCGTCCTGCAAGCATACGCTGCACTGTCGCAACTGCGACGTCACGCTGACCTTCCACAAATCGAACGCCCCCCGCTACAAGCGGATGCGAACCGTCACCGGCGAGCATATCAATTACGGCTACGCGATCTGTCATTATTGCCTCGCGCAAACGCTCGTGCCGGAAAAATGCCCCCTGTGCGGCAAGGCATTCACTATGATCGGGATGGGCTCACAGCGGCTCGAAGAGGAATTGGCCAGGAAATTCCCACAGGCCCGCATCGCACGGATCGACAGCGACTCAATGGCGCATCGGGACTACTACCGGCTGCTCAGAGACTTCGGGCAAGGGCAAATCGATGTACTGGCCGGAACGCAGATGCTGGCCAAAGGCCTGCATTTTCCAAACGTGACGCTGGTCGGCATTATCAGTGCTGATACGTGTCTCTACCTGCCCGATTTTCGAGCGAACGAGCGAACGTTTCAACTCATTTCGCAGGTGGCCGGGCGCGCGGGACGCTCGGAAAAGAAAGGCACGGTCTTCGTCCAGACGTTCCTGGCCAACCAGCCGGCGATACGCTTCGCCCTCGACGGGAACTTCGACGGTTTTGTCAGGGAGGAAATAAGACACCGCCGGGCCTGCAATCTGCCGCCCTTCTGGCGGCTGGCCCTGATCGTCCTTCGGGACATGAAGTCCGATAAGCTCGACGCGGCGTGCCAAAAAATGCGTCAGCGCATCGATCGCATTATTCGACGGGATGGGCTGGAGGCGACCGTTCGCGGGCCGATGCCGGCGGTCATCAGTCGAATCCAGCGTTTCCACAGGAAACAAATCATCGTTCAAGCCCCCGAAGCAAGCATTATCCAGCGGCTGTTTGCCGAGTTGCGGGGCCAGGGGCCGATCCGGCCGATTGTCAAAGTGACCATAGATATTGATCCGGTAAATTTATTGTAGCTTGCAACTCAGAAGCTTTTAGAGTATATTTGTGATTATGATTTAATCGGGGAGTAGCTCAGTTTGGCCAGAGCGTCCCTGAGGGAAGGTCGCAAGTCCCATCTGTAAGCTCATTGAAGAGATGATTTTCGTGTTTTATGTATATATCCTTCAAAGCCTCAAGACAGAGAAACTTTACATTGGGCATACAGATAACTTAGCTAGAAGGCTTGAAGAGCATAATACAGGCCGAGGTGGGAAGTACACTCGACAGAATCGTCCGTGGAAGCTGGTATACAGCGAGCAGCATTCTGACCGATCCTCTGCCGCAAAGCGTGAAAGATATCTTAAAAGCACGCGAGGGTCACAAGAGAAAAAGAAATTAGCTCGTATTGAAAGCGAAAAAACAGAATAAGATTATAAAGACGAAAGGTATTGCAACTCAGAAGCTTTTAGAGTATATTTGTGTTTAGGTTAAATCGGGGAGTAGCTCAGTTTGGCCAGAGCGCTGCGTTCGGGACGCAGAGGTCGCAAGTTCAAATCTTGTCTCCCCGATTAGGGGGATAAAACGGTTGACCGGAGGGTGGCTCGTTTTGGCCTGAGCGTCCCTGAGGGAAGGTCGCAAGTTCAATTCTTGTCTCCCCAATAAACAAGTCGGGGCGTTCGGTGCCAAAGTCAGAATTTACCCAGCCCGCAAAAGCACTTGCCGCTTTACATGGCTCAATCCATCAATTCAAGCGCTCCGGCGTCTCTCTTGCCCTTTGGCCTGCTTGCCGTGAAATCGCGCAGGAACGGTCCGTCGAACTGCCATGCATACAACTCTTCGATATCGGTCTTCGCGTCTTTCAGAGTTCCGAGCGATATTCGCATAAAGTCAACGGTTCCTTTGAAGCAATTGCCGTTCGGCGTTCCGCAGACAAACAGATCGCTTTCATTGTGAATGGAGGCGTTCCCGATGCCGGGTCCTGAAGCCTCTCTCTTGCCGTCAATATAAAATGTAAGGTCCTTTGCCGAGCGATCGGCCTGAGCTATCACGTGATGCCACTTGCCGTCGTTGAACTTTTTTCTGCTTTTCAGCTCGGAGGAAGCATCTGAAGATTTTACTGTAAAAAGAAGTCTGCCCGATTCATCAATGGTCAATTCATAGCCGGATTCGGCCATTTTCTGCACAAGGACACCATCTCTCGATTCCGTTTTGAAATAGACTTCGATACAAAAATTGGAATCCCAGATCTGGGGGCTTTTGAAATCCCCGCCCGTAACTTTCCTGTCTTCTTTCTGTCCGGCCTTGTCCCACCTGAACCTGATCGGTATCGTCAGGGTCTTATTCAGTTTACTGTTTGGACATACCGCATACTGGTTCTGGCCGTTGAAGGTGCACGCTCCCTTTGTCCAGTCTTCAAGCGGACCGTCCACATAATTCTCTTTTGTGATATTTACGCCGGTCAGGGGAAACATGGGCTGTTGAGAATAATGATCTCTGGTATAGTAATACGGCGTCATATACCAGTGCTCATCCAATATTCGGGTCGGATCGTTGCCCGCCGGATAAAAATTCCATTCCCCCACCGTGGCGTACAACGACCAGGGAACAAAACATTTGACGCCT
>Ga0272442_10000540_pt1 | contig 59443 bp, 47 predicted proteins | sample SSMForm2O_FD_200262 | JGI IMG/M metagenome (GOLD analysis project Ga0272442, IMG submission 200262) | Marine sediment archaeal communities from Little Sippewissett salt marsh, Falmouth, MA, United States - SSM-Form-2O | ecosystem: Environmental > Aquatic > Marine > Wetlands > Sediment ...
GGCGCCCCGCCCGTGAATATTAAAATGCGCGACGGGTAAATCAAGTGGTACCGGACGGCGCGAATGGGTGTCTATAAATACGCGTCTTTGGGATTTTGCTCTTTAAAAAAAGAGGCTTGACATGTGGTTGTTATGGGTGTCCCCAGGTTTTCCCCAATATATATTATTAGCTTCGATTCAGGTGAAATTGACAAAATAGAACCTGCTGACAAATCAGAAAATGACGCTAAAAGCACCGAAGTTATCAAGCTGGTTATGGAATATCGTGAAGAAGGAAAATTTGCAGAAGCAATCGAACTTCTGAAAACCGCCCTTGGAGACAATCCCAAGAACTTTTCTCTCACTCTCGAACTCGCCAAATCATATGAACAGAACGGCGACATCGACCTTGCCATATAGCAGTAAGTCGGTCATTTTGCTATCATTTTTTGGAGAGCGATTTGCCCGAATACAGAAAAAGGCTCGGATGTAATAAATGGTAACGATAGTGAATTGAACTAAAGCTATCACTTGGAGCGTGGTAAGTATACCGGACGTAATGAACTTGTTTGCGACAAAAATGAGTTCAAATATTACTATTGATGATTTACAAGCTAAAATATTACCCGTGTGATAGTATTTTGGTTTTACGTCATACCTTTTGATTTCCGGTAATAGGCCAGATTAATTAAATGTGCGTACAGTATCTCCAGACATCGGGACTCTTTCCAGCCAATATTAAGTTCAACATTTTTCAATAGTTCTAAAAGAACGCTCTTTCTGAACCCCAGTATAGTGCTAATCATCTGTTGAACTTCCTTAGCATTGATAAAAAGTTCCTTTGCGTAGTCGCTGATTTTTTTTACATGATTTTCAATCTCTTCGACTCCCATAAATGATTTGAAACCTCCGGGTGTGTAAAATTCTGGCATGTGTCCTGAAGGGCAATTTATCCGAATAAACCTTTCGATTTCATCCAAACCTTTCCGGTTTCCTGCCTTTGAGCTTGCATCTATTTCATCGAGGACTGAATTATATTTGCTCTCGTCTTGTGAGGCCAGGCCAATGTGTATTCTTGATTTCGATATTACAAAGCCATCGGGGCCTCTGTAAATTCCGATGAATAAAACTCTCGTCCCGCAACTTGGGCAAGTATTCGGCTTATCAAAAGCATCTTTTTTTACTTTAACGCTGGTATTACATTGGGGACATTTAGCGATAACCACTGGTTTGTTCTCAGTCATACATTTACCTCTTAAAAGTTATACGTCACCTGGTAGGTGTGTGTAGCATTATACCAACCGGGATTTCCCAGATGAAACCTGTTTGCGACCACTACAAACCCATTCGATAACATAATAGTGTGATAACTTGCCGTTGGCAACCCAAATTTTCATGTCGAAGCGCTCTCCCCTCATCATTACACCGTCTAACAGCCCTTTTAACCGAGTTCCGGAGATGGCATCCCTGTCGAACATGGCGAACCTGAGAAATTCGGTGACACAAGAAATCCTGATGCTTGCCATGTTGTCCTTGACCGTTGAATTTCCTGATATATGATAGTGCATAATGAATGAATTATTGAAAAACGGCCGCGGCTTCATTATTGTTATCTTTTTGCTTGCGCTCGTGCCGGCTTCGGGCTGCGGGCTGGTGCGCCCTTATAAATGCAACTCCGACTTCGAGCAGAATATATTTAACATCGCCTCTCGAAACATTCACCCGGACGATGTAAGGGTTATGCCGAAAGAATACCTCCACAACGCCGTCGTCGCATGGGCGGGCACGATTATCGAGTGTACCATCAGCGAGAAAGAAGATGAGGCCGACGCCCGGCTGCTGGTGGAGCATCATCACTTCGACTGGCTCGAGGATTTCAAGCTGGGCGAAAACATTTTCATCCTCTCGGCAAGGGGAGAAGGCAGCTTCAAAACCGTATGGCCCCTTCGCCTCGACTACGGCATGGAAGAACTTAAACGCTGGACGGCCAAGGGCAATATGGTCGTTATTTACGGAATGCCGGTATCGGTGGAAAACGGCATTATAGAACTCGAAGCAAACTGCGTCAGGTTCATATTGCCCGGGCGCTTCAAGTTCGCGGACATCCCCTACGGCCGGGATGCCGGCTGGCAGTATTAACGCGACGGGAGAATATCATGGACAACGACCGCTTCGAACTGCCCGAACCGGGCCCCATGCTGCCTCCAGTACCCGCAATCGTGCTTGGCGTGGCGGGCGACGAGAAGACCCGGGACGACCTCACAATCGTCTGGACTTTCGTTCTGAACGGCAACCCTCCGCAGGTGGGGATAAGCGTTTCGGACACAAGCGCCATAAGCGGCCACGGCCAGGTGGCGCTCGATTTTCTGAAGAAGCACGGCGAGTTCACGCTAAACGTGCCGGACGCCTCGTGGGTCGAATCTTTCGATATCATAGACATGTGCGCCTCGGAGCGAGACGACAAATTCGCCCGCGCCGGAGTGACGCGCCTGCCATCCGAGCTGATAAAAGCCCCCGGCATTGCCGAAGCGCCCATCGTGCTCGAATGCCGGGTGACGGCCTCGCACCCCCTGCCGCCGTCCCGGACCGTCTTTTTCGCGGAGGTGTTGCGAACCACCGTTCTTCCCGGCGTCGCGGACGATAACGGCAGGCTGATTCCCGGCTCGCGCGAGATTTTCGGAATGGTCGCAGGCTGCGGAGAGTTCTGGACGCTCGGCCGCAAGGTAGGGCATATCGGCCAGACCAAGAATCGAGACGACATAAGATACTGACGGTCCGCACCGCAGTTACAATTCCGGCTTGATTTTCATCTCGTCATGCTTTAACCTTTCGCCGCCGATTTGTTTTTTGTCGGGAAAGCTTTTGCACTATCTGAACGAACAGAACATTCTGATATTCCTCGTGCAGATTCTCGTTCTGCTCGGGACCGCCAAATTGCTCGGCGGCCTCTTCAGGCGCTGGGGCTGGCCGGAACTCGCTGGCGAGATACTTACCGGCCTCTTGCTCGGTCCCACGATACTCGGCCACGCCTTCGAATGCGGACAGGCCCCCCTCTTTCCCGCGAACGTTACCCAGCAGACAATGCTCGAAACCGTCTCATGGTTTGGCGTGCTTTTCCTGCTTCTGACCACGGGCTTCGAAGTCAACATCTCAACCGCGTGGAAACAGGGCAAGGCTTCTTTGATAATCGGCAGCGTCGGCGTGCTCGTCCCTCTGGGCATCGGATGCGCCGTTTTCATGTGGCTTCCCTCCTCCTACTGGGGCGAGAACGCAACCCGCCTGACTTTCACTCTTTTTCTCGCCACCGCGGCCTCCATAAGCGCCATCGCCGTCATTGCCAAGGTCTTGCACGACCTTGAAATCCTCAAGAGCGACCTCGGGCTGGTAACGCTCTCCTCCTTCGTCGTAAACGACGTCCTGGGCTGGCTGATATTCACCGTCGCGCTGGGGCTGGTTTCTCAAACGGCCCAGATGGATGTCAGCGGGACCATGAAGGTGATTTTCGAGATACTCCTTTTCGGAACAGTTTGCCTGACCATTGGAAGCAAGGTCGTCGGAGTAATCGTCAAGCGCCTGAAGGAAAGCTCTCTGCCGCAGCCCGCGACAATCCTAACCTTCATAACCTGCCTTGCCATGCTCTGCGGTGCGATTACCCAATGGATTGGCATTCACGCGATACTCGGTTTTTTCCTTGCCGGGATTATGGCCGGCAATACGCCGGAAGTCTCTGAGCGAACGCGCGAGATTGTCTCGCAGATGGTGCATGCCGTTTTCGTCCCCATCTTTTTCGCAACAATCGGCATCAAGATAGATTTCATCGCCAATATGGATTTGTTCCTGGTCGTCGTTTTCCTTGCCGTCGCCGCGGGCGGCAAGTTCATAGGCGCGTGGATTAGCGCGGTCATGGCCAAATTCTCCAAAGACGACTCCCTTTCCATAGGCATCGCCTTCATTCCCGGAGGCGCGATGGAGATTGTGCTGGGCATGCTCGCCCTCGAATTAAAACTCATTTCGGAACCCGTCTTCGTCGCCGTAGTCTTCGCGGCGCTCTCTTCTTCCATTGCCGTCGGTCCCCTACTCGCATGGTCTCTGAAACGCCGCAAGGCCGTGGAGACGAACAAGTTCCTTGCCAGGAAAGCCATAAAACTCGATATCGAGGGCAAATCGAGATGGGAGGTAATCCCGGAACTCGGAAGACTGATTGCAGCCACCTCGAGCGGGCTCGACCCCAACATAATTGCAGACGCTGCGGTTCACCGCGAAAAAATCATGGGCACGGGCCTTGAAAAAGGAATCGCCGTTCCTCACGCCCGCCTGAAAAATCTCGAGACGCCAATCGTTGCGTTCGGCCGTTCGAGAGCCGGCATCGACTGGGACGCACGCGACGGGCTCCCGGCCCATTTCGTTTTCCTCATACTGACCCCGGAAAACGAGCAGGGCGCGCAAGTACAGATTCTCGCCTCGATAGCACGATGCATGCTCGACCCGGAAATCCAGGAAAAAGTCATGGCATCGGAAAGCATCGAAGATGTTTTTGAAATACTCAATCGCGCGTTTGTAAAGGCCTGCTGACGGGAAAACATTGCTTCGAAGCCCTGCTTTCAGGAATCAGAATCTTTTTCCGGTTCATTATCGCCGTTGCGCGCAATGCCCCTGAGTCGGACGTGCTTGACCAGTATAATCATGGCGAAAGCCGTCCCAACCTGCAGAAAAAGCAGCACCGATGCCCACAGGTCGGCGTGAAGAAGAAGCACGGCGCTTATCGCCGTCACGAAAGTCAAAAGCCACATGAAAAGAACCGCCCCGCGGTGCGAAAACCCGGCAGCAAGCAGCCTATGATGCGTATGGCTCCTGTCCGACTTGAATATCCGCCTGCCCTCCCGAAGCCTTATCAGCACAACGGAAGCAGTGTCGAAAAGCGGAACCGCAAGCAGCGTAATCGGCATGAGAATGTAGAACGCGGGCGACGCCTCGTGAACCTTGTACGTCGCCTGAACACTCAGCACTCCGAGAAGATACCCGAGAAACAGGCTGCCAGAACTCCCCATGAATATCTTCGCCGGGTGGAAGTTGTGGCGCAGAAAACCCGCCGTGCTTCCAGCCATTACGACCGCGAACATTGCCTCCATGGGCTGGTTCACCTGCACCATAACAGATGCGAAGACCAGGGCGCATATTACCGCAATGCCTGCCGCAAGCCCGTCGAGCCCGTCAATCAGGTTAAAGGCGTTGGAAATGCCCACAATCCACAGTACTGTCACCGCCCCGGCGAAAACGGGGTGGAACAATCCGAGTTCGAACCTCGTCCCGCTGAGCACAAGCGCCATCGCCGCCGCGAACTCGAACAGGAATCTCGTTGTGACAGACAGCCTGCCTTTGTCGTCGAGAAATCCAATGAGGAAAAACGCAAAACCCGCCAGCGCCACGGAGACAAGCGCCGGCAAAAGCACTACCGCCCCTTCCGCGTAATATGCAACGTAGGCCGGGATTCGCCCGGCGAAAGTGGAGCTTGCGGACAGCCAGGCGCCGGCGAAAATATGACCGAACACCATGATATAAAAAGACAGGAAGATAGCCACGCCGCCGAGGAGAGGTATCGACCCCTTGTGCAGCTTGCGGTGGTTCGAATCATCCACAATGCCAAGCCGCCTTGAAAACCTTATGCAGAGCGGAACCAGCACGGACGATATCAGAAACGCCCCTCCAAACAAGTACAAATATGACCAGAGTGGAAGTATGTTCATAACTTCGTATAGCTCCATAAAACTGACATATTACATACCTGTGTGCGCCAAAATGTCAAGTCCAGAATTTCCCGAAGCGTCATAATCCGTTAATATCCTGCCTTGACACTTTGCACATGTGCTGGTAAATATAATCACATATTCTTTCCGAAAGGAGACCAATATGTCACAGCCAGTTTTCGGGCCGGCCGCTCTCGCCTGGAAAATCAGCGAGTATCCTCAGTACTGGATTCCTTTAATCCTGATATTCGCCGCCGGGATACTCGGCATCTACTTCCTGGCATCCAGCACGGTGACCGACCCGCTGCCCAATCCCTCGGAAGTGAAGGAGATGTATATAAGCTGGAAACCCTCGGCCGGCGACTCTTCGTTCAAAAAAATAAATCACGAGCAATACTATCCTGAGATTTACGATATAATGGGCCAGGGATTCGCTTCCACGCAAGATCCGGGAACCGATGTTGCCGCTGCGGTGCGACTTGTCTCCAACGATTGCAGGACTACCGTGATTGAATTCTTCGATTCGGAACTCGTCAACATCGGCGGCCAGTGCTACGACAGGGCCATGCCCTATATGGCGCTGCAGATGCTCGAGGGCACTATGTACGACCAGGGCGGACGCTGATACCGTCAGTTTTCATCCATGAACTTCTTCGCTATTTTCACGGGCACCGCGTAGCCGATTCCCACCACGGTGCGCCCGTCCGGCGTCTTTTCCGTGCGTGCAACAACCACGCCAATGACCCTGCCTTCCGAGTCGATTAGCGGGCCTCCCGAGTTCCCCGGATTCATTGCCGCGTCCGTCTGTATGCTGTTGGGCACCGAAGGGTCGTCCGGCCCCCGGACCGCAGAAATCTTCCCGCTCGTAAACGACCACTCCATCCCCGCCGGATGCCCTATTATCCACGCCGAGTTCCCGACTCGCGGCTCCTCCTGAGAAAACTCCATCACCTTGAAGCTCTCCGGCGAATCCGTGAAAGTAACAAGTGCAAGGTCGTTCTTCGCGTCGTGCGCCTTCACCTTTCCTTGTATTTGCTTCCCGTCGAAGAATTTCAATGTAACCGCGCCACCGGGGGCGTTCTTCACAACATGCCAGTTAGTCATGACGCTTTTATTTTTCACCAGGAATCCCGTGCCCAGGCTCCCGGCGCACGTAATCTTCACCACCCCGTGCTTCGATTTGTTGAATATCTGGGGGCCTTCATCTCCGACCATTTCGGGAGCCGCCGTTTTCCCACCGCCGATGAGATACCAGACCCGCTTGTCCGGGAAAAACTGGTAGTAATAGCCCGTATTCCCGATTGCGAGCCTGTCGGTCACCCTCCGGCCTCCCTTGGTGGAGGTGATAACGTACGACGGGCTTGTTCTCGGCTGCAGTTTCATCACGTCATCCTCCCGGAAAAATGCAAATCCCGCACACCCTCCCCGAGAAGTTCTCGTCACCAGCACCCTGTAGTTAATCCCGTTCATCGTCACCCGTGCAGACCTTTGCTTGAGCTTCTCAAGCCGCCACCTGTACAAATCGTCCAGCTTCACGCTTATGGTTTCGCAGTTCACCATCATACTGACGACAACCGACCCGGTGGCGCGGTCAAGATGAATAGCAACATCCACCGGAGTGCTCAGGCCAGTCAGATGCTTCGATATCCGCTCCCGCAGTCCGTATTCGTATCCCACCAGGTTGTGAGAGTCGGTCAGGTCTATTATATAAATCCATTCCTTCACCCCGTTGTCAACAGGTTCCGGCGCAAGCACCACCCCGATAACAGTCCCCATTCCGGTGCGAAAGACGTTCCTGGCCTCGCCTTTGCTCAGGTCCATTCTCTTACCGTACGAGTCGTGCATGTAGCTGTAAATCGAGGCTATCCGCGTCTCGCCCGGCGGGTCGTCATCCACGAAATGCGGCTTCGCTATCGCTATGCATCCGGCGGCGAACATGACAGATGCCAGCATCGCCAAGCACAGACATATTTTGTGAATCTTCATGGGCGTTCTCCCAAAAGCCTGATGTGTCGCAGCCCGTAAGTCGGCCGCGTCTCTACGCAGTGTCCTGTTTTCTTCTGAGAAGGTATATCATGTACCTTACCTTTTGAAGGTAGTTTTCCCTGTCGATAAGCCTCGGCACGCGCTCGTAGAAATCGCTTCCGATTTTCTTGAGGCGTCTTCTGAAAATCCTTCTCACGAGCCGCCAGAGCACCTGGTAGAGCTTTCTCTTCTCGACGCTGTCGTTGAGCGAGGTGAGAATCGTCTTCGCTATCGGCACCGCGTACTCGTTGTACATCTTAGCCGCCATCTCCACCGTCGGCGCAGTCCCCTCCGTTATGTCCTGCGAGGAAACCACCTCGAACCCGTGTTCATCGACCGCCTTGTGGAAATCCTCGAGCGTGTGCCAGTCCTTGTAGTCCTTCGTCGGGCCGGTCCTGAAAGTGTCTGATATTAGTATCGCGCCCCCGGGATTGAGTATTTTACGGAAATTGGCAAACCCCCTGGCCAGCCTGACATACTGGCAGGACTCCATCTCCAGAAGCAAGTCGTACTTTTTGTCCGATGTGAAGTTCTCGAACTTACATTCGTGAAGCGTAAGCTCGGGGTGCTCCTTCGCGATTTTCTCGTTGAGCATAGCGTCTGGCGAGACGCACTCGACGTCGTATCCTTCGGCGTGAAGCCGCGCCGAAACCGCGCCAGTTCCGCAGCCGATTTCGAGGATGGATTTGGTGCCTTTGGGTATCTTGCCGAGCACTTCCTCGGCGTACGCTTTCTGCGCAGGCCGGATAGTCTGGTAGCTGGCCTCCATCCCTTCCGGCCAGTAGCCGAAGTGGAGGAGGTCGGACTTCGTTATGCTGAGCGCGAACTGCAGCCCGTAGTCTTTTCTTACACTCATGGCCGCGCAGCATAACATCCCCCGCCGTTTGTATCAATGATTTTCTAAATGTGCCCGGACTAAAACCGCATGCGGAAGTTCTGGTTATAGGGATATTCGGCGTAGTGTTACATCAAGACGGCTTAGGAAGCCGGTGTTTATGATGTTCGAGTTTAGAAACTTCGGGGCGCCCCCTTCGACCTATAGGGAATACTTTGAGATTTACTATGGAAGACCTGCAGAAATATAAGCGAAGTGCTTGATTCATAAGGAGTTAAGGTCAATCGAACTCGAATGTAGTGTCGCATTTAGACATTTAGCATGACGGCATTTTGATAACTGCAATGTTGCTTTTGGATGGGGAATATGGTATTTTCATTTGCCGCTACTGAAGGAGCACGAATGAAAACCAAGAACATTGTCATTATAGTTGTCATTGGTTGTGCCGTTGTCAGCATAGCGGGAATGCTATTCTTTTTCACGACAAGCCGTATTCTTAGACCAGGTGAGAGAATAGAAACCGCCACTCTCCTTATAGAAGACGAAGAAGAATTATCTCAGCCTGAAATCGATAAAATAGAGAAATTTCTAAGTGGGAAGATTGAATTAAACTCGGATTATTTCGGTCTTAAGGCAAACACATCTGTATTCCCTGTACTAACCTTGAAGACCTCCTTCGGGCGTACAATAGAAATTCGACCCTGCCCTGTGGGTGAAGGGCAGTTCTACATTGAACCTCATGACGGATGTATAGAAGCTCCCGAACTAAAACGCTATTTCAGAGACTATTTCGACGTCGCTGGGAGCGACTCCGATGAAATGGAAAACGGAGTGCCTCTCCGCAAGAAAGAAGAAGAGAAAACGGCCGTAATCGATGTCCAGCTTGCATACAAGATTGCCGATAACAGGCATGCCGGCCAAGTATCGGATATTGCACAAGAAGCCATTGCTATCATGTGCAAAAGATTGGAACTGTTGGGACTGCAAGGAGCGCACATACAGCCGCGAGGTGAAGAGATAATCTATGTTCGACTTGTGCAGATCAGCCAGAAGGACAAAGAGCGGGTGAAGTCTGTGCTTGGACGCCGGGGCGACTTGTGGTTTACGTTCATAGCGAAGCCAGTAACCGACACTTCCCTTCACTTTTCAAACGAGGAAATTGAAGCTGTCAGAAAGAAGATGGCCGATATCGAGGAGGAAAACAGTAAAAGACTCCTGGATGGCAAGCCTTCCCTTGTCCCGCCGATGATAATCGTTACGCTCGGCCCTGGTTCCGGTAGCGATGAATCCGGCGGTGAGATGATTGTAGAAACGCAGGACAGGGTTAGCGGCAGGCTGTTTTCAAAAGTGTATTCCACGTTGAACCATTCAGGTGCGACAGTCGTTGGCTTTGAACTTGGGCCGGAAGGTACACGCCGTTTCAGGCACCTGACACGTGAAGAGAATGTGGGCCGTCAGTTGGCGGTAGTGCTGGATGGGACAGTCATCTACACTGCACTGGTATTACACACAGTAGGTGGCCAGGGAATCATAGACTGCAAATTGAGTCCTTCAGAAACCGCCGACTTTATCGCAGTCCTCAAGAGCGGTCCTCTGCCGGTCCGGCTCGTCCTTGAAAGTGAATCTGTTCTCAAGGACAATAAATCTAAGTAAAAAGGACCGTGTCTTGACCGCTACGATGCAACCTCAAACCTCATTTTGAAGTTCTGTTTACTGCACCGATAAGTTCTGAAACAGCAAAATTTTCCTCTTCATAAATCCTTGCCATATCAGGACTTGCGACAATCAGAAAAGTTTTTTTGAAATTTTTAGATTTTTTCTGCATGGATGGGGTCAAAAACGGCGTCTATATATATAGAGGAGTTGTATCTTTTCTGAACCTCGGTACACATGCCGGGAAAGCGCAGTACGCGCATGCAATTCACTATGAAAAATTCACCATTGTAGGAGATATTGATTACAGTCAGTCTGTATTTTTGCGGAAGGTTCAATGAAACAGGATGTAAGCATTCGAAGCGATTTTTCAGGTGTCACGGGAATATTTAAATTTTGCGATAAAAACACCCACGCAAATATGACGAAAGGCCCGTCGATATCTGTAAAAAGACGTCGTAAGTTGTTATATGGCAAGGGGTTTCGATTACAGACGGCTATTTCTACGTTTGTCCATGAAGGTCGGATATGTGGAGCCAAGGTAGTAAGCATTTGACTATGGAAGAATTGTGTGTTAAGATTGCTTTACACGCATGTTGTCGAGGATTCTATGGCGAGTCTGACGATTAAGAGCAAGGGAAAGAAAACGCGCCAGGTCGAGCTGGTGGAAGAAGTTACGACAATGGGGCGGAGCGCAGATAATCTGGTCGCGCTTCAGGACCCCATTCTCTCGCGGTTCCACTGCCATATCAGGAAGACGGATTCCGGTTACGAGCTCGTCGACCTCGGCTCGAAGAACGGCACGCTGGTCAACGGCTGGCTCGTGACCCGGAAAATCCTTCGTTCGGGCGATAAAATCGAGCTTGGCAAAGTCGTGCTGGTCTTCGACGACCCGGTATCGCGAGTCGGGCACGAGACGGGCGACTACAGCGGGGCGGTCGAGTCGATGGACCGGCCTACGGAGCTAATCGAATATCCGGGAAGGAATCTTCCGAGAATGCCGAAAGAGCAGCGGCTTTTGAAGCTTCTTGAAATCAACAAGGCCCTCAATTCCGAGCTCAACCTGCGACGTCTCCTTCAAATGATTATGGATACGGTGCTTGACGTGGTTATGGCGGAGCGATGTTTTCTTATAATGTTCGACAACGGGAACATGGATGTCAAGGTTTCGCGCAATATCGACCGCGAGAGCGTCCCGAAGCCGCTTGTGAAGTTCTCCAGCTCGATAGCCTCGCAGGTGCGCGAGTCGGGTACGGCGCTCGTAGCGGTCGACGCTCAGAACGACGAGCGGTTCCAGGAGACGCTTTCGGTCCACGGGCTCAAACTGCGCTCCGTGCTCTGCGTGCCGCTGAACGTCAGGTCGCGGATGCTCGGCGTTATCTACGTGGACAACAGGTTCGAGCGCGGCGCCTTCACCGAGGAGGACATCAAGCTTCTCGAAATCCTGACCGACCAGGCGGCTGTCGCAATCGAAAACGCAAGGCTTTTCGAGGAAAACCTCCAGAAACAGAAGGAACTCGAAAAGTCGAAAGGCGAGGTCGAAAAGCTCAACTCCGAGTTGGAGAAGCGTATGGAGCGTCAGCTTGCAGAACTCGAGCAGGCGAGGAAGCTCATCGAGGGCCGAAGGCCCAAGTTCAAGTACAGCTACGACGAAATCGTCACCAGAAGCAAGGCGATGTACGAGATTTTCTCGCGCCTCGACAAGATAATCGACTCGGATATAGCCGTGCTTGTCCAGGGCGAGTCCGGTACGGGCAAAGAGCTTATAGCGAGGGCCATCCATTTCAACGGCCCGAGAAAGAACAAGAGCTTCGTCGCGCAGAACTGCTCGGCGATACCCTCCGAGCTCGTCGAGAGCGAGTTCTTCGGCTACGTCCGGGGCGCGTTCACCGGCGCGCAGCAGGACAAGCCGGGGCTTTTCGAAATCGCTCACAAGGGCACGATATTTCTCGACGAAATCGCCGACCTGCCGCTCACCATGCAGTCGAAATTCCTTCGGGTCCTCGAAGAGGGCGAATTCCGCCGCGTCGGCGGAAAGAAGACGGTCAAGGTCGATGTGCGCATAATCTCCGCGACCAACCGGAACCTCGCGGAATCGGTCGAGCGGGGCGAGTTCCGCGAAGACCTTTACTACCGGCTCAACGTCATAAGCACCGAGCTTCCGCCGCTTCGAGAGAGGAAGGAAGATATCCCGATACTCGTAGATTTCTTCCTAACCGGGATTGCCGAACGCACCGGGCGCAAGAAGCGCAAGCTCGACGCGCTGGCACTTCAGTTCCTCGAGGAATACGACTGGCCCGGCAACATCCGCGAGTTGGAAAACGAAATCGAGCGCGCCGCAATCCTTTCGGACGAGGTCATCGAGCCTTCGCACCTGTCCGAGGCCATAATGCTCAAGGCCGCCCCGAAGAAAGACCTCGACGGCAAGACCCTGAAAGAGGTTATAGAAAAGACTGCGGAAAAATCGGAGCGCGAGGCGATTGTCTGGGCGCTGAAAAAGGCGAACTGGGAAAAGAAGGAGGCCGCGAGGCTTCTGGATATTTCCCGGCCGACCCTTTACGCGAAGCTCAAGCGCTATAATATCAAAACCCCGAAGTAGAGAAAGGCCGCCGCGATGAGCCTGAAAGTCCCGAAAATCGAATCCTGCAGCTTCGGCTGCGTGGTCGTCGACGGGACGGAGTACAACCAGGACCTCGTAATCACCCCCGCCGGCATCCAGGCAAGCTGGTGGCGAAAAAGCGGCCATACCCTGAAAATCGAGGACATCGAAGGCATCGAGGATTTGAAAATCGAAGTCCTGATTGTGGGAACGGGCGCATACGATGCCCTGAGAGTCCCGGAAGAAACGTCGAAATGGGTGCTCCAGCTCGGCATCCGGCTGATTGTCCTTCCGACGGCAGAGGCCTGCGACCGCTACAACGAGCTTGCGGGCAGCGGAAAAGTCGCCGCCGCCCTGCACCTGACTTGCTGAATTGTTCGACGGATTATTGCCAACAACCTGCTCGAACCTTCGTAACAGTTGATGTGCGGCAAGTCTCGTTTTGACCTGGGGGTAAAGGAATGAAACGTATTTCGGTTCTGGTCGCGATACTGGTGGCCATGTTGTTCCTTCAATCGGGCGCCGTCGCGGAATGCATCCATCTCAAGGACGGCCGCACGTTCTTCGGCAAAGTCACCGAGAAGGACGGCAAAATCCAACTCGACACCGGCTACGGCCTTCTCGAAATCGACAAGTCGCAAATCGCGAGCATCGAAGCCGATTCCTCGATAGCGCCCAAACCCAAGGCCGCCGCACCGAAAACGTCCGCGAATGCGAAAGAGGCGATTCTCGAATCCGTAACAAGTGCCGAGATGTCCGAGCACATCTTCGTCCTCGCATCGAAAGAATACGAAGGCCGCATGACCGGGACCGAGGGCATGAAAAAGGCCCGCGACTACGTCGTGAAGCAGTTCGAGTCCTACGGCCTCAAGCCGGCCGGCGACAGCAAAACCTACATGCAGAAATTCCCCACCGACAGGGGCGACTCGTGGAACGTAGTCGGCTACGTCGAGGGCAGCGACCCCGTCCTGAAATCTGAGGTTGTCATAGTCGGAGGGCATTACGACCACGTCGGAAGAGGCAGGGGCGGGAACGGCGAAATCCACCCCGGCGCCGACGACAACGCATCCGGCACGGCGGGCGTCCTCGAAATCGCCGAAGCCTTCACGGAAAAGGGCCTCAAGCCGAAACGCACTATCCTTTTTATCTGCTTCGGGGCCGAGGAAATAGGGCTCGTCGGCTCAAGATACTACTGCGAGCACCCGTACTTCCCTCTCGAAAAGACGACCCTCGTCCTTAACATGGACATGATTGCCCGCAACGAGGGCGACAAGGTCGCCTGCTACGGCGCGAGTCTCTCCAAAGAACTCGGCAGCCTCATCGACGAATCCGATATTAACGGCGTTTCGGTCGGCAGGAACGGCATGATGCCGGCCTCCGACCATTACTCGTTCTACGTCAAGGGCGTGCCCGCCGTCTGTTTCAATACGGGTATGCACAAGGACCTGCACCAGCCGACCGACACGTGGGAGAAGTGCAACTTCAAGAAGGCCGAAAAAATCGCCGAGTTCGTGGCGAACCTCGCGCTCGTCAGCGCCGACTTCGACGGCAAAATCGGGATGGAAAAATCCACCGAAGATGAAAGCCCCTGGGGCCGCAGGCGTCGCGGGCCAAGGCTCGGAATCACCCCTGCAAAGGCGGAAATTGACGCCGTGACGAGAAAGCACCTCGGAATGGGTGAGAACGACGGCGGGATTCTCATCGAGAGCGTTGCGCCGGATTCGGTTGCCGCAAATGGCGGGCTCAAGAAAGGCGACATACTAATCGAGTTCAACGGCGAGAAGATACCGTCCGGCGATATGCGGCACTTCTTCGGCCGGGTCCTGAGAAATGTCGCGGGCAAGAAAGTCTCCTACGCGGTTCTTCGAAACGGCAAAAAAGTGACCGGAAAGCTCGAATTCCCCGCTCCGAGATAGGCTTTATCTTTAAAGGAAAACCTGCAAAAACCTGGGGACACGATACGGGTTTTTATACATCTGAGTTCGAAGGATGCGATATTTATCTATCTTCCATTGCCTTTTGCTCCATTGCCCTGCTTGCCCGCACATAACTTATATGTTATAATTTAATTGCAGTATATATCCCCGGATTTCTATAGGAAAAGGATCTCACGGAAATTGGTAATGGGCGCTGACGGGTTTTATCTGGGAAATCTCGGATTATGAAGAAATCGTTTTGCATATTCGCCATTGTGCTTTTGTTGCCTTCTTGCAGTGGCAAGCAAACGTCAGAGACTATAGATAAAGAAGAACTTCAATCTCTCTTCTTTCACTCAATAGAACATGGGAGCATTGAAGAAATAAAGAACCATCTTGCCGCTGGCGTTGATGTAAACGCGAAAAATAAGGATGGGGAAACAGCGCTTTTTCCGGCTGCACGATATGACCACCTTGAAATAGTGGAATTGCTGATTAACAAAGGGGCTGATGCAAAGGTAACAAACGAAAGAGGATATACCCTTCTCCATGCTTTACAAGTGGTTTTGAAGTCTGAGAATCCGGACGGCACCGAGAGAAGGAAGAAAATCGCCCAGCTACTACTGGAAAAAGGGGTCGATATAAATGCCAGGTGCAGTTCAGGCGAAACACTATTACACCATCTGGTGTGCTGGAGAGAGGATGCAGAGCTGGTCAATTTCTACATTTCCAAAGGTGCAGATATAAATGCGCGAAACAGCGACGGATATACACCTTTGGACCTTGCAATTGACTCGGGATGCGAGGGTGTTGCCAAGGCTATTTATAAGGAGGGCGGAAAACACAGCAATCCTATGGCCTACGCAATCCTCGATGCAGTAAAAACCGGTAACCTCTGGCAACTGAAGAAGCTGGTTGACGATGGCGGCGACATTTTCGTGGAGGACAGTTTCGGACATACACCGCTTTACATCGCTGCCGGACGAGGGTGTAGCGATATCGTGGAGTATTTAATTGAATGTGGGGTTGATGTTAACCTGCCACACAAAAGAGCATGCGATGAAACCGCCCTGCACAGCGCGGCAAGGTGCAATAAGAGAAGAATCGTTGAGATACTCATTGATCACGGTGCATTTGTCGATGCACAGGACAGTTCTGGAGAAACTCCTCTCAACGAGGTCGCTGGAAAAAGAAATCTGGAAATAGTTCAGATTCTCACTTCAGCGGGAGCCAATGTAAATATAGGGAACAGATACGGACATACTCCTCTCTGGCGAGCTGCAAATATGGGACGTGCAAAAATAGTCGAAGTTCTTCTTTCGGCAAAAGCCAACGTGAATGCCCCTGACAATAAAGGCAGAACACCGCTTGATATTGCACACCCTGATGTGAAGCAGATTTTGCTTAAGAATGGGGCAGTTTTGGGAAAGGAACTCAAAAAGAGCGAAGAAGAATAGCCCGTCCTCAAATTTAGGAAAACGCATAATTATCGTCAGAGACGTTCGATTTTGTAAGATGAAGAGTTGGAAGGCGAGGTCTGAACGAGCGTGGTTTTTCTCGTATCTTCTACAAAAAAAGATTCCCATACCGGAGTTCTTCTGATTTCGGGCGAGGTCGGGGATGAGATTTTGACGCAGACATTGCCGATGCGGAAGAGGCCAGAGCCGGCGCTCTCGCACGACGGGTTCAGGTGAAGGAACGACTCGAACGGAGAACGTGGTGAAAGGTTGTCCGTGACCTTCAGGACGCCGGGAGCGCAGAAGAAGTTTCGTGTCCAGATGGCATCCGAGCCGTGGAACGGCCTCGCAGCAACCGAAAGTTCCCAGAACCGGCTGCCTTCAAGCAGCATCGATTTCCTGATTGTGCGCGGTTTCGCAAGCGTCGCGAACCTGTGGGCAGCCCAGAACCGGGCCTGCTCACTGCCATCCACCTGAATCACGTTGTGCGCGGCGGTCGAACGGCAGTAGTCGCGCCTCTCGCCTGGCGAGTAATCGTAAACGCCGGTATCGACGACGACTCTCTCGCCCCCGAGCGAAAGCTCGAACGAGAGCATGTCGCAATGCGCGTGGCCGGGCTGGCCGGGCGCGCCCATCGGGCCTGCGCTCACAATGACGAACGTCCCATCATCGAACCTTGCGCCGTAAAAACCGGAGCTTTGGAAATCGAGAATATCTTCCGAGGGGGTGGATATTGAGCATCCGAAGCGCCAGTTGACTTCGCCAAGCAGCAAAGATGGTTCGAGCGAAAGGCCGCGCGCCGTGTCACCGAAAAGGGGCATACATCCGTCGGGGTGGAGGCAGCGGGCGAGAAACTGCGCCATCTCGATTATTCTTCGCCTGAGGGCGCGGCGTAACTGGTTGAACCGTCCCATCCGCGGAAGCGACGACTCGGCGTCCATCAAATCTTCCATGATGAGGCAGTGATAGGCAAAGGCGCGTTCATAGTGCCCGCCATCGGGCAGGACCTGGCGTTTCAGGGCGTTCGAAATAATCTGCATGCCTCTCTGCCGCCAGAGCGAGGCATCCAGGTGGCGAAGGAAAAGTCCGGCGATGAGCAAACCCCTGCCGCATTTGAGAAGATGATTTGCGTCGAGATGGTACTCGATTTTTTTCATTATATGTTTGGCATGCTCGGCGGCCACGCCGGCGAACCTGCGCCTCTCGCCCGCCCGCTGCGCGAGCTGGGCAAGGAGCAGCAGGACGGAAAGCCTTCTTGCGGTAGTATATGCGGAGTCTGCGAAGCTTCCGCGTCGCTCCAGCAAGTCGAGGCCTATCCGGACTGCAAGCACTTTTCCATCAGGTTCGTTCGAGCGAAGGAGATGGTAGAGGAATTCGAGGTAGAAAAGGTTTTCTACCTTAAGCTTGTTTCCGGATTTGAGGTTCCATGAGCAACCTTCGCGCCACTCGAACTTCTCGCCAAATACATCAACGTCCGCGCCGGAGTTATGCGCCTTAACGAATGGCCCGGTTTTCTCGGAGGCGAAGCGCAGGGGAAACGAAACATCTCGGAGAAGCCCGGCGTCCGCCGTGCCTGGTTTGAATTGCGGGAGGAGCCTGTCCTTTAGCAGGTAGAAAACCTGGCGGAGTTGCAGGTTCCGGACGGTCAAACCATAGAGATATGCCTTTTCGAAAACGGTCATTGCGGGCTGCTTTCGATTTTTATTGTCGCTGGCGAGACCGGCGCGCCGACCCGGAGCGATTCGACAATTGCGAGCGTTGCTGAGGTCGTCGCGAAAGCGCTTCGGATGTTTTCATCGAGATTTGTTTCGCCCTTGAGCGAGCTTATGAAATGACGAAGCTCCTCGAAGTGGCCCTTGCTTTCGGTGCCGAACTTTTGCGCAGTTCTGCTTTCGCCGACCAGTGTCAGTTTTCTGAAATTGTCGATGACCGCCGTCCGCTGGGCGCGGTGGATTTCGATTCGCTCCTTGGGGTGGAGGCGCGAGCTGCGCGCGGAATAGATTATCTGCGCTACCGAGCCGTCGGTGAATCTCAGCGTCGCCGCGCACTCGTCGGGCGGGTCGTCCGTTTCCGGCGAGACGGCGAAGACGCTTTCGACCTCGGAGGCGGCGAGATAAATGCAGGTATCTACGAAGTGGCAGACCTCGCCGAGTATGCGGCCGCCTTCCTGCGGCTGGGCGACCCAGCTTTTCTTGTCGGCCTGGCCGGCGTTGACGATGTAGGAGATAAAAGCGGGCGCGCCGGGCATCATTTTCTTTATCACGGCCGCGACGGGCGGGGAGAAGCGGCGGTTGAAGCCGGCCATGAACGGAGTCTTCGTCTTTTCGTATGTCGCGATTATTTCGTCGAGTTCACCGGAATTTATTGCGAGGGGCTTTTCGCAGAAGACGGGCCTGCCCTTTTCCATCGCCATGCGAAGCAGCCTGGAGTGCTCGGAGTGCGGGGTCGCGATTACCGCAAAGTCGAAATCCTGAGCGAGAGCTTCTTCGGCGTCGGAGGTCGTTTTTTCGAACTCGTACTTTTTCGCGTAGGCCGCGCCCTTCGCGGGCGTGCGGGTGCAGAGTGTTCCGGGGACTGCGCCGAGCTTGAGAAGGTTCGGGAGGAGAACGAGCCGGGCGAAAGTGCCGGCGCCGAGCATCGCGAACTTCAGCCCGCCTTTCTTCGACGCCGAGGGCGCGGGAAGATTGACCATAACTGGCAGGGGCTTTTCGGTATCGTACGAAAAGACGGCCGTTCGCAGCTCGCCTTTGTCGAGCCTTTCGTAGACAGAGGGACCGTCGCTTATCGGGAACTCGCCATCCATGATATTGTCGAGCTCGATTTTCCCGTCGGCGATAAGATGAAGGTAGGACGACATGTTGCGGTTCTCTGTCCAGCGCGCATGCTCGATTGGATAGTCGTGCCCGTACTCCTCGTATTGCGGGTCGTACCTGCCGGGCCCGTAGGACGTAGAGAAACGGATGTCAATGCTTTTCATGTAATATGGAGTTCTCGGCACGTCGATGCCGGAGACTCCGAGGATGACGAGGGAGCCTTTTTTCCTGAGCAGCTTGGGCGCGACTTCGACCGGCTCGTTGGATTCGGTCGAGGCGGCCATGATTACGGAATCGGCACCGGCGCCGTTGGTGCCGGACTCGACCGCGGAAAGGAGTTCGTGCATGCCGGTGAAAACGGAGACGCCCGGGAGGTTCGCGGCGTTCGCGGCGCTGCGGGCGTCCGGGTCGAAGCAGTAGACGGGGCATCCGGCGCTTCGGAGGATTCGCACGAGAAGCTGGCCTATTATTCCGAGACCGAGCACCACAGCGACTTCGCCGAGCCTGAGCCCGGCGACGCGGTGGGCCTGGAGCGCAATCGAGCCGAGCGTTACGGAGGAAGCGTCGCGAAGGGAAACTCCGTCGGGGACCTTGACGACGAGGTTTTTCGGTACGAGCACTGCACCTGCATGTGAGGCGTAGCCCATGCCTGCGCACGCGACGCGGTCGCCGGGCTTGAACCCGGGCGCGTCTTCGGAGACCGCCTCGACGACTCCCGCGCAGGAGTAGCCCATCGGCAGCGGCTCTTCGAGACGCGCCATTGCGGACTTGAAGGCGGACTTGAGGCCGTCGCGCTTCACCTTGTCCAGCACCTTTCCGAGGAGGTCTTTCCTGGCGAGGGCTTTTCCGAGAAGGGATTTTTTCGCGAACCTGACGGAGGCGAGCTCGGTCCCGGGCGAGACGAAGGAGTAGTGATTTCTGACGAGCACGCATCCGCGGGCGAGCGAAGGGGCGGGCGCCTCGACGAGGGAGAGCTCTCCGTTTTTGTAATTCTGTATAAGTGCGAGCATTGGCAATTCTCCATGAAAACGCGGACTCAAGTATATGGATTTCCGCGGCGGATTCAAGTCAAGGAATTACGGATAAACGCGGAACGGCAAAATTCCTCATCGGAACGCGATGCGGCGCGACGCGTCTTGCGACTTGACAAAAGGGGCGCGCGGAGTTAAATTGTGCAGGTTCGCAGTTGAAATACGACCGGAGGGAAGCATGGCGAAGACCTACAAGCCGGACCACGACAGCGCATTTTCCGTCACCACGGTAAGCGGGACGATATACAAGCTTTCCGCGCCCGATTCGCTCGGCTATAGAACTATAAGGCGCATGATGGCGGGTCGCGAGAAGGGAGGCTCGGTAATCATGAATACTGCGGAACAAGCAGCCGTTCAGCAGCCGCAGATGAAAGGCTTCACGCCCGCCCACAAGACGTTCTTCAAGGGGAAGCTCACGGAACCGATTTCCGTAAACAAGCAGCTCACAATCGAGATATTCGGCGAGAACCGGACGCTCATCAGCGAGGCGGTGTCGGACGTGGAAACCGAGTAGGCGGCCCGCGCCCGCCCGGCAGGCGGATTTTCTTTGCACCTCGGCCCGATTTCCGGGTTTCTTCAACTATATTTTCAAGTGTAACTCCTTGCCATCCGATAGTTTAGGTGTGGGTGGGCAAAGTCTTCGGTCTCTCCCCTCTCAGCCTGAGACTTTGCCCCCATGTTTTTATTTTAGGGCTGCCTCCGCTTGAAAGACGGCCTTCTCTGTGGTAGCATTTACGTGTCACAAGAAGGAGGGGCGAATTTGGCGAAGACCCGCAAGAAGAAATCCGGCTCAGCAAATCGCGGCGGTTCCGCCGACAGAAAAAAACTCACCGCAAGGCGCGTCCGCAAGACTGCGCTCAGAAAAGCAGCCGAGGAGGTAGCGGAACGGCTTACAAAGGCGGGCTACGAGGCCGTTTTCGCGGGCGGCTGCGTGCGAGACATGCTGATGGGCGCCGAGCCGGCGGACTACGATATCGCGACAAGCGCGGCGCCGCACATCGTCCAGGACATCTTTCCGAAAAACTTCGCGGTGGGCGCGCAGTTCGGGGTCGTGGTCGTGCGCCATAAAAGCCATGAATTCGAAGTCGCGACCTACCGTCTCGATTCGACTTATTCGGACGGGAGGCACCCGGACTCGGTCACTTTCGGCAGTGCACGCGAAGATGTGATGCGGCGCGACTTCACCATAAACGGGATGCTCTTCGACCCTGCGAAGAACGAAGTCATCGACTATGTCGAAGGACGGGAAGACTTAAAGAAAAAGGTCGTCAGGTGCATTGGCGACCCGTATATGAGGTTCGCGGAAGACAAGCTGCGGATGCTGCGAGCGGTAAGGTTCGCCGTAAAGCTGGGTTTTGAAATCGAGGACGAGACGCGCGAAGCCGTCCGGTCGCTCGCGCCCCAGATAGATGCCGTCAGCCAGGAGAGGATAAAGTCGGAGCTGGAAAAAATTCTCACGTGCCCGGCGGCCGCCCACGGGGTAAGGGAGCTCGACGCGCTCGGACTGCTGGCGCATATACTGCCGGAGTTGCACGCAACAGTCCAGGTGCGCATTTCCACGGAGACGCTCTTCGACCATTGCGCAGGCGTGCTTTCGAGCCTGTCCGGCCCGTCGTTCGACCTGGCGCTTGCCGCCCTGCTTCACTGCTGCGGCGGGGCTGACGAGCGCGAAAACCTTCAGGAAAGCGCGAGGCTTGCTTCGGTCGCGGCGCGGCGGCTGAAATGTTCCAACGCCCAACGCTCATGCCTCGTCTGGCTCGTGCAAAACCAGTTCGCCTTGGAAGACTCGCGCGAGCAGCCGCTGTCCCGCATGAAACGGCTATTCGCAAACGAGCATTTCGAAAAGCTCATGGCGCTCTTCGGGGCGAAAGTGAAAGAGGGATGCGCCGGGAAGGCGGACTTCAATCACGCGAAAAAAATGTATTCCGGCATGAAAAAAGAAGAAATCAAGCCAGAGCCCATATTGACGGGTACGGACCTTATCGAGATGGGTCTGAAACCGTCGAAGCTTTTTTCAACGGTACTCGAAAAAATCTATGACGCCCAACTCGACGGAGAGTTGACCGAGCGAAGCAAAGCCATTGAAATGGCACTCCATATTGCCCGTGAATCATGAAAATGTTTCATTACATCGCGGTTATCGGCGGTGCCGTTGCGGCAGTCGTTATCATGCTTGTTTTTTTGCTTGCTCCTGAAAACTTCGGCGAACCCGGGGACATCGGCGGGAAGAACAAAAAGGACCCTGAAAAAGCAAGAGATCTCGAGGAAAGAATCCGCCGCCTTTCAACAAGGCTGAGCGAGAGCGAAAGAAAAATCGCCAAGTGGGAAGAATCCTGGTATTCGGGCGAAGCGCCGGAGTATTTCAGAAATAACTTCAACGAAAACTTCAAAGAAAACAGCCACGATTCGTTACGGAGAACAAAAGGCTCTGCAGCGTTTCCGAACAAAATACCCGAATCTAAAAGCGCTATCGTAGACAAGAACGATGATTCCACAAAAGCCGTCGATGCTCACACGTCGTCAATCCGCGATAATAATTCGGCTAAAAAACAGGAAGAGTCTGAAAAGAATTATGTCGGAGGGTTGCTTGGCCTGTATTACTCCGGTAGAAATTTTAACGAACTGAAACTTGTGCTGACGGACTACGAAATAGACTTCGACTTCGGCGACCAATCGCCAGACAGGCTTATCGAGGATGACAATTTTTCAATAAGTTGGAGCGGAGTCGTCAAGGCGGACTATACGACGGAATACACATTCTACACGTCAAGCGACGACGGGGTGAGGCTCTGGGTCGGAGGAAAAAAGGTAATCGACAACTGGAACGACCATGCTCCCAGGTGGGATTCCGGCAAGGTAATGCTGGAAAAAGGATATCACAAGATAAGGCTTGATTTCTACGAGCACGGAGGCGGCGCCACGATAAAATTGTTCTGGTCGAGCGACAGTATGAGCAGGGAGGTTATTTCGTCGGCGAACCTTTTCCACGACCTCGAACAAGAAAAAAAGATGAGCGGCGAGATGAGGTGATTGTTTGAAGATAGCTCTCGTCAGGAAGGATTATACAAGGAAGAAAGGCGGCGCCGAGGGCTACGCCGTGGCGCTATCACTGCAACTCGCCGTGATGGGGCACGAAGTACACGTCTTCGCCAACAGAATCGATGCCGCCGATACCGAAGAAATCACCTTCCACGAAGTGACCGTGCCGAAACTGAGGACTTTCTTCAAGCATGTATGGTTTGCAAAAAACGTCGAGAAGATGCTCCGCGAGGAGGAGTTCGACGTGATAAACGGCCTGTCCCGTATCTGGCATCAGGACATATACCGCGTCGGAGACCCGCTTTTCAAACACTGGCTTAACTGTCATAACCCGAACTTCATCGACCGCATATTCGGCAACCTGAACCCCAAGCAGCGCGTCCTCCTGTCCCTCGAACGGAGGATTTTCGAGTCACCCATGCTTCGCAGGATTATCGCGATAAGCGAACTCGACAAGAGGCTGCTTCAAGAGTACTACGGACTGCCCGAGGAAAAAATCCGCGTCATATATAACGGCGTCGACCATACCAGGTTCAGACCGGAAAACCGCACGCACCGCGATGAGATTCTTGCCGGCTACGGCATACCGGAAGACAGGACCATCATTCTTTTCGTGGGGATGGATTTCAAACGCAAGGGGCTGGCGTATCTCATCGAATCGCTCGCTCTGCTTGGCTCGGAAAGGGACGGAGTGCGCCTGCTCGTCGTCAGCAACGACAATCCGAAAAAATACGTTCAGCTTGCGCGCAGGGCGGGCGTGGATGATATAATTGTCTTTGCGCCCGCCACGACCGAGATTCACAAGGTTTACGGCGCGGCCGATATCTTCGTATTCCCCACGCTCTACGACCCATTCGCCAACGTGCATCTCGAAGCGCTTGCCACGGGCCTGCCCACAATCACCACTGCTTCCGCCGGCGGGGCCGAGATAGTAAGTAAAGGCACCAACGGTTTCGTGCTTTCTTCGCCGCAAGCCGTCGAGGAAATGGCGGAACGCATTCGCGAGATGCTTAACACGGAGACTCGCAAACAGATGTCTCTCAATGCCGTCGAAAGCGTGAAGGATTTCACGGTCGAACGCAACGCTCGCGAAGTGGCCGCGCTCTACGAGGAAGTTGCCGCAGAGAAACGCGGTTAAGGCAGTTCCATCGTGACTTTCCTTATTACCACGGTCGAGCCCTCCGGCAGGAGGAAGCCCACGAGACCGCTACCGCGCCCGGCGTTGAATACGAACTTCTGGCCGTTGAAGCTGGTGGTTATAAAAATATTGTCACCTGCCGCCTCGCATTTCACATGATACCACGCGTCGGCCTGGAAAGGCCTTTCCTTGAAGTTCAGCGTAAAGCCGGATTCCGGCTCTCCGGGGTTCGCCCTGAGACAAAGGACGAGTGAGCCTTTCAGGCGCTTGAAGTCGAACTCGAAAGTGAAATCAGACCACGAGGGATCGCCTTTCAGAAGCCACATCCGGCCGCCGCTTGCGATGCCCGTTATTTCCGAGCCGGCCACTTCCCAGCCGCCCTCCATCGACCAGCCGGTTAAATCCGCGCCATTGAAAAAGTTCCTGATTTGGGCCCTGCGTTTCAAGTCGATTATCTTTTCCGTGAGCTGCAGGATTTCCCCATCGTATTTCGAGCGTGGAAACTCGCTTCTATATTTTTTAACGGCGTCAATCGCCTCCTGGAAATTTTCCCCTGCAATCAGCTCACCGACCAGGTCTCTCGCATTCTCGAACGCCTCTTTGATTTTTCTCTCTTTCGCCTCGCGCCGCTCCTTTGCCTGAACGGCCAGTTCTTTGAGACGTCCGGCCTCACCGCCAATATCCTTGAGGAATTCGGGAAGCACATCCTCGGGTTCGTAGGAAATCTCTTCGATAATTTTTGCCGCTTCGTCGAAGAGGCCGAGGCTTTCCTTTTCGGCGGCCTGCGCCTTCTTTTCCCTGAACTGCTCGAGCAATGCGATTGTCGCCTCGACGGGTCTTTTCATTTTTGAAATCTCGTGGGCATGTTCCGTATCTTCGAAGTAGTCTGGGAAAGATTCGAGCGCTTTAAAGGCAGATTCGAGGTCGCCATCGGAAATTGCCTTGTCGTAACTGCTGCTGACATCCGTATAAGCCATTCTGGCCGCAGAGGAGTACTTCTCCTGGGCGCTCTTCTCCACCGCCGTCAGCTTGTCGCGCAACTCCTTCGACATTGAAATCATCCTGAGATCGCGAGCCTTTTTCATCAGGCTTTTGAAATTCCCGGGATTCTCGGCAATCTGCCTGGCCTCCTCCGCGAGGCCGGCGATATCCTGCTCCTGTTTCTCCAGCTTTTTCTTCTCATCCTCTTCCTTCTTCACCACGGAAGGCTTTTTCTCGGTCTTCATATATAACTGTTTGTAAACAATCAGCCCGGTGCCGAAAAGTGCTGCGAGGATGATAACGACGATTGCAAGCCAGGGCGTTTTCTTTTTGGGAAGCTGGAGATGAGTATGCCTTTTCCCCGGATGGATGTTTCGGGTGATTTTTGACGGAGCCTTTCGAATCTTCGATGCGGATTTTCTTTGTGCTTTCGGAGCAGGCTCTTTCGCATCGCCATCGTCGAATACCACGGCTTGGACTTCATCGCCGGAAGAAGGCACAATTTCGAGCATTTGCGGTTCGACGGCATTTCCTTCCGCTTCTACTGCCGGCATGGGGGCATCGCCCGTCGCGATAAGCGGTTCGGGGCCTACATCCTCGAAAGTGATTCCGCTTGCGGCAAGCTGTTCCTCCGCGCCCGTTCCGGCACCCGGCCTCTCAGCCGAGGAGACGACATCCTCGAAGCTCATGCCCTCGAGCGCGGCTTCTCCCTGGTCGAAGGGGTCATCCACCACTTCTATCTTATCGGAATCGGCAGCGGGCGGCCGCTGCGACGACTTATCCGCCCTTGCTTCCTGGTCAATTGCCGGCTTGCGATGAGAGTGCTTGGCATGCAATGGTCGTGCCGATTTGTGGCTTTCAAAAATGCCACTGCGAGTCTTGCGGAGCTTGTGGCCTTTTGCGGGCGCTTTGTGCCTCGGGGACATTCCGAACCGTGTCGAGGATTTTCTGGACTCGGATTTTTCCTCTTCCTGCTCTTCCTGCTCCTTTTCCTGGCGCCTGCGAATCGCATCTATTATAGGCATTGCCTCCTGCTTGCACTTCGGGCAATAGTAGTAAGTCTGATAGACAATCGCTTCTCCGGATTCTATCTCCCTCGAAGTGATAAGGCGGTTGCAGATATTGCAATACCGGGATACAACGGGCAAAAGTCACCCCCGACAAATCAAGGCCGCACGCCCCTGCATGGAGCATGCATAATTTCATTTAATATAACACGATGCGGGCAAGGCGTCAACAGGAGTCCTGCCAATTATTAACGACGGCTCGGACAAACCGAATGTTGCACTTTTTAGTGCGGAAACCTTTTTCCATGTCGGCGCGCCCGCGCATCCGGCTATAAAAAAGCTTGACAACGACAGTTAGGGTGTTTACTTTATAGCTTCTTCGCCTGGCCCGGTCTGTCGTCGTAAACGGACTGGGGCGCGGGGTTTAGGACCGCGCAACCGACAAGGTGCAATAATTGCGGACAATGATATTCTTAATGAGGAATATAATCCTATGACTGAGCCGTTCAATGAGAATTATCTGGCCGAACAAGCGCTAAAGAAGGGCTATATCTCTTCGGAACAGCTCGATGAGTGCAGGCAGCTCAGACAGCAGGGCTCTCCCGCCAGGTCGCTGGCCCGCATTTTTTTTGAAAAGGGATATCTCAACGACGAGCAACTCGGAGAAATTCTCAAGGAATACAGACTGACGGTCGGCGAAATGAGCCCGGACGACTCCGACCCCGGCTCCATAGAGTTCGGCGAGGCTGTGGTAAACAAGGGCCTGGCCAAGAACGTCGATATATGGGAGGCAATCGAGGCGAAGGCGCAGGGCGGAGAAAGACTCGGGCAGATTCTTATCGAGAGAGGAACTCTCGCCCTTAGCCAGGCTCAGGGCATCCTCGAATCCCAGGGCAAGAAAATCCTCAAGTGCGCCGAGTGCGGCCACCAGTACAACGTCAAGGAATACAAGACCAACAAGGAATACACCTGCCTGAACTGCGGCGGCCCGCTCTCTCCGCCGGAATCTATATCCTCGCTGAAGGTCCAGGGCACGGCAATGGACTCGCAGACCGTGAAGGCCAGCATCGACGACAAGTTCGTCGGCAAGGAAATCGGCGGCTGCGAAATCCTCCAGAAGCTCGGCGAAGGCGGGATGGGCTCGGTCTACAAGGCGCGACACCTGGCGCTCAACAAGATTGTCGCCGTCAAAATCATGTCCAGCGCCCTTATGGGCGAGATTCACAGAAAGCGCTTCCTGCGCGAGGCACGCGCGGCGGCACAAGTCGAGCACAACAACATTATCCAGGTGCACGACACGGGCGTCGCCGAGGGGTACAACTACATTGTAATGCAGTTCATTGACGGCGAAAGCATACAGAAAAGAATCAACAGGGAAGGCCAGTTCGACCAGAAAGAGGCGCTTCGGGTGATACGCGACTCCGCAGACGCACTCGGCTACGCCCACAGACGCCACATGATACACCGTGACATAAAGCCCGACAACATAATGCTGACGAGCGAAAGCATCGTCAAAGTCGCAGACTTCGGGCTCGTCAAAAGCACGGAAATAGAGAAAGACCTCACCGGCATGAGCCAGTCCATGCTCATGGGCACGCCTCACTACATGTCGCCGGAGCAGTTCGAGGGCAAAATAATCGACCACCGCACCGACATTTACTCCCTCGGCGTGACCCTCTACTACATGCTCACCGGCCAGAAACCCTACGACGGAACCACTCCATACCAAATTATGCAGGGGCACCTGCAGCAGGAATTCGTCGATCCCACCAACCTGTCCGACGAGATTTATCCCGAAGTATCCAAGCTTGTCCGCAAGATGATGTCGCGCGACCGCGAGCAGCGCTACCAGTCCTGCGAAGACATTGTCTCCGATATAGACAAGATGATGCGTGGATTTGAAGACGGGACGATTGCGACGGGCGAATTTATCGTAATCGAAGACGACCTCGGGCCTACGATGCAGGCCGACGTGCCGCAGTCCAAAAGACAGCAACCCGTCGTCCCCGAGGCCGGGCCCGCCAAGAAAAGCGCGATGATATTCATTCTCCCTGCGGTTCTGCTCGTCATCGTGGTGGCGGCGCTTCTCGCGTATCTCTTTGTCTTCAGCGATAACAAAGAGAAAGAAAACGGGGACAAGCCCGCGGTCGTAGACCCGGTTCCGGACAAGCCGGACAACAAAAAAGCGGAAGTCGCCTTTGAAAAGACCAGGCTCGAAGCCAACAAGCTCGTGGAAAATGACAGGTTCTCGGACGCCATGGCCAAGTGGCAGGGTTTCGTTCCGAAATGGGGCGTCGACCCGTGGCAGGATAAAGTCGATATCCAGAGAGCGCTGATACTCGAACAAGCCATCAAGAGAATAGGTGAGCTGCTTGCCTCGGGCGCCAAGGGGGACCTGCAGAAAGCCCTGAGCGAGGCCGGCAAGCTCGGCGAAATCAACCCGGATACGAAACTGGCCGCCTTCGCCGAAGAGGCGGACAAGAAGCTTAAAAGCATGGAGACGGCAGAGCAGACGCGAGCGCGAAAGCTCGCCGAGTTCCAGGTGGACGACAAGAGAGCGCAGGAACTCAAGAAACAGGACAAGCTCAAGGAGGCGCGCGACGTATACGACCCCAAGTATGTCAATAGCGACCTCGAGGAGATAAAAACCAAAGCCGGAGAGCGCATCGCCGAGATAGACGCCCTTCTCGCCGGCCGCAACAAGCAGTGGGCAGACTACCGCGCCGCTCAGGACAAGGCGAAGCCGCTCATGGAGGCGAACGAATACAAGAGCGCCAGGGAGTGCTACGAACCGTTCACGGCCGAAAAATACCTCTCGGAAATCCAGGAAGACGCCCGCAAGAACATACAGGCTATCGACAGCCAGCGCGGAGAATACGAATCATTGGAGTTCCAGAAGGCCCTCGCCCTGGCTCGGGATGAGTTCGAGAAGGGCAACTACCCCGGCGCGCGCTCTCTTCTGAAGTCGTACCTGGCCCATCCCGAAGAGACCTTCTCCGGGCCCGCCAAAAAGCTGGATAGCGAGGCCGCTTCTTACGAGGATTTCTGGGCCCAGATAGATTCCGTCGACGCATTCCGCAAGGAAAAGAAATACGGCCAGGCGCTCGAAATCGCCCGCAGGTACGAGAAGAGCAAAAACCCCGACTTCCAGAAACTCGGCAGTGAAAAGGTCCACCAGATTCGCAAGGAACGCTACCTCGACGAAAACCTGCTCTTCATCGACGGCGGAAACATACCCATCGGGTCGGACGACCCCAACGACAGGAACCCGTCCAGAACGGTGACGGTAAAACCTTTCTATATCGACCAAACCGAGGTGACAAACGCCCAGTACTACGAGTTCGTGAAAGAAACTGGCCATAAGACGCCTCTTCACTGGGCGGGCGGCCGGCCGCGCGCGGACCTGGAAAACCATCCCGTAGCGTGGGTCAGATACAGCGACGCAAACAAATATTGTGAGTGGCGCTCCAAGAAGGAAGGCGCATCCTACCGACTCCCGACGGAAACGGAATGGGAATACGCCGCCTCTTACGACCCCGACTCCGGGAAAAAGACGACATATCCATGGGGCGACACCTATGACGGCTCCTACGCCAATATAGGCGGCGGAAAGACGAAGGCCGCCGGCGCGAGCAAGCGCGACAAGAGCCCGCTCGGCGCCTTCGACATGGCGGGCAACGTCGCGGAATGGACAATATCCGATGACAGGCGCACCTACGTGATTCGCGGCGGTTCCATTATCGACGAGGGAAAGGCCGAAGCGGGACGGACATCGTTCCGGCATCAGACCGACCCCGGGACCAAGGGAGGCAGCATCGGTTTCAGGTGCGTCAGGGAAGAAGATTGACAGCTTCGCCGGGACAGCCCATGCGTATGCAGCCGGAAACAAAAATTCCGCTCGAAATTTTATTCTTTTTGTCCATACTTTTTGTGATTTTCAGGGCGCCTGTCCTCGTCATTAGTAGTATGAAGTGTCGCGAGGACCTTATAGTCTTGGAGGTATAACATGTACGGGCGCAGTTTGCTCCTGCTTGCCGTCTTGTCGGCAATTTCAATAGTCCTTTGTTCGTGCGGGCCGTTCGGCATAATCCCGCTCGCCGGCGTCGCCGCCGGAGGAGGAGGCGGGAGCGACAGCTCGGATGACCCGCCGCCGGGCGTTGAGGTGATTTCCATCACTCCCGCTGACGGCGCAACAAACGTGAGCATCAACGCGAACATCATCGTGACATTCAGCGAGCCCGTCAACGCGGCGAGCGTAAACAGCACCAACTTCGATGTGGACAACCACATGCCGGGGACCTTCTATTTCTCAAACGGGAACAATACCGTTACATTCGTTCCTTCTTCTTCCTATCCGATGATATCCACAGTCACGGTAAGGCTGACCAACATAGAATCCAAGAACGAACCCGGCAAGATGGTAAACTTCAGGTCATCCTTTACTACAGGCGGCGCAGATACCAGCCACCCGGTGGTGGATATCTGCATTCCCGTCGACAGCATCGAGATACCCTATCAGCAGTACATTCCCGCAACGGTTATTTTCTCAAAGCCCATGAACACGGGTACGGTTACCAGCTCGAGTTTTTACATATACGAGGTTGGTTCCGGGACCTCGCTCAACGGCAATATCACATGGACGGCCAACCAGAAGGCATTCACATTCACACCGACCGATTCCATGAGCGCGGGCGAAGGCTACGACATAAGAGTGATAAATACCGTCGAGGATACCGGCGGCTATCAGATGCTCAGCGCCTTCACGAGCAACTTCGTCCTCGTCGACCTGAACCCGACTGCCATCATCATACCATCCGGTGCCAACAACCCCGTCAATTATATAAACTCAATCACGGAAAACAACGTAACGGTGAGAGTGGGTCTTAACAGCAACGTGCAGACAACCGATATTGTCTGGATTGGTCTCACCGACGGTGCAAACTATGTATATCAGGACAAGTACGCCCAGGTCACGGGCCCCTTCAATCTGGAATTCACAAATATTGACACGTCGAGCCTGAACAACGGCTCAATCACGCTCGAAGCCGGGATTATCCGCAACGACTACCAGTCGGAAGTCGTCAACGGCTCCGCGACCAAGGATACCAGCGCCCCCACGGTTTCTGTCACCTATCCCAGCCAGATTCCGGCTTATTACGAGCCTCGCACCCTCGAGATGAGCCTTAACTTCGACCAGGACTGCACGCTCCACATGACCGGCGGGTTCAACAACGTCTCGACGGCTTATTCCGCAGGCACTTACGACGTCGACTACGACCTCAGGTTGGCCGACAAAAACGACATCAATATCCATATAACGGATGTCGCGGGAAACAAGTCCAATGAAATCAACCAAACCGTCTACCAGCGCGGAAGCGCCGGCGGCGGGCCACTCTCAGGCTCCAGCATGACGGTTATGGTTTACAGCAGCAGCTCCCTCACGCCCGTTTCAGGCGCCATGGTTATTCGCGGGTACGCCTCTGAAATCGTCTATACGAACCCCGAAGGGATTGCCACTTTCGAAAATGTGACCGGACCGCAGGCGATTACAGTCGTGCAGGCCGGGTGCCCGATAATATCAATCCTCGACATGAATGCGACGCGCCTGAGCGTACCTCTTCTGGATGAAATCACCGGCAGCGGCGAGTACGCGAGCCTGAGCGGCAACGTGCTTCCGAGCCCCTCCTCCGGCATGCTCTATGCCTCGAATATAATCGAATACGAGGGGCAGGACATCGACATCACCGACGGATTTTACGACATTCACGTAAAGCCGAACAGGACCTGCACAGTCTCTGCAATAGACATGTCTGCCGGTTTCAATAACTTCGCGATGAAATCGAACCTTGGGCCTTATGCTTCCATGTCGGTCAATATAGAAGACCTGAATTTCCCCGGAGTTGCGCCGACTGTGGTCCAGAATCCCACCGGAACCGTTGAAATCCCGGATGATTTTTATCCGAGAGACCAAATCACATGGAGCCAGGGCGCATGCGTCGTGCTCAGCCGTTCCCGTGCCGAGGGGGGTAGGTTCTTCTGCGGTCTCGGGACTCCGCCGAACAATTTGTACCCCGGAAGCGGGCCGCAGGATTATTCACTTGTTCAGCCGGGATATTACCAAACTCCGACCGGAGAATACTGGATGCTGCTGAAACTGAACGATATGCGCGGCAGGGTGATGACCTGTTCGAAAATGTTCCCGCCGGGCAACCCTTATCCGAACTTTGTTCCCCCGGATGTCACAAAGCTGATAAAACCCGGGCTGGGTGGGATAGTCACGACCCAGACTCCCACTTTCGAATGGTCCGACGGCAATACTAACGGAATCCACGTCGTTACAATCATCAACAAGGAAAACGACAACATGTGGATAGTGGTTAACAAAGCCGGCAAATTCAATGCAACGCTGCCTCACATCCCGGCCTACGCGCCGGTTCAGGTAATGCAGTTTAACAACCCGACGGCAAAACTGGAGTGGCGAATCGAGTCATCGTACCATTCCTCTACTCTGGATTACAGCGATTTCACGTTTATCGAACAGGAACTGGGCACGGAATACCGAATGGAAAGCGAGTGGCGCGAATTCACGCTCTGGAATCCGCCCGACACAAACGGCGTGATTCCCGGCTTCGGCATGGCTGGCGAACCCACAGGAACGCTCACCGTAACCGTCGTGGACCAGGACACGGACGCGCCCGTGCCCAACGCGACGGTTTATCTGGGCGATTCTCCGGCAGGCGCGCAGCTGACAAACAGCTCCGGCCAGATAGTCTTCAACAGCGTTCCTGTGCCGACGAAGATAACGGTCTGCATGTTTGGCTATCCGTACATGACGTTCGACGGCCTCGAGGCTTCCTATGCCACCCTGCCTCTATTCTCATCGATGGACGGCGGCAATGAGTTCACTCTCTACGGCGAGATATGGGGGCTTCCGACCGGAAACGAAGGACATGTCCGTGCCAGCCATTACTATAACGAGAACTTCCAGGTACACAATTCTTCCGGCGATGGCTTGTCCGACCCTCACGGCAATACTCCCTACGACGGAGGCGTGGGCCCAGAGAACTATTCGATTCAAGCGGAAGGTCGGGATGAATACATGGTCGTTACCGGCATTTACGGTCCGGGAACGGCCTCCAAGCTCTTCGACTACGCTTATTTCTCAGACCCCTTCCTGGTAAATCCATATGACTACGGTTCATATACCTACCAGCAGGCGCCAGACATGTACTATGGCTCTTCGAGCTCGTCGAGCAAGACCCCGATAAGATATGTCACGAACGCAAGTGACATCTATCTGCCCTCCAACCTGATGACCGGCTGGTCCATCGACCACGAACCCTGGTGCGACACGAGAGGTCTTTCGACGGATAATCTATATGGAGATCCCGTTATAGTATATCTCGGCGAATCCAACGTCTACCCCGACCTGCTTGTTCCTGAGATTTACCATTACGGCTTTTCCTTTGCAGCTCCGCCGAATTTCACACTCGACTGGATGATGCTCGAATTCGGCGTAGAGGGAGACCATCCCGATGGAACAAAATGGAAAAGCGGCGACTCGCTTCATAGCCTCGAATCCTATCCCGCCAAATATAACGTCCTCATGGATGACATTCCCTATCCCGTCAGCCCCATTCTCGGCGATACCGGCGTAGGTGTGACCCCGACCCTCTCGTGGGAAAACACCCTTGACGGCAGGGAAGGCATATATATGATTACAATACTTAGAGACTGGGCGCCGAGGCCCTTCTACTGGATGCTGATTGTGCCGGCCCTGACTTCGGGGCCCGTCGCAAGTTTTACGCTCCCGCAGCTTCCTGGCGGATTCTTCGGGCCGGAATCGGGAGAAATACAGGGCTATGAAATAAACGCCAATCGTATCGACGGGTTGCATATCTCGAGTTGGGATGGAGACGTATTCGACATTTACGGAAACAGCGAGGCGAGTTGGCGGGAAGGATACTTCACACCGTAGGAAAAGGATGGTATAATCGCATTGATAGCAGTTTGCCAGGAGGATTAGAAGTGATAAAGAGAAGCATTGTTTTTTCCCTTTTTGTTGCGGCCCTTGTTTTTGCCGCGGGCTGCGGCGCGACCGCGCCGGTAAAGCTCATGGACATGCCACAGGCGGCCCAGCTCTCCAAGTCTCACGAGCGGCCCCTTCGATACAACGTCGCCCTCGCTCCTGTCGCGGTAAAGCCACTCACCAAGCCGAAGGGCATGTACGCATTTTCGGTCAAGCCGGACACCGGCGCGATGCGAAACGAGCTTGCCAAAACGCTGAAGGACTTCAAAGTCTTCCAGAAGCTCGACAAAGTCGATGCTAAGACGGAAGAAGAAGCCCTTCAGAAAGCGAAGGAAAACGGTGCCGACCTTCTCCTGACGACCGATGTCACGAGATACAACATCTCCTACGACCACGGGACCAGGGGCACGGGCGCCGTCGTCGTCTGGCTTTTCAGCCCCTGGATATCCTGGCTCGTCGCCGACGAGGTCTATTCTGCCGATGTCGGGCTCAAGATTACGCTCAAGCACACTTCCGACGGCTCGGTCCTCCAGGAAATCCCGCTCTCCGGCAAGGCCACCTGCGAACTCGACGATATTCAGAGAGGCCTCAAAACGCACGAATACCTTATAGGAAGCATTTTCACCGGGCCGGGCTCGCTGACAGAAAGCAACTTCCAGAATGCCGCTACGGTCGTAGGGCCGCACGCCATGCAGGAGCTGCAGCTCAAAATGGTCAACGAAATGTACAAGATTCCCCAGCCGCCTCCGGACAAGAAATCCTTCGCGGTCGTCGTGGGCGTCAACCATACCAAGTTCTCGCTTCTCCCGAAGCTCAAGTACGCAGAGGCTGACGCGGCCGCGTTCGCGAAAATGCTCGAAGAGAACGGAGCGTTCACCGAGATAAAGACGCTTACCGGCGAAGAAGCCACGAAAGAGGGCCTGCGTTCCGCGGTCGAAGAGTTCGCCACGCGCGAGTTCACCGAAATCGTCGATTTCTTCGTCTATTTCGCCGGACCTGGCGCCAGCGCCGAAGGCAGCCACTTCATCGGCATGACCGAAAGCCGCGACATGAACACCATGCTCCCGCTGGAAGATTTCTACGCCATCGTCGAGGCCGTCGAGGCCAAGAACCGCGTAATCGTTCTCGACAGCGGTTTCGCGGGCGCGGGCAGCAGAGGCCTCGTTCTGAGCGGAGGCGCGTTCGCCGCGTTCTCCGATAAACTGGTCAAAAGTGAAGCAGTAACGACGATAAGCTCCTGCAGCGCCAACCAGGGCGGGCATGAGTTCGAAGACCTCGGCCACGGCATTTTCACCTTCCAGCTTATCGAAGCTCTGAAAGCCGATGCCCAGATTGACATCAACCGGGACAAGGCCGTTACGGCCGAAGAAATCGTGACGTACCTCGACTGGCGCGTCCAGCGCTACGTGCGCGACCATACCGAGGCGCAGTCGCAGAAACCGACGCTCGCCTGCAGCGATAAGCTCTCCGGCGGCGTTCTGCTCAAGCTAAAGTAGTTTGCAGAAAGGGGTTGCCCGCGCATCTCCTTTCAAGTATAATTTCGCGCGATTAGCCGGGAACCGGTCGCGTATACTTATTCAGGGACGGATGCTTTTGAGAACTCTTCGCTCGCTCAGAATCGTCGAAGTTGCGGGCCTCATGGTCTTTGTGGCGGTGATTTTCGCAGGCTGCGGAGGCGCGCCAGAGGTCCGGCAAAACGCCAACGGCACCAAAATCTCAGACCCGATTCCGCGCCTGACGGGCACCGGCGCCGTTTATGTGCGCCTCAATGAAATGGGCGAAGACATGGACGTTACCGGCAGCATGGTCGCACCGCTCGTCGTGAAGGCGCTCGCCGACGCGGGCGTCAAGACCGCCGAATCAGACAACAAAGCCGACTTCGTGCTGCAGGGAGTAATCAAACTCTGCCTCAAAAACAGGAAGCAGCGACTCGGAATCGACGAGTGCACTTACGGTGCCCAGGCCGCGCTTCGCCTCCTGCAGGCGGGCGGGTACCGCGAGATTTCCGTCCACGAGGTCGCGGCCGAAGGCAGGGGCACCGGCCGGAGCGAGGCGATAACCCGAACCCTCACCGACCTGGCTGGCAAGATAGCCTCCGACGTGCTTCCGAGCCTCAGGCAGCTCACCGCGAGGAAATAGCTTTCCGCCGCCTTAATCCAGATTGTCAAAGAACTTTTTCAGCGCCTTTTCCATCTTTTCCAGGTCCGAACCGAAAATGCGCTTGAACTCCTCGGGCGAGCCCTCGCCCTTCAAATCCTTTTTCATGAAACGCTCGAACCTGCTTCGGTGCTTGCCTCGGTCGGCTTCGAGAAAGTAATAAACCATGCCCCAAGCCTGCCCGTACGCGATAAAGCATTTCTCCGACTCGTACTGCGCGTCGAAGAGCTTCGAGAGGTCGGTGACTTCAATCACCTCGCCGAGCGCAATCATCTCGTTTTTCCTGAGCGCCATTTTGACTGCGGCGAGGTTCAACTCGTGCGTCCGCGGTTTCCCGAGCTTGCCGCCTTTCACCTCGAACCCCTCGAAGTACTCGGCCAGCCCCTCGAAAATCCATGCGTGCGACTCGGAGCCATACTCCATCATGCGCTCGACGTAGACCTGATGCGTAAACTCGTGCTGAAGCATCTTCGATATCGCCACCCGCGAACCTTGGAAAATATAAGCTCTCCTGTTTTTGCCCGAATAATAACCGTAGCTGTCCGTGACTTTCTCCAGCCCATCTTCTTCAAGGCGCTTTTTGTAGCCGTCCCGTTTCGAGAACGCCATTATCACCAGCGGCCAGTCGTGCTTCTTGAACATCTTCCCGAACCGCTCCTTGATTCCATCGTAAAGCGCACCTGCCGCCTCGACAAGCTCCTTGCGCGCCTCCTCCGGCAAGTCGGATACCAGAGCGAGGTTCTTGCGTTTCGATATGAAGAACTCCGGGCCGACGCCGTATTCCTCCCTGAACTTCGCCTGCTGCTTCTCGTCGCGTTCGGCCAGTATCCCGTCCCGCGACTCCTTGCTTATCCATTTGCCCTCGAATTTGACCATCCCGCGCGCCATTTTCGCCTCGTCCGGGGAAAGCCACTTGCCGTCGATTTTTTCGTACCTGAGCGCCTTTCCGGCCAGGTCGAATGTCGGGTCGATTTCAAGAGCTTTCCTATATTGCATCTTCGCCTCTTCGCGAAGGTCCTTCTCCTCGCACCATTGGCCGAATGCGTAGCGGGCCTCTGGCGTTTCTTCGACATTTCTATCTTTTTGCTCGTACTCGTCGAGCGCAGTCGCCCCGCGCCTGATTTCGGAAATTCGCGACCTCTGCACCTCGATTTCGCCGTACTTCATGCCGAGGGTCACGGAGTCTTTCGTCTCTTTAAGGATTTTTCCTTCGAGCTCGCGGCCATCCTTCATCACGACGACATCGCCGAGTACGGACGATGCGCATAATATAATAAGGATGAGAGTTGTTCCGACGGCCGCCTTCACGATATAATCCTCCGCTTGATTAGACTGCCATTGCCCCGGTTCTTGCCATAGATAATCCCTATACCATAAATTGTAATGCCCGATAGCGAAAATGCAAATTGTTGTTTATCATTGCGAGAGTCCAAACAATACCACTTTATTCCGATTCTGTCTCCAGACTTCGTCTGTAAAACTAAGTTCTTATATACCAACGACTTACGACAGTTTTTTACAGATTTGTAAAGGGTTAGCCTTAAATTTTCATGGGATTTCTGTCCAATCCGCATCAAACTGTTTTTTAATTTTATACTAATCATTCTCACGCTCGCCTTCACCTGTTTATAGGGGCGTTTTAGCTCTGCATATAATTAAACGTATTATACTCTATTATACGCTCAAGTCAAGCATATTTTTCAATAAATCGCTAAATATCTTAAAATATTTTCCATGAAATACATAACTCGAAATATGGCAAGGAGTTAGGGAGAGAAATTTTTTTCAGAAGAAAATCAGAAAAGGTCGTTGTGCAACGTGGCGGAGTGGCTACTTGCCTTCTTTCTGGAGTTCCTTACCGGTTTTAGCACTGTGGGAACGGAGAAGAGATTTGATTTCCTCGTCCGCATACTCAAGAGGAGTTTTCCCTTCATTATCAACCGCGTTCAAGTCCGCTCCTTTTTCAATTAGAAGCAAGGCGTTCTCTTTAAGAACAGAACACTCAACCGCCAGATGAAGAGGTGTTTTTCCCTGACTATCTTTAGCGTTTATTTCAGCACCCAGCTCGATTAGCGTGACAATAGTATCTTTTGTCTGAAAATCTATATTTCTTATTATCCTGTGCAGAGCGGTTCTTTTGACATTATCACGTGCATTAATGTCTGCACCGTTTTCAATAAGAAACTTTATGAAATCTATTTTCTCTGACTCGGCTGCGTAATGCAATGGAGTACAACCTCCACTGTCTTTTGCCTCAATGTCCGCGCCAAAATCTAATAACAATGAAGCATCTTCCCTGTTTTGATGAGTATGCAACGGCCTCTGACCTGCGAAGCCTTCGGCATTTACATCTTCTCCCAATTCGACAAGCGCCCTGATTGCTTCTCCATTTGCAAAATGTATCGGCATGCTTCCCTTGTATGTTTCCGCGTGTATGTCAGCACCATTTTCAATCAGGAATTCAACAAAGTGTGCATTTCCGTTTGCGGCAGCCTCATGCAAGAGAGTATGACCCGGATAATACTGCCATTCGTTAACTCCAACTCCTTTCGAAACAAGGTAGCGGGCAATATCCACTCGTCCATAATGGGCAGCAACCGAAAGAGGTGTGTGTGAATTGCTATGATTGGTTTTTCCCCTTATATCTGCGCCCTTAGCAATCAGCAGCTTAACTGCATCAGAATAGTTTTTAGCAACGGCAATGTGCAGCGGCCTTGCTTCGCCAATCATTATTTCAGAATAACGGCCATCCTTTATAAATTTATCAATACCGTCCCAGTGCCTGGCCAGGAATTCCGCAGCTTCCCTGCCACCCTTGAGATTTCGAGCAAGAGAATCAATTCCTTTTTCTCCTCTGCGCAACAGACCATCCACCGCATTAACTTGTTCTTTCGGATTGTCGGAATGCAGTTTTTCAATATAAAGCTGCATCATATTTTCTTCGGACACGCATCCGAAGTCGGCAGCAAACGAAATCAGCACAATTAATATGACTTTCACTATCCCGCTTTCCATGACCAAACTATACCATCATATCTTCTCTGAAAGCAATCTTACTGGCCTGATTTTTGTTTCATTAACCACGATGTCACCTGTCTCCTCTGAAAATTTCTGCTTGCAGGCGGAAAGCGGGCGCAATAACATAGTATTGAAAAGGGTTCAGCGTCAGGGAAAAGGCATGCATATTTTAAAATCGGAAGTATTCAACGCGAAGTGCGACCCTTCCTCCGTTATGGTGAATATCGAGATACAACTCGATACCGACCTCTCTGAAATACTTCCGTATCTGAACGCTACGATGGAAAAGGCAAAGTATTATCCGAACGTTCCTTACGTGAATTTTCTATGGAAAAAACGCCCCGTCAACGCTCGCGAATCGACTGTGACTGCCTTCGGGTTTGAAAGCGATACGCAAGCAAGGCAGGAAGCGGAGCTAATCGTAAGCGAAATCGAGCAAATCATCGTAAATAAGGACAATATAGAGCCCGATGAGACGCCCTACTCGCCCCCTGCCGTTCTCGATATCATCCGGCATTTGCCAAGGATTTCCGGCTGTTCGGACTGCGGGCAAGGCTCGTGCATGGCGTTCGCAGCAGCCGTGAGCCGCGGGGATTGCGGCATAGAGAAATGCCGTCCGCTTGGCAGCGAAGAGTTTTCGGACAACCGCAACGCGCTCGAAAAGATAATGGGGTAAGCCGCAGGCATCAAGCCGTGGCAAGCTGGAAGTCGAGTGCTTCCTTAAGCTGGCCGGCGGTAATCTTGCCGAATGATATGAGAATTTCACCAAGCTTCGGATTCAAACCCGTATCGCGAAGGAGCATCTGCCGTTTGAGTGCGTTATTCAAGGTCTGCCTGTCGATGTATCCTCGCTCGATGAGGATTTCACCGATAAAACGCCTTCGACCGCTCGGCGTATCGGGTACGCTCGTGGTTTCTTCCTTGCGCCCCTGGACGGAAAGAATTTCTTTAACCTGAACTTCGGTGAGATAACCGCGCTGCCTCATAATATCGCCAAGACGGCGCTTTACTTCGGACTGGCGCTGGATATCAATACATTCGTTGACCTGCTCTCTGGTTGCATAGCCCATGCTCATGGCGACCACGCCAAAAAGCAGTTTTTTGCTTAAAGAAGTTTTTGTCATTTTGGCCCCTTACCCCAAGGGTTTGAATATTGCATTTATACTATATAGTGCCGGCAAGTCAAGAAAATTTGTGTGAAAATACAAATTTATGGCATATGTGCATTGCCATAAGCCGGCAAATTATTAAAAACCCGCCCCAAACTGTCATATTTCACAAACATCACGGGGCCGTGCGCGTTATATATTGTATACAAGGGAAATAACATCGGAGGGACCGGGTATGAGAAAGCTTTGCGGAATCCTGATAATATCGGGCCTGCTGATTTTGATATCGGCGGGATACGCGCATGCGCAGGAGGGAAAGAAGGCGCCCGCTCTCGCTGCGCAGGACTGGATAAACGCGGACAAGGACACGACACTTAAGACGTTCGAGGGGAAAATAATTTTTGTCGAATTCACGGCGACGTGGTGAAGGCCCTGCAAATCGGTCATGCCGAAACTCGTTGGTCTTAACGAGAAATACAAGGACAAGGGACTGGTAATGATTTTCGTGGGCTATGAGAGCAAGTCGAAGCTCGAAGCGTATACCCGGCAGTACAACATAACCTGGCCGTTCGCAATCGAGTCGACGAAGAGCGCCTTGAAAGCCTACGGAGTGCGGGGATACCCGACATCTTTCGTAATCGACCCGGAAGGCAAGGTCGCATGGAAAGGCCACCCTGCGTCAAAGGAACTCGAAAAAGTTATCATCGAGCTTCTGCCCAAAGTCTGGATTGAAGACGGCGACAAGCTGCCCAAAGAGCCTATGAAGCTGCGGCTCAAGGGCGGGCTCTGCGAAGAGATGAAAGAGGCATCCGGGAAGGCCAAGGAAGGGTCGCTCGGCAAAGCACGCCAGATAGCACAGAAGCTTATCGACAAAACAAACGCTTCCGAGAAGGACAGGAAAGACGCAGTCTACGTAAAGGACGCGGTCGAGAAGAGGTCGGGCCTGCTCTTCGCGGAGGCCGAGCGTCTTATCGCGGAAAAACTGATATTCGACGCCATCGAGTTCCTGAAGGAAATCAAGAAGGCTTTCACGGGCGAGCCGGAAGCCGACAAGGCCGCGAAAATGGCCGAAGAACTCGAGGCCAGCGAGCAGTACCAGAAGGAGCTCGAGGCAGCCGATATGTTCAAGCGGGCGATGTATCACATGGGCAGAGGAAGACCGTCGAACGCGAAAAACTACTTCAAGAAAATCATCAAGCAATTTCCCGATTCGAGCTTCGCGAAAAAATCCAGAGAAGAACTGGAGAAACTCGATAAGTAGAAAGGCAGAGAAAAATTATTTGCCGATGGTTTCAAGCCAGTAGTCGAGAGTTTTGGAAAGGCCGTCCCTGAGGGATATTTCCGGCCGCCAACCGGTATCGCGCATGATTTTACCGGGGCTTACCGAGACCGAAAGGTGCTCGCCGGGCCTGACTTTTCCTTCGTCTGACTCGACAACCATTTCTTTGCCTGATAGCTCCACGAGGGTGTCGAGAATTTCTCTTATCAGGACGGGACTGCCGCTCCCTATAGAGTACGCTTCGCCCGATTTGCCCTTTTCCGCAAGCGACATATACGCGCGTGCGACATCACCGACATAGAGAAAGTCCCTCGAAACGTCGAGATTGCCGACTCTTATCGGTGGTTCGGCCTGCCCGAGCATTATGGCTGCTACTTGCGAAGCGAAATCGGCAACTACAAACCCCTTTTGCTGCCCCGGCCCGTAATGGTTCGCCGGGCGCGCCTCCACGACGTGCAGGCCCTTTCTCGAATAGAAGCGGCAAAAGTGGCTCGCGCAGAGTTTCGAGATGGAATAGGGATTGTCCGCCTGAAACGGGGAATTTTCATCGACGCTTCCGTCAGCACCGGGCACGTGCAGATGCGAGGTCGTCGCGACGACGATTTTAGCATCGGGCGCCGCGGCGTAAGACGCCTCCAGAAGACTCGCCGTTCCCTCGGCGTTTACCCGCAGGCACTTCAAAGGACTGGTGCGAGCAAGGCGAGGCGAAGCGAAACCTGCCAGGTGAAAAATGTGGGTGGGCGCGAATTCCCTGATATTCGTTTCGAGGGCTGCCGTATCGCAGACATCCGCGAGATAGACCGGGGTATCCTGCGGCAGCAGGCCTCGATATTCGGGCTTTTCCGAAACGCCGACGATTTCCCAGCCCGCCCCGGCAAGAGAAAGAGCCAGGTGCGAGCCCGCAAAACCGTTAATGCCGGTTATGAATGCCCTCACCAGGTATCCCGTTTAAAGCTGAGTTTCGAGTCTTGCCTTTTCCTGGGGCGTCAGGTCGCCTATGAGATAGTCGATGATATTGGCGAGGCGCGTATTCTCGAAGGGTTTCGTGATGTAATAAGTAACGCCTTCTTCGTAGCCTTTCCAGACGTCCTTGTCCGTGGACTTGGCCGTAAGCATAACGACTGGAAGCTCGTTGAGGCCGCGCTCTCGAATCGCCTTGAGCGTACCGTAGCCGTCGAGTTTCGGCATCATGATATCAAGGATAACGAGGTTGAATTTACCCTGGTTGAGCTTCATCAGGGCATCCTCTCCGTCAACTGCCGTCTCGACTTCGTAGCCTTTCGACGTGAGAACGGCTTCGATAATCATCCTGATATCGCTCTCGTCATCTACGGCCAGAATTCTTTTCGCCATAGAAGCCTCCTATCTTCGGAATTCGAGCGGTTAAGGTCTTTTTACTTGTCGGCAGAAGCCTTGGCCTTTTTCTTGGCCTTCTTTTTGGCGTTTTTGTTCTTTTTGGGAACCTGAATTCCGGCGTTCCTGCAAAGACTGGCAACCGTCTCGCTCGGCTGAGCGCCCACGCTGAGCCAGTACTCGACTCTTTCTTTTTTAATTATGACTTTTTTGTCTTCGTCGAGCCCCGGGTCGTAAGTACCCAAATCCTCAATCATCCTGCCGTCCCGCTCTTCCCGCTGGTCCACCGCGCAAATACGGAAAAACGGCTTGTGGCGCCTCCCCATGCGTTTGAGGCGAATTCTTACCATGCCTGCCTACCTCCTTTTCTTGTCTTTTTTCATGTGTTTTTTCTTTCGCTTTCTCTCTTCGCGAAGCCTGCGTCTTTTATCTATTGAAGTCTCTCCGGGCTTGCCGGGGTTTTTCTTCACTCCGGTCAGCTCGCCTATGTCCGGCATGCCCTTCATGGCCTTGAGCTTGCCGAAAAAGCCCATTTTCTTGAAATTGCGAACCATCTTCTGCATCTGCTGGAACTGCTTGAGAAGCTCGTTCACGTCGCGCACCGACCTGCCCGAGCCTTTCGCTATCCGCAGGCGCCGCGAGCCGTCCAGCACCTCCGGGAAATCGCGCTCCTTGGGCGTCATCGACTGTATCATTGCCTCAATCTTGGCGAATTCGCGTTCGTCCACGTTCTCAATGCCGCCCATGCGAGAACCCATCCCCGGAATCATTCCGAGCAGGTCCTTGATTCCGCCCATTCGCTTGAGCTGCTGGAGCTGGGTGAGGAAGTCGCCGAGCGTGAACTTCTCCTTGAGAAGCTTGTCCTGCATCTTCTGGGCTTCTTCCTCGGAAATCGCCTGCTGCGCCTTTTCGACGAGAGTCACCACATCGCCCATTCCGAGAATCCGCGAGGCCATCCTGTCGGGATGAAACTCCTCTATGCCGTCGAATTTCTCGCCAACGCCCACGAATTTAATCGGTTTGCCGGTAACGGCACGCACGGACAAGGCCGCTCCGCCACGCGCGTCGCCGTCCATTTTCGTGAGTACGACTCCTGTGATTTCGAGCTGGTTGTTGAACTCCTTGGCCGAGTTGACGGCATCCTGCCCGGTCATGGCGTCGGCTATGAAAAATATCTCCGACGGGCGGACGCGCTTTCTTATCTCGCGAAGCTCGGCCATGAGCTCTTCGTCTATGTGAAGCCGGCCCGCCGTATCGAGGATTATAACGTCGTTCCCGGCATCCATCGCATGTTTTACCGCGCGCTGGCAGATATCCGGGGGGTTGCCCTTTTCCTCGAAGTAAACGGGGATATCGAGTTGTTCGCCGATAACTTTGAGCTGTTCCACGGCGGCGGGGCGCTGCATGTCCGCTGCGACGAGAAGCGGCTTCCCGTTTCTCTTTTGGCGAAGCAAATTCGCCAGCTTGCCGCAGCTCGTCGTCTTGCCGCCGCCCTGCAGGCCGACCATCATGATTATGGCCGGGCCCGCCTCGCCGGGCGAGACTTCAGTGTCGGATTCGCCCATCAGCTCGACGAGTTCGTCGTGAACTATCTTGATAATCTGCTGCTCGGGCCGGACACTCTTAATAACATCCAGGCCGACCGCTTTTTCCTGGACCTTGTTAATAAAATCCTTCGCCACCTTGTAGTTGACATCGGCCGACAAGAGGGCAGTTCGAACCTCGCGCAGACCTTCGGACATATTTTTTTCGGTCAGCCTGCCTCGAAGGCCGAGCTTCCTGAAGACTCCCTGCAGATTTTCGGTTATCGCTTCGAACACTCGTCTTACTCCGGAACTTGAAACTATACTACACTATATCAACTGGGCGCGACTAATCAACTCCAACTTGCATAAAAACGCATCGTTTCGCCGGCCCTTTCAATCAATTTTTTTTGAAGTCGCAGATTACTCCTCCACCCGCTTTATCCTCGCGCCGAGGGCGTTTAGCTTCTCTTCAATCCTGTCGTATCCCCTGTCGATATGATAAACGCGGCTTATTTCGGTCCGCCCTTCAGCCACCAGGCCGGCAAGGACGAGGGCGGCGGAAGCTCTCAAGTCGCTGGCCATGACCGGCGCACCCGAGAGGTGGTCGACCCCGTGCACTATTGCGCTCGAACCTTCCTTGCGAATATTTGCGCCCATCCTGCTCAGCTCGGCGACGTGCATGAACCGGTCGGGGTAAATCTTCTCCGTGACGAGGCTTATGCCTTTTGCGCTGGAGAGGTAAGCCATTATTTGAGCCTGGAGGTCGGTCGGATAACCGGGGTAAGGCAGCGTGATAAGGTCCACGGCCTTCGGGCGTCTCGGTGGTACGACCTCAATCGAGCGCCCCTTAATCACGAACTCGACTCCCGTCTCCCTCAGCTTGTCAAGAAACGCCGCAAGATGCCGCGTTCGCACGTTTGAAACAGTTATCCTGCTGCGCGTAATAGCGCCCGCCACGATGAAAGTTCCGGCTTCGATTCTGTCGGGAATTACTCTGTAGCTGGTTCCGTGAAGCTTGTCCACCCCCCGAATAACAAGGATTGGCCTGCCGATTCCCTCTATTCGAGCGCCGCACTTGTTGAGAAAATGCGCGAGGTCTTGTATCTCCGGCTCGCAGGCGGCGTTTTCGATGACAGTTTCGCCTTCGGCGAGCGTTGCGGCCATCATGACGTTCGCTGTGCCGAGCACGCTCGAACCGTAAGGGCCGCCGAGGTATATCTCCGCGCCCTTCAGACGCCTGGCCTTCGCCTCGATATAGCCGTGCTTGATTTCAATCTTCGCTCCGAGAGCCCGGAGCCCCTTCAGGTGCAAATCTATCGGGCGAACCCCGATAACGCAGCCTCCGGGCATCGAGACGCGCGCGCGCCCTCTTTTTGCCAGAAGCGGCCCGAGCGCGCATATCGAGGCGCGCAACGTGGAAACGAGCCCGTAAGGCGCCTCGACTTTCGACTCGTCCTCGGGCTCGAGCTCGACGGTCATCCCGGCCGTCCTTTCCACGCGCATTCCGAGTACGCGCAGAATTTCGCCCATCGAATTTATATCGCGCAGAACGGGCACGTTCCTGAGAACGGCCTTGCCGTCGAGAAGCAGGGACGCGGCCATGATTGGAAGCGCGGCGTTCTTGGCACCGCCTACCTTCACCTTGCCTTTGAGCTTTCTTCCGCCTTCGATTAGGAACTTGTCCATTTTTTATACCCGTCTCGCAGCCACGATTCTCTTTATCCCGCCATAGTCCTCGACAGTCGAAGGCTCTCCGTAATCCGCCCTGCCCCGGATAGCCACGCATATCGACTCGGACTGCCCCGCACCCGCCTCCACGGCGAGAAGCCCGCCTTTCTTCAGAAACGCAGAAGACCGCTCCACTATCAGGCTGTGAAATTCCGTGCCCAGCCTTCCCGCGAGCAGCGCTTCGCGCGGCTCGTATTTTCTCACAGAATCGTGCAGTTTGTCAAACTCCGCTTCGGAGATATATGGGGGATTGGCGACAATAATGTCGAGCTTTCCCGAGAGGTTCATCCTTTCGAGCGGCTGGAATAAATCGCCCTCGACAACCGTAACTCTGTCCTGCACATCATGTGAAGAAGCGTTCCGGCGCGCGCACTCGACCGCCGCGCCCGACCTGTCAACCGCAATCACCTCGCACCCAGGGACGTAAACAGCAAGCGTAATTGCCACGCACCCGCTGCCAGTCCCGAGGTCCGCAACGAACGAGTTTCTATTGCACTTCGCATGGTCGATTGCAGCAGCCGCGAGGAATTCGGTCTCGGGCCTCGGAATCAGTACGCCGGGCCCGACGGAGAATTCGAGGGAATAGAATTCCTTTTTCCCCACGAGGTAGGCGGCGGGCTCTCCCGCAGCCCTGCGCTTCACGAACTCCCTGAAATCGTCGAGCTCTCGCGGCAACAAGGGCCTGTCGTAACCCGTATAGAGTGAGATTCGATTCGCCCCAAGGACATGGGAAAGCAGAACTTCCGCATCAAGGCGCGGCGTCTCGCAGCCTTTTTCGCCCAGAAAATCGGCGACAGTCTTCAGAATCGCCCCTACCGTCCAGATTTCCTGCCTACTGTCCTGCATTCCACGCTATTCCCCGGATTTGGAAAGATTTATTTTTTTTATCTGTTCTTCCCTGTCTCTTTTTGCAAGCGCCTCGCTCAACTCGTTAATGTTGCCTGCAAGAACGCCTTCGAGATTATATATGCTGAGATTGATGCGATGGTCCGTGACTCTGTTCTGGGGGAAGTTGTACGTGCGAACCTTCTCGCTTCGGTCTCCGCTTCTTACCATGTTTCTGCGCAAGTCGCCGCGCTCCTTCATTTTGCGCTCTTCCTCGATTTCGAGAAGCCGGCTTCTGAGTATCCGCATCGCTTTTTCGAGGTTGCGGTGCTGGCTTCGCTCATCCTGGCAGTAGACGATAATACCGGTGGGTATATGAGTGACCCGAATGGCGCTGGCAGTTTTATTGACCGACTGGCCTCCCGGCCCGCCGCCGTGAATTCTCTCGATTCTAAGGTCTTCGGACGGGATTTCGAGGTCCACATCCTCCGCCTCCGGAAATACTGCGACCGTCACGAGCGAAGTATGTATACGGCCTTGAGTCTCGGTTTTCGGGACGCGCTGGACGCGATGACCGCCCGATTCATACCGCATGACTCCATACGCTCCGGACCCGGAAACCGAGAAAATAACTTCGCGGAGCCCGCCGAGTTCGGTTTCGCTGCAGTTGAGGATTTCGACCTTCCATTTCTTTTCCTCGGCGTATCTTCCGTACATCCTGAAAATATCGTACGCGAAAAGCGCGGCCTCTTCTCCGCCGGTACCCGCCCTGATTTCGACAATCGCGTTCCTGTCCGTGCCCTCGTCCTTCGACAGAAGCATATCCGTGAGCTTTTCGGTCAGTTCCTCGATATGCTTTTCCTTTTCGAGTACTTCTTCACGGGCAAGCTCCTGGAGCTCTTCGCCGTTTGCTTCCTCGCACGCAAGGGCGCGCACCTCTTCCAATTCAACTTTCAGGCTTTTGTATTTCCTGTACTGGCTGACTATCTTCGCAAGAGTTCCGTGTTCCTTGGCAACGGCCGTATATTGATGCCGGTCCTTTGCCAGGTCCGGCTCCGACATCATGCGCTCAAGCTCGACCATTCTTTTCTCAAGCTCTTCAAGCCTGTCAAACATATCGCGTTCCGTTTGTAAAAACAATCGGCCGGTAGATATTATCCCGGCCGTGGTTTGAATGTTCCATGGTTAGTAAATGTATCCGGCTTCCTCCCCGGAGTACTTCATTCCTGTTTCTTAGCCTTTTCTTCCTGGTTGTCGGGTTTTTTCGCGACCGGCTTGGGAACATTTTTCTTAACCTGGACTTTTTTCGCCTGTTCTTCTTTCTTTTTGTTTTCGCCCGCCTTCAGCACCTCGGCAGCCTTCTTATCATGCCAGTCGTACTTGCTGGTAAATTTCTCCACCCTTCCGGCGGTATCCACGAACTTCTGCTTGCCGGTATAAAACGGGTGGCAGGCCGAACATACTTCGACCACGAGCTTTTCTTTCGTGGCGCGCGTCTTGAAGGTATTTCCGCAGCCGCAAACTACCGTTGCCTCGACGTATTTAGGATGTATGCCTTTCTTCATCTCTTCCAACTCCACAATTTATCTATCCTGCAAACCTTTTATATTAAGAAGTTTTTCAGCCTCTGTCAAGCACAAGAGACGACTTTTAGAGAATTTCTCCGTGAATCCGCGACCGCGCAAGCGTCGATAAAATTCTTTACGAGCCGTAGAAAACAGGATACAATAATTATTCTTTGGCGGATTCAAACGCTATGTTTCTGCAACTGGAGAAATCCAAAATGGTGGAGAAGCTTGAGCCTGACTGGGAAATAGTAGACGCCTTGATGGAAATGGACGGCACCGACGCATACAAGTGTTACCAGTGCGGCAAGTGCGCGGGAGCCTGCCCCCTGAATATGCTCGAGTCCGTGACATACCCCGTTTACAGGGTGCCCTACGAGGTGAAGCTCGGCGTAATCGATTCGGAAGGCCCCGAGGTCTGGCAGTGCGTAGGTTGCGAGGCCTGCAAGAACACCTGCCCGCGCGGCATCAGCCAGGCCAAGGTAATGAGGGCGGTCAGAAGAATTCTCACGGAATTCGGAGGCATGCCAGGCACGCTGCAATCCGTCGTCGCCTCGATTTCGAGCGGCGGCAACCCCTTCATGGAGGGCCCGGAAAAACGGACAGCCTGGGCAAAAGACCTCGACCTGCCCGCATTCGACGGCACTCATGAGTTTCTCTACTTCTCATGCTGCACGCCCGCATATGACGCGAGAGCCCAGAAGCTTGCGGTGGCAACGGTAAAAATCCTGAAAAAGGCAGACGTGTCCTTCGGCACACTCGGAGATAAGGAAAAATGCTGCGGCGAGGCGATAAGACGGGCGGGAGCGGAGGAAGTGTTCATGAACGTCGCCTCCGCCAACGTCGCCACGTTCAATGCGGCCGAAGTAAAAAAGATTCTTGTTCAGAGTCCCCACTGCTATATTAGCTTCAAGAACGAATATCCCGAATTCGACGGCAATTACGAAGTCGTACACGTTGTCGAGCTTTTCGACAAATTGATAAAGGAAGGCGCTCTCAAACCGAAAAAGGCCGTTGAGAAAAAAGTGGTCTACCACGACCCCTGCACTCTCGGCAGGCAAAGCGGCATATACGAGGAACCTCGCGAAGTGCTGCAAAGTATACCGGGAATCGAACTCATCGAATTTCCGAACTTCAACCGGGAATTCGGAATCTGCTGCGGCGGAGGCGGAGGCGGCCTCTGGGTGGAGCAGGAAATGGATGCGCGCCTCTCGAACCTTCGCGTGAGGCAAGCCGTAGAAACCGGGGCCGACATCCTCGCCGTCGCCTGTCCATACTGCCTGCAGATGTTCGAGGATGCAGTCGCCAACCTTCAGCTTGATATAGAAGTCAGGGATATAAGCGAGTTGTTGGCAGAAAGTCTGGAACTATAAAAAGTATATGTGTTACATCTTGCAAGGAGGAGGTTGCTTATGCCTATGCCGTTTCTGAAAGAGGAAGTTGACGACCTTAAAAATCGGGGAGTTTTTACCGAGCAGCGAGTTCTCGGAGGGCCGCAGCTGCCCGTTTCGATTGTCGACGGCAAGGAAGTAATCAATATGTCGTCGAACAACTATCTCGGTCTTGCCACCCATCCCGCGCTCAAGAAAGCCATGATAGAGGCCACCGAAAAGTGGGGAGCCGGGGCCGGGGCCGTCAGGCCGATTATCGGCACAAACTCGTTGCATATCGAGCTTGAAAAAAGACTGGCCGAGTTCAAGGGAACTGAAAGCTGTCTGGTATTCGTGGCCGGAATCGCGGCCAACCGCGGCACCATTCAGGCGCTACTATCGAGCAAACAGGACGAGGATGCGGTAGTCTCGGACGAGCTCAACCACGCATCGATTATCGACGGAGTCCGCCTGACCAAGACGAAAAGATACATTTACAAGCACAACGACATGGCCGAGCTCGAAGAAAAGCTCAAAGAAGCCCAGGGTGCGCGAAGAATCATGGTTATAACCGACGGCGTCTTTTCAATGGACGGCGACATTGCCCCGCTCGACGAGATTGCGAAACTCGCCAAAAAATACAACGCGTTCACCTTCGCAGATGACGCTCACGCTTCGGGCGTGCTCGGGCCGAACGGCCGCGGAACGGTCTCGCATTTCGTAGCCCAGGGAAAGATGAAATACGAGGACTGGGACATTCAGATGGGAACGCTTTCGAAGGGGCTCGGCTGTCTCGGAGGCTATATCTGCGGGCCCAAGGACTTGACCGACTACCTGAGACATTCGGCCAGACCGTTCCTCTTCTCGACGGCGCACCCGCCGGGAGTAGCGGCCGCATGCATCGCCGCTCTGGATGTCGTGACGAAGGACGAGCCCGAACTCGTGGACAGGCTTTGGGAAAACGCCGAATTTTTCAAGAAAGGCCTCAAGACTCTCGGATTCGACACGGGCAGGAGCGAAACACCCATAACGCCCGTAATCGTCGGAGAAGAAGCGAAGACGATGCAATTCATGCGCGCCCTCTTCGAAGAAGGCGTAATGGGTGTCGGCATCGTGTTCCCGACCGTTCCGAGAGGCGCGGCGAGAGTCAGGACGATTGTCACCGCAACTCATACAAAAGAACATCTTCAGAAAGCGCTCGACGTATTCGAGAAAGTCGGAAAAGAGATGGGCATAATTTAGCCCTTTTTCCCGACATTGACGCGACTGCACGGGCCGGCCGCAAGGCCGGCCTTTTCCAAGGAAGGGAGGTGCTCGAAGGTGAGAACTCTTCCGCTCGTCTTTTGCGCGCTCATATTGGTCGCGGGCTGCGCAGAGCAGGTTATCAGCACGATGCAAGCCGGCAACGAAATCGCGATGATTATGGACATGCGTTCGCTGCATATCGGGCAGACGCAGTTCATGATGCAAAAGCAGCGCTACGGAACAATCGACGACCTCAGGGCCGGAGGATTTGTCGGCCCGGCAATCGCATCCGGCAAAAAACATGGCTATACTATCACACTGGTTTCAGCCGACGCGAGAAGCTACGTCGTCCGGGCCGACCCCGACCCGGAGAACAAGCTCGATCTCAGACATTTCTACTTGGACCAGACGGGAGTTATTCGCGCAAACCACATGAAACCGGCCGGGCCGAACGACCCGCCGGCGAAGCAGTAACCATCTTGACAGGATGTCGCAGGACAAATATACTGTTTTTTTAAAGTCAGTCGGGAGGGGCGAACTTTGGCTCTCAAAGCGTTAATCACCGGAATCACCGGCCAGGATGGCTCGTATCTCGCGGACCTCCTCCTCGAAAAAGGCTACGAGGTGCACGGGATGGTGCGCCGTTCGAGCGTCGAAAAGTTCGACCGCATCTCCCACCTTAAAAACAAAGTGCGCCTGCACCAGGCGGACCTTCTCGACCAGCTTTCTATAGTAAATCTTATCGAGGAGGTGCAACCGGACGAAGTTTACAACCTGGCCGCCCAGAGTTTCGTGCCAACTTCATGGAAGCAACCCCTGCTGACGGGCGAGTTCACGGCGCTCGGAGTAACGCGAATGCTCGAGGCCATAAGGCTGATTAAAAAAGATGCAAAATTCTATCAAGCCTCTTCTTCCGAAATGTTCGGCAAGGTGAAGGAAAGCCCGCAGAACGAAGACACTCCTTTGTACCCGAGAAGCCCCTATGGCGTGGCGAAGGTTTACGGGCACTTTATTACCGTCAACTATCGCGAAAGTTACGGTATTTTTGCCGCAAGCGGCATACTCTTCAACCATGAATCTCCCCGCAGGGGGCTGGAATTCGTAACAAGAAAAATCACCAACGCCGCAGCGAGAATCAAGCTCGGCCTTCAGGAAAAACTCGCTCTTGGCAACCTCGCCGCCGAAAGAGATTGGGGATTTGCCGGAGACTACGTGAGAGCAATGTGGCTGATGCTTCAGCAGGACAAGCCGCAGGATTTCGTCATCGGAACGGGCCAGTGCCATACGGTGCGCGACGTCTGCAAGATTGCGTTCAAGCGCATCGACCTTGACTGGCGCGACTACGTGGTCAGCGACCCTGCGTTTATAAGGCCCGCCGAGGTGGACCACCTTTGCGCCGATTCCGCCAAGGCGCTTAAAATGCTCGGCTGGAAACCGGAAGTAAGCTTTGAAAAGCTTATTGAAATGATGGTTGATACGGACCTCGAACTTCTCCAGCAAGGAAAAACATCCTAATGAGCTTCGAGTCTTATATCCTCCGGCCGGGGTTCCGGCTTCATGTAAAAACAACGAAGCAGTTCAAGACAACCACTGTGAGAGTTTTTCTCACCAGGAATCTCGACAAGAACACCACGAAAGCAGCTCTTCTTCCGTATATTCTCCGACGAGGAACAAAGACCTACCCCAACATGACGAAAATATCGCGTCATCTTGAGAACCTTTACGGAACTGCGATAGGCACGGACGTCTCAAAGCTCGGCGAATGGCAGGTGCTTTCGATTTTCGCGGATGTTCCCAACGAGCGATTCCTGCCGACAAAAACTCCCGTTCTCCTTCGCGCCCTCGAATTCATCGACGAACTGATCTTTTCTCCCGCAGGGACGGACGGCTTTATACAAGACTATGTCAGCAGCGAAAAAGACAATGTTCGCAAGTTCATACTATCGCTCTACGAGGACAGGTCGTCCTATGCATTCAAGAGGCTCTTCGATGTCATGTGCGAGGGAGAGCCCTTTGCCCGCTACGAATACGGCGACCTGAAGTCGCTTAATCTCCTTCGCCCGAGTACGCTTTACAAATTCTACCTGTCCATGAGACGCAGCATTCCCATCGATATTTATATAGTCGGCGATATCGATACCGACAGGCTCCTGAAGGCGGCGGGAAAACTGTTCGGCTCAACGAGAACGGCTCGCAGCAAGCTGAGCCCTCCCGTCATCAAGAAGGCCAGGCGAAAGCCAAAGGCATCGAACGAATATATGGATGTCGCCCAGGGACGCCTTCTCATGGGATACAGGAGTAGCGTTGCCTTTAACGACCCGCAGTCTCATACGCTGGCTATGGCCTCCGCCGTGCTGGGAGGGTTTGCGCACTCTAAACTTTTTCAGAATATCCGGGAGAAAGCGTCTCTCGCGTATTCCGTTGGCACGTATATGAGCCGGAGCAAAGGTGTCATGGTCGCATATGCAGGCATCGAACCCGGCACCGAGGGAAGAGTCAGAACCATGATAGAAAAGCAGTTTGCCGAGCTCAAGTCGGGCCGGATAAGCTCGTTCGAACTCGACTCGACGAAGGCGAGCATTCTCGACGACATTGCAGCGATTAACGATGTTCCCGGCAAAGAAATCGATTTTCACTTTGTCAACAGCCTGCACGGAGTTTCGGCAACGCCAAGGGAAGTCGGCGACAAGATTGCATCCTTGACGAAGAGCGAAATCGCAAAGGCGGCGGAAAGGCTCGTGCTTGACACTATTTACAACCTCACAAAGCAGAAAAAGATGGCTACCGGAAAAAATCTTGAACTGCCCGTTAAGGCTTAGTTATATGGTAAAGAGTCAATTATTCGAGGAGGACCCATGAAACCAGCGCTCAAAGTTTTTTCGACGGCAGCCTGACCGGCGTGTGTCGAGCAAAAGCCCATAGTTAATGAGCTTAAGGAAGAATACGCAGACTCTCTTGACATCCAGTACATAGATGTCTATGACGCTCTTGAAGAAGCGCAAAGTCTTGGAATAACCGGCGTGCCTACTCTCGTTTTTTATGACAGCGAAGGCAACGTAGTGGACAAGAACGTTGGTTCGATGAACAAGCCGTCGCTTAAATCCAAGCTTGACCAGCTTAAAGACAAATAAGACGAAGTATTAGCTGAGCACCAGAAGAACCACTCCCGAGAAAGTGGTTAACGCTCCAAGAAGTTCCATGAACGTCGGTTTCTCCCGGTGAATTATCCATGTCTGGGGGATGATAATAATAGGTATTGTAGCCATGATTGTAGCGACGATTCCGACCTTGCTGTGCATTACCGCGAAAAGCGACAGCCACACCCCGACGAAAGGCCCGAAAAAGGCGCCGCCCGCAGTGAAACCGAGCGCACGAAAATCACGCAGGCTTGAGAAGAGTGCCATCGATTTGCCCGACCTGCGCGACGCCGCGAACTGGAAGCCCGCGATGGTCCAGAGCGCGACCATAGCAACCGTCATACGTATCAGCGTGCCTGAAAGTGAATTGAAATCCTGAAGCCCCGCCTTTGCTATAACAATTCCGGCTCCCTGCCCTATCGCACCGAGCAAGCCGCAGGCAAGACCCAGCCAAAGATGTCCGGGCAGTCGAGACTCATTATTCTTCTTTTTGGAACGCCTGCCCGTGACTGCAATAGCAACGCCGCCTATGGCCAGCATCATCCCGGAAAGAGCCTGCCCCCCAAGCATTTCCCCCAATGCAAACCAGGCGATAAAGGCCGCGAAGAGGGGATAAAGGCTCATTAGCAGCGTTGCGAGCTTCGGGCCGAGGTCTACAAGAGCCTTGAAGTAGAAAGTGTCTCCGAGAAAAAGGCCTACTATTCCGCTGGCCGCCAAAAGGCCGAACTGGCGCCACGTCGCCCCAGACGGCCAGATGCTTCCGAAGGCAATCAGGTGCATGATAAGGAGAAACACAACCGCCATCACTATGCGTATCTGGTTTACCTGAAACGAGCCTATCCTTTTGCCCGCGGCCGCGAAAAACAATGAAGTCGTCGACCAGCAGAACGCGGTCGCCAGAGCAGCGATTTCTCCCTCATAAGCCATTGCAGTTTCCTGAATACATAGAATATATAACTCTATTATCTCGTCTATGTTATAGATAATCGAGAGGAAAAAGCATTGTAGTTTATTGTTGATTTCATGAAAATCCGGATTGCCGCGTTATCTCAATCAAGGATAACGGTATAAACCGTTGAGGACAAAGGATTTGACACATCCCCTCAAGGGGCTATAATTCTATTATATATTTATATGGAGGGCCGTAAAATGGACCCGTTCGACAGAATGACGGCAGAAGAGATAAAAGCAATGCGAGGCACGAGTTGGATTGCAATCGTAGTGGCGATACTCGGCTTTGCCGCAGCCGCCGGCTTCGGAGGGCTCTATTTCCTCAATTATTACGAAGTTAGATTGACCAAAGAAAGCGCTGGCAAATCGGAAAAACGCTATTCGGAAGAAGCAACTCGATTGAACGAAACCATAACAAGACTCGAAGGAGAGCTGAATTCGAAGCGTGATGCAAACGAAATTCTTACCCAGCAAATCAAGGATGAGAAAAACAGGGCTCAGCAGGAGAAGAATAGGGCCGAGAACCTGGCAGAGAAAATCGAGACGCTTGAAAAGACCCTCGAGGATCTGCGTTCGGGCGACCAGGGAATAGTCCGCATGCAGGCCAAACTGGCCGAAAGCGAGGTGCGCGTCAGCGCGCTTCAGGAAGAAATTCAGCGGACAAGAAACATCCTTGCGAATACGCAATCGAGACTTTCCGAAGCAGCGAACGTAAATGACAAACTGGAAAAAGACCTGAAGAAAACTGGAACTGAGCTGAGAAACGCGAAGGAAATGCTCGCCTCCGCCAACGTCACCGGTGCCGCACGCGATGTGCTGGAATCTCAATTGAAAGATAAGGAAAAACAAATAGACGACTTGAAGGACAAGCTCAGAAAAAACGAAGATGAGCTTCAGAGGAAAGACGGTGAGCTTGGCACGCTGAGGGAAACTATCGGGAAATCGGGGCAGGCGACGGCAGAGCTTCAGAAGGCGATGGAGGAGCTGAGCAATCGCGACCGCGAGATAGGGCGGAAAGACGCCGAGATAGAATCTCTCGCCAAAGAGGTGGAAAAACTCGAAAAGAAAAACGACGATTACGAGCGGGAAACCAATTCTTTGAGAAACACCCTCGCCCAGCGCGGCGACGTATCAGAGCAGGTCAAGTCGCTCTCCGAAGCCCTCGCGGGCAGAGACCAGATTATCAAGAAAAAAGACGAAGAAATGGCTACTCTCAAGGAAAAGCTGAAAACTTCTGAAGAAACGGCCGAGCAGACATCGGAATCCGGCAAAGCGGAGACGACGGAACTTCAAAAACAGCTCGTGGAAAAAACGGGATTTATCCAAAACCTCGAAAAACAGGTGAAAAACCTTCAGCAAGAGAACAAAGATATCAACTCGCTGCTGAAAACCGAGAAGCGTTCCATCGAGAAAGTCGACAAAGGGGAAGAGGCCGAGAAAGTCAAATTCCTCTCATCAATCTGGCGGACAAGCAACGAGATGTCTATCCAGGTCACGGACGGCTCCGTTGTGCCGGATAAAATCGACTTGGATAGCGACTTGGGCCATGCGATGAACAAGAATTCCCTCATGTTAGAGATTGTTGCGAGCGGGCGCTTCGGATTTATGCTCGACTACCAGGAACTGACGTTCAGCGGACGAAACGTCATGACCGCAAACAGGAATTTCTTCAACAACACTCTTAACGCAGGCGACACGGTGGATTCGGAATTCTATATACAGCAGCCAGGACTGGGATTGCTGGCAAACCTCGGCGCCCTTCACAAGTCGGAGACCCGCAGAATCGACCTCGGCCTGCTACTCGGCGGACGCTACCTCAAGGTAAACTCTCGAATACTCGACCGTACGACCGGAGTGAAGTCGACCGATACTCTCGATGCCCCCCTGCCTTATGTGGGACTAAAGGTAAGCGGGACATATCGCGACGGCGTTTCGTGGTCGGTTCAGGCTCGCACCATGAATTTCAACTACGGCGACTACAGTCTTCGCAACTACGTCGAAGGCAGGGTGGCTTTCGGGTTTAACCTAATGAATTCGTTGGATATCGACTTCGGATACGCTTACGCAAATACCAATTATAAAAGACTGGACAAAGACACGGGTGAAAGCTTCTTGAGCAAACATACTTCGGAAGGCCCGTTCTTTTCCGTTGTCCTGACGTTTTAATATTCTTCGGAATATGATAAGCCTGATAAAATTATGCAAATGCTTCTTCTTTACAAATAATATTTCGGCGCATCTCCGGGAGGATTCACATGATTGAGATTTTTCTCATTATCGGATTATACAGAGTTCTAAAAAACAATCTTGCTAACAAAGGGCTTGGGACAGGGCTTGCCTGGCTGGGGCCGCTTTTCTGGATTTGCGGCGAGATTGCGGGCATCTTCTTTGGCGCCGTTATTTCAGGAGTTCAGGGCAAGGAACCGGGACTCGAGATTTACATATACGGTATCGTTGGAGCACTCGCAGGGGCCGTACTATCTTATATCATAGTTGCCGTTCAACGCACCGGCCGTACGCAGTCTATTTCATGCCCTTGCTGCAACTCGGGATTCTGGGCGACGCCCGACGCTTTGAATGAAGCCGACTGCCCCGCATGTGGAGCAAGGCTGCATGTCTCGAAAGACGGCCTCGTCTACGAAGCATCGCCACCTCGTAACAGACGCTCACCTGCAAGCGGCGCAGCCCATCAGCCTGACGCAAATTATCCCCAGACTCCACCACCCCCTGCAAAAAGAACATATGCCCCGCCCGTTCAGGAGCAAATTGCTGCTAAACCGGCTTCGTCCTACACTTATAACTACGACGAGGAGGAAAAGAAGCCCTCGTTTCTTTTAATCACGGCGATAGCAATATGCGCCATCGTAGTTGCGGCGATAGTCTTTCTTACTCTTTTCGGAAATTCCCTCGGCATATTCGGCGGCGGCGAGAGCGAAAGGTATGCAGAAGAATCGCCGAAACCGGCCTCTCCAGTTCCTTCAATTCCGACCGAATTTCCCGAGACAGACTACCCCTTAGAAGAGACGCCCTATACTGAAACGACGCAAGAGCAACCTGCCGAATCAACAGCAGAAACAAACGAAGAAGAATCGGAACCGGCGGCGAAAATCGACCCTGAAGACTTAAGGTGCAAGCACAGGGAGTGGCTGGCGGCGGCAAGACAGTACATGGATGGCAACAAATACAAGGAAGCCAGAAGGTGCGCAAAGGAAGTGCTTAAAATAGACCCCGAAGACCAGGAAGCAAAATCGATTATTAAACAGACGGGTTCGGTTGTGTTTGTCCCGGATGACCATCCCACCATTCAAGCGGCAATCGACGCCGCGGAAAGCGGGCAGATGATTCTCGTCGCCTCTGGCATATACAAGGGCGAAGGAAACATGGAAATTAATTTCAATGGAAAAGCCGTATCTCTCATCTCGAGCGATGGGCCCGAATATTGCATTGTCGACTGCAAGAATGCGGGAAGGGCTTTCATTTTTAAAAAACTCGAATCCAACAGGTCGGTTGTAAAGGGTTTTACTATTAAAAACGGCAACGTGCCGGAAAACGAGGGAGGAGCCGTTTACTGCTCAGGCAGCGTAAAACCGACTTTCATAGACTGCAAGATAGTCTACAATTCCGCAGGCAACGGCGGCGCGATTTCCTGCTGGAACGGTGCAAGCCCGACATTCATAAATTGCGTAATAGCGAAGAACTCTGTCTTGGGAAAAGGCGGCGCGTTAAGTTGCTGGAACGAAAGCAACCCAGAGCTGATAAACTGCACGGTCGTAGGCAACTCGTCGAACAAATGCGGCGGCGGCATTGCCGCAGACGAGCGTTCCAAACCTTCGCTTAAAAATTGTATTATCTGGGACAACAAGGTGATGAAAGCGAACGAAGAAACTACCCAGCGAAAACCCAACAGGACCGAACCCCGATTCAAGAAAAGCGA
>Ga0272442_10000541_pt1 | contig 59430 bp, 46 predicted proteins | sample SSMForm2O_FD_200262 | JGI IMG/M metagenome (GOLD analysis project Ga0272442, IMG submission 200262) | Marine sediment archaeal communities from Little Sippewissett salt marsh, Falmouth, MA, United States - SSM-Form-2O | ecosystem: Environmental > Aquatic > Marine > Wetlands > Sediment ...
AGGTCCGGCCTGGTGAGTTCGCGGAGCAGGTCGAGGTCAGGCTGAGTCCGCTACCCTGCTTCGAGGGTTTGAGCGAGAGAGAACAACGGGCCCGCTACCGGGCCATGGTGGCGGACATCGAGCGCGAGACCCGCAATAAGTTCGGGCGGGGAGGCCGCCGGGTTCTGGGTGTCCGCGGCATTCTCAAGCAGCATCCGCACCGACGACCCAGGAAAATCAAGAAGAAGCCGGCTCCGTTGTTTCACTGTTCCAATCCCGACAAATGGAGAGAGTACCGGGATGACTACCGCTGGTTCGTGCAGTTGTACCAGGTGGCATCCAAGCGATTGCGTTCTGGAGACCTGAGCGTTACTTTTCCCGCCAACTGTTTCCCGCCCCGACTGGCCTTCAGCGGGCCCGATCCCCCTGCGTGATAGCAACACCTGACAAATCACACATTTCATTGTCTACCATGAAGTTGGAAGGCAGCGGTGTGTCTTCTTTTTGAACAGGAGGAGATACTGACCATTAATCCCCTCACCTTTGCGGTCTCCGAATGACAATCTTGGTGACAATCCCTTTCGAAATCCGAGTTGGCACAATTTGAATGAGAATTCATACAAACTATTTACTAATTCCCTACGAATTCCTACGAATTCTATGACACATCCGGAGATCTTCTCCATAGCTACTGCCTGACCAGCGGCTCCTTGCCGGTAAACAGCCTTTTTACGTTTTTCCAGTGCCGGTAGATGATCACCGCCATTACCGCGGCGGCGAAGGCGATCTTCCAGTCGGGGGCGTCGCGGACGGCCAGTAGGATTGGATAGGCAATCATGGCTAAAAGTGATCCCACCGAGGCCCGGCGGCCCAGGTAGACGATCAGAATCCAGCCGGCGCCGACCAGCAGAGCGGCGATCGGATCCACTACCAGGTAGAAGCCCAGAGCGGTGGCCACGCCCTTGCCGCCGCGGAAGTCGTGGAAGGCCGGGTATAAGTTGCCCAACAGGACCGAGAGGCTGCCGAGAACCAGGGCCCAGGGGGTGTCGAAAAGCCCCTGGGCGGCCAGGGCCACCAGGGCGCCGCGGCCCAGGTCGCAGCCCAGAACCCCCAGCGCCCAGCCCAGTCCCAGCGCCCGGTAGGTGTTGACGGTTCCGGGGTTGCCGGAGAACAGGTGGCGCGGATCCCCCCGGCCGGCGAGCATGAAGGCCAGGATGGAAAAGTTGACCGAACCGGCCAGGTAGGCCACCAGGCAGAAGGCCAGCAGCTCCATGGGCTAGTCTTTCTTTGATCCTTTTTCTTCGGTTTTACGCTCTTCGTCTGGCACCGGCGCCAGGTAGTCGATTCTCTGGGGGGCCCCGAACTTCTTCACCTGCTCGATGATCTCGTCGGCCTTGCCCACGACCACCAGCGCCAGTTTGTCCACGCTCAGGTGCTTCTTCAACGCCGCGTTGACGTCCGCCAGCGTGGGTGCGGTCACCAACTGGCGGTACTTGCGCACGAACTCCTCTCCCAGGCCGTAGAACTCCGCCGCCGAGAGCTCATCGGCCAGGCCGGAGGGCGACTGGAGCTCGATGGCATAGCTGCCCGCCAGGTTATTCTTGGCCGCCTGGAGCTCTTCTTCGGTGACGCCCTCCTTGCGGATCTTCTTGATCTCGTCCAGGAGCATTCCCAGCGTGCTGGCCATCTCCTGGTTGCGGGTATAAGTGAAGGCCATGAAGGGCCCCCGGGTCCTTCCCGCCGAGAAACGAGAGGAGGCGTGATAGGTCTTGCCGCCCTTGGAACGGATGCTCTTCATCAGCCGCGAGGAGAACCCCCCGCCGCCCAGCACGTAGTTGCCCAGCACCAGGTTGATGTAATCGGGATCCTGCTTGGCGATTCCCAGGGACCCCACCGCGATGGTCGCCTGGGTCAGATCGGGCTTGTCCACCATCCGGACAACCGGCCCGGGCAGCGGCTCGGGATCCTCGGGGAAGGCCACAACCTCAGCGGCTTGCTTCCAGGAACCGAACGCTTTTTCCAAAGCACCCAGGGTTTCATCGGCGTTCAGGTCGCCCACCACAGTCAGCAGGGCGCCTTGGGGCACGAAGGCCCGCTGGTACACCCCGGCCAGATCCTCGGTGGTGACCGCCTGCAAGGTCTGGATGCTGGTACTTCTTCCCCGGGGATGGTCATAGCCGTAGATGGCGTAGCGCAGGTGCTCCACGGCCAGGGGGACCGGCTGGTCCTTGGTGCGGCGCACTCCCGCTTCAACCTGGGGCCGGACCTTGCCCAGTTCATCCTTGGGAAATATGGGGTGCAACGCCACGTCGGCGAACAGCTCCAGGCCCCTTTTAAAGTCCCGGACCAGAAATTGCCCGTTGACCGAGAAGAACTCGGTGGCCGCCCAGGCGGAGACGTTTCCTCCCAGGCCTTCGGCTTCGGCGGCGATCTGCTCGGCCGAGCGGGTCTTGGTACCCTGGGTGAGCATCTCGGCCAGCAGGTCGGCCAGGCCGGACTTGCTTTTGGGATCCAGAAGGTTACCGCCGGGCATCATCAGATCGAAATAGACTATCGGCTGCTCGTGGCGCTCGATGACCATCAGCTTCAGGCCGTTGTCCAGGGTCTTGCGGACGATTTTGGGAAGCTCGATGACGTCGGCCGCCGGAGCAGACAGCTTGAGGAAACGCTCGGCGGTAGGCCAGGAAGCGGGCTCCTGCTTGGCCTGTTTCACCTCGGTGGCGGCCTTCTTTTCGACCTTCTCGCCTTGCTTGGGCGGCAACAGAATAGCCATGGTCAGGCGTTTGCGGGTCAGGTACTTGCCGATCACTCTCTTGACGTCCTTCGCGGTGATCTGCATGTAGGGATCGGCGCCCTTGAGAAAGTTCTGGTAGTCATTCTCCACCAGCTCGGCCATGCCGATCTCGAACCCCACGTACTGCATGGAAGTGAGCTTGAACACGTGCGCGGCGGACAACTGGTTTCTGGCCTTGGAAAGCTCCTCGGGCGTGGGCCCTTCCCGGCCCAGGCGGTCGACCTCCTCGATCAAGGCCTCTTCCACCGCCTTGGAGGGAACCATGGGCATGAAGGCACCGAACACCACGAACAGGCCGGGATCGCGCATCTTCCAGTTCCAGCAGCCAGCGAACATGGCCAGCTTGCGCTCGCGGACCAGCTTCTTGTGGATGCGCGACGACTTGCCCCCGCCCAGGATGTACTGGATCACCTCCAGGACCGCGGAGTCTTCATGGGCGGCCGCGGGCACCTTGTAGCCGCCGATGACGATGGGCAGCCGGGTAGGATGGCGGATCTCCTCCCGGCGGAACTCCTTCTGCTCGGGCTCCACCGCGGACACCGCCGGAGGAGGCTCCTGTGCCGGGACCGGACCGAAGTGCTTCTTGGCTAGCTCCAGCACTTTTTCGTAATTTGTGTTCCCCACCACGATCAGCACGGCGTTGTTGGGCGCATAGTAACTCTGGTGAAAAGCGCGCACGTCGGCCAGCGAGGTGTTGTCCAGATCCTCCAGGGTGCCGCCCACGGTCCAGTTGTAGGGGTGCTGCTTGTAGGCCACATTGCGGAACTTCTCGAAAAGGGCGCCGATGGGGTCGTTCTGCTGGAAGTTGCGGATCTCCTCCTTGACCACCTCGCGCTCCTTGAAGAAGTGGGATTCCTCCAGCTTCAGCCGGGCCATGCGCTCGGCCTCCAGCTCCATGGCCAGCTCCATCCGGTCGACCGGGACCGTGTCGTAGTAAGCGGTGGCGTCCTCGGAGGTGAAGGCGTTTTCGCTTCCACCCACCGAGTCGATGATCCTCGCGTGCTCCTCGGGGCCCACGTTCTCGGAGCCCTTGAACATCATATGCTCGGTCAAGTGGGCGATGCCGCGGATCCCCTTGCGCTCGTTGCGGCTGCCCACCCGGTACCACACCTGGACGGTGACCACCGGGGCGCTCTTGTCCTGCATGAAGAGTATCTTCAGTCCGTTCTCAAGCTTACCCTCGCGGATGGCGATCTTGGCCTCCGCTTGGCCCTCCCCCTCCATAATCACGGACCTGGGTGACGGACATCCCGGCAACGCCAGAGCGAAGAAAAGAATGGCAACCAAGGCTCGCATTGGTGCACCTCCCGAAACGACGAAAGCACTTGAACCGGGGAGTGTCAAGGCGATACAGTCTCTCGCATACCTGGCAAGGAGGTTGATCATGGTTCGCTATCGTTCGGTTTGGGTGGTCCTGCTGCTGGTTGCCCTGGCAATCGCCGGCTGCAAGAAGGAAGAAGATAAAGGCATTCAAGCCACAGCGCCGCTGGCGCTGCCTTCGGGGGAAGGCGTGCCCGACGATGTGATCGGCTACTTGCTGGCTGGAAATCCCTCGGAACTGATCTCGCAGATGGAGGCGCTGGGCGGCAAGGTGGGCCCGGTGCCGCCGGGGGCTATGCACGCCATGATCATCCAGAGCCTCTTGAAGATGGGATTCAAGGACACCAGCGTGATCGACCTCAAGGGGCCGGCGGGCCTGATGATGCTCAATCCCAAGATCCACCCGGTACCGGTGGTTATGGCGTACCGCACCGCGGGCCAGGACAAGGTGGTCGACTCGCTCAAGCCGGTCTGGACCAAAAAGGGCGAGACCGACGGCGCCCTGGAGATGGTCCGCGAGGAGGTGGACACTTACGAGGTGTTCGAGGGCGGAGCCCCGGCCAAGCCTAAGGCGGCCATGTCCATGCACATCAAGTTCGAGGGCAAGACCATGTTCGTGGCCAAGGACGTCGCGACCCTCAAGGCGGGGGCCGAGCACCTCAAGAAAGTCATGTCCTCCACCGCTCCGAAGAAGGGCGCTCTGGGGATCTTCATGGTCAACAACCTGCGCAAGGCCTACCAGATGGAATTGGCCGTTATCCCCGAAACCATCAAGCAACAGCTGGCCATGAACCCTGCCTTCACCCAGGGCGGGGATCCCAAACTGATGAAGTGGCTGGCGGGCTGGATGATCGACAAGCTGATTGCCTGCGTGAACCAGACCCGGGAAGTGGCCTTTACTGCCGACTTCAGCCCCGACGGGGCCGTTTTGCAGCTGGGCCTGGCGGCCGAGAAGGACTCGTTTTTCCAAAAGCTCCTGGCTGCCCAGAAACGGACCGGCAAGCCGCTCAAGCTGCTCAGCGCGCTGCCCCAGGACCACTTCCTGGCCATGGGCATGAACGTGCAGTGGCACATGTTCAAGGACGATCTGCTGGCCTTCACCTCGGAGATCATGCAGGTCCTCATGGGCACCGAGCTTTCCAAGGAGTACGTCGACGCCATGCTGCAGATGTGGGAAGTGATGGGCGACGAGATTGCCGTTTCCGAGGACATTTCCCCGGAGGGCATCAGCGTGGTGGAGCTCATCGAGGTCAAGGACGAGGCCAAGACCCGCGAGGTATTCGCCAAGGTGATGAAGCTCACCTCGGACCTGTTTATGAAAAGTGAAGGCGGCATGATGGGCATGAAGTTCGGCTTCGAGGGGCCTGAAGCAGTCGGTGAGCATCAGGGGATCAAGCTCGATGCCATATACATGACCTGGGACCTCGACTCCATGCCGCCGGCGCAGGCGCAAATGCTCAAGACCTTCTACGGCGAAAAGCTGCAGATGGTCATGGCGATTTTCGACGGCAACCTGGCGCTGACCATGGGCAAAAAGGCCCAAGCCGACATGCACACGCTGATCGACCGGATGAAGGGCAAAGGAGCGGGCCTGGGCGCCTCGGAGTCGTTCAAGAACGCCGCCGGCGGCCTGGACCAGGGCGCCGGGGGCGTGATGTACATGTCCATCGCCCGGCTGCTGGCCTCCTCGGCCCAGAGCACCTATGCGGCCATGGGGAAAAAGGCCCCGGCCATCGACCTCCCCACCCCGTCCAGCGGAATGTTCATGAGCTTCTCGTCAACGCCGGAGAGGCTGGTGACCACGCTGCGCCTGCCTGCCCAGCACATGATCGAGCTGGGCACGGCCGTCAAGGGGATGATGCAGACTTCGATGCAGTAGTTTCGCCGGTCGAGACGATCTCCCCGTAGACCTTCTCCACCGGTACCCGGTGGCGAAACCGATCGGTATAGCGGAAATTCAGCGCCCGCAGCTTGCTCATCAACTCCTCGGGCGTGACCCCGCCCTGCATGCGGATGCGGTCCACCGCCTCGAGGATGATATGGCGGGCCTGCCGGGGATGAAACGCGAACGCCCCCGGGGAGAAGACCAGCTTCTCCCCCACCGGCAGCAGGCGGGCCTCCAGGATGTCTCCCCGGTCCAGCCCCGCCAGAGTGCGCCGCTCGGAGACCCGCAGAACCTCGCTGGTGAAGAGGTCCCGCAAGGTCAGCCCGCCCTCGGAAATGCGCAGCACCTCGAACAAGCTGTGGATGTTGGCCGCCATGGCCCCCAGCAGCGAGCGCTCCTTGGCGCTCAGCCCGGCGGTGGCGGCGAAAACCTGAACGGGGGTGCCGGACTCGTCGTCCATGGGACGGTCGAAAAGGTACCAGTTCTGGAAACAGGAGATCAGCCGCTCGTAAGAGGTATCGTCCTCGCGCAGGTCCTTGATCTGCTCGAAGTAGACGTCCTTGGCTCTGCGGATTTCCTGCTCGTTCTCTCCCTGGCTGGCCTCCACCAGGATTCGTTCGATCAGCTCCTGCTCCACTTGGCCCTCCTACGCGCCGAATATACTACACGGCCGCCCACGATGGTCCACTGTGTTTTTCCCTGCATTTCCCAACCGGCGAAGGCGGTGTTTGAAGAGCGGGACTTCATCTTCGAGGGGATCACCCGCCAGCGGCGGTCGGGATCCACCACGGTGATGTCCGCCGGCGCGCCCGGCTCCAGCGTACCCGCCGCAATCCCCAGCGCCCGGGCCGGGCCGCGGGTCAAGAGCTCCACCGCCCGCGTCAAGGACACGTGTTTCTCCCGCACCAGCCGCAGCGTCAGCGCCAGCATAGTCTCCAGACCGGTCACCCCGTAGGGGGCCTTTTCGAACCCCCGCCCCTTGGCCTCGCGGGTGTGGGGGGCGTGATCGGAGGCGATGGCGTCCACGGTCCCGTCGGCCAGGCCTTCGAGCAGCGCCCGGCGGTCACGCAGGTTTCTCAGCGGCGGATTCATCTTCATGTTCGGATCGCCCTGGACGTCTTCGGCGGTCAAGAAAATGTGGTGGGGGGTGACCTCGCAGGAAACCGGCAATCCACGCTTCTTGGCCGCCCGGATAGCCGCCAGTGCCCCGGCGGTGCTCACATGCTGGACGTGCAGCCGGCCGCCGCTCTGCTTCAGCGCCCGCAGGGCCGCCCGGGTGGCTCGATCTTCCCTCGCCCGTCCGCTCAACCGGTGATCTTCGCAATGAACCAGGATCGTCAGCCCGCAGTTCATCCCCCGGCCTAGCGCCGCGCCCAGAATCTTTTGGTCGGCGGTGCCGATGCCGTCGTCGCTGAGCGCCCCGGCCCCCGCACGAAAAAGCGCCTCGATGTCCGACAGCCGTTTCCCCCTCAGCCCCAGCGACAAAGCCGGCGCGGCCAGAACCCGGATCCGGGCCTTGTTTTTGATCTTCTTCAGCAGCGCCTTGAGCACTTTGGGATTGTCGAGGACCGGCTTGGTATTGGGCATGCACACCACGGTGGCAAAGCCGCCCGCGGCGGCGGCCCGGGTGCCGCTCTCGACATCCTCCGCGGCGGTCATGCCCGGATCGCGCAGGTGCACATGCATGTCGATCAGGCCCGGCAGGACCAGATAGCCCGAAGCGTCCAGCACCCGGTCGCTCTTCTTGGACCGGGCACGCCGACTGAGCGCCTCTACCCGGCCGCCCTGGACGACTACGTCCATGCGCCGGTTGATTCTGCCTGCGGGGTCGACCACCCGCCCATTCAGGATGAACAAGCGGGCCACGGCTTTAATCGAACCTCTCGACGATAAGGGAATCGAAGTGCAGGACGACCTCCGAGCCGAAGGGCACCAGCTTGACCACCCGGGCGTACTTGGCGGAAAACTCCACCCACTGCATCATGGGGTCGAAGCGTATCTCTATGGCTTCGTAGGGCAGCTCCATCTCCAGGTTCTTCAGCTCGTGGTCGATTTCCGCGCGCAGCTTCTCCTCGTCCTTCACCCGGTGGGACATGTTGGCCACCGCCCGAAGCTTCTCCTCGAACTTGTAATGCTCGATGTAGGCCGGAGCGAACATGATCACGCAGTACACCGCCCCCGCCGCCAACGCGATGATCATGATGGTGACGATATTGATCCGCCCCCTCTGTGAACGGAACCGGTTCAGATGATCTTGGTGAACATGCGATCCCATCGCACCAGGCTCTCCCGGAAAGACCACCAGATGAATACCGCGCGGCCCTTGATCAGCTCCAGGGGCACCGGGCCCCAGAAGCGGCTGTCGCGGCTGTTGTCGCGGTTGTCGCCCATGACGAAGACGTGCCCCTCGGGCACCTGCTCGGGGCCGAAGTCGGCCTGCAGGCACAGGCCGGTTGCGGGATCGCACTCGGTGGGGCCCAGTCCATGGCACTGGTTGCTGGCGGTGCAGGCCTTGCGCAGGATGGGGTGGTTTCTCTCCCCCAGGCGCTCCTGGAACTGCTTGGTGGGCAGTATTCCCACGAACTCGCCGTCGTCGTCCAGGCTGCGGTACTCGAACCTCTCGCCGTTTAAAAGCGGGGCGGGCTCACCGTTTATGTACAGCTGCCCGGAGCGCACCGCCACCTCGTCGCCGGCCACCGCCACCACCCGCTTGATGTAGTCCTCCTCCTCGTTCTCCGGGGTGATGAAGACGATCACGTCGCCCCGGTCGGGCATGGACCAGTTCCAGGCCACTGCGGGGATCTTGCCGCCGAAAATCCTCAACGGCAGCAGGGGGATGCGGATTCCGTAGGACAGCTTGTTGACGAATATGTGATCGCCCACCCGCAGGGTGGGAACCATGGACTGCGAGGGAATCTGGAAGGCCTCGATGACGAACGCTCGCAGAAACAACGCGATCAGCACCGCCACGCCGATGGATTCGATGTACTCCCGGGTGGGGCTCTTCTTGAACTTGCCCAGGTGCTCGTCGATGAACTGCTCGATGCGGATGCGCTCCTCGTACAGACAGGTGCGATCGTCCTCGTTCTCGACCAGCTCCCCCAGCCGCTTTATACGGTCTTCCAGCTTGCGCTGGATCGGACCGGCCAGCTTGTCGCCCTTGCGCCGGTTGATCGAGTGCATCCACTTGTGCAGCGATCGGCACAGGCGCCTTTCCTGGCGCAAGATGCCCTTTTCGGTGCGGTGGTTGCGGTCGATATACACCCCCAGGTAGTGCCCCCCGGCGGTGCCCCCGGCCACAAACACGGCCAGAAACAGCAAGAAGGTCCAGTAGCCCATCTCGAAGTTGCGCAGCACCAGGTAGGCCACCAACAGGGAGAAAAGCAGAAAGACCCACCACAGACGTTGGCTCCAGCACTTGGGCAGGCTCTTTTTGTCGACCGCGGACATGCTCAGCGCTCCGGATGCGCCCTGAAATAGTCTACAGTCTCTTCCAGACCGGACTTCAGGTCAACCTCCGGATGCCAATTCAGGACCTTTTTTGCAAGCGAAGGATCCACACAGCTGCGCAGCTGCTCGCCTGAAGCGGCGGGGCCGTGGCGGGCCTGGCCGGCGAAGCCGGTGGCGTCAATCAGCATGGCGGTCAATGTGTTGATGTCGGTCTCGATGCCGGTGCCGATATTGAACACACCCTCGGCGTCGGACTCCAGCGCCAGCAGGTTGGAGCGGGCCACGTCCCGGGCGAAGACGAAATCCCGCGTCTGCTTGCCGTCCCCGTTGATTACCGGCGTCTGGCCGGCCAGCATCTTCCTGGCGAAAATGGCCACCACCCCCGCCTCGCCGTGGGGGTCCTGCCGGGGGCCGTAGACGTTGGCATAGCGCAGGACCACATACGCCGGCCCGCCCGCCCGGCGGAAATAGGCCAGATACTCCTCGCAGCACAGCTTGGAGGTGCCGTAGGGGCTCACCGGGCGCCGGGGATGCTCCTCGGTGGCCGGGAAGGCGCCCTGCTCCCCGTATATGGCTCCCCCGGTGGAGGAGAAAATGATCTTCTGCGCCCCGGACTGCATAGCCGCGCGGATCACCCGGATGGTGCCTTGAACATTGATATCCGCGTCCAAGAGCGGGTCGGCCACCGACTTGCGCACGTCCATCTGCGCCGCCAGATGGAAGACGGCCCCGGGCTTGAGCTCCAGCACCTTCCTGGAGAACTCTTCGCTGCGGATGTCGAGCTGGAAAAATCCCGCCCCCTCGGGCAGATTCTCAAGGCGGCCGGAGGAAAGGTCGTCTACCACCAACACCTCATGGCCCTGCTTGAGTGACAACCCGGCCACGTGGGATCCGATGAATCCCGCCCCGCCGGTGACCAGGATCCTCATTGGCTTGCCATTTCCTTGAAATACTCGATGGTCCGCGCCAGTCCCTCTTCGAGCGGGATCTTCGGTTCCCAGTCAAGCAGGCTCCGGGCCCGGGAGATGTCCGGTTGGCGGACCTTGGGATCGTCGACCGGCAGTGGATCGTAACGCAACTTGGAGGACGATCCGGTGAGTTCGATCACCACCCGGGCGAAGTCCAGGATGCTGGCTTCCTGGTCGTTGCCCAGGTTGACCGGTTCGGCTTCGCCTTTGTCCAGAAGCAGCAGGATGCCGTCCACCAGGTCGTCGATGTAGCAGAAGCTACGGGTTTGGGTTCCGTCCCCATAGACGGTCAGATCCTCCCCCGCCAGCGCCTGGTTTATGAAGGTGGGCACCACCCGGCCGTCGCCCTTGCGCATCCGCGGACCAAAGGTATTGAAAATCCTTGCAATCCGGGTATCTACACCGTGATGACGGTGGTAGGCCATCACCATGGCTTCGGCGAACCGCTTGGCTTCGTCGTAGACCCCCCGGGGGCCGATGGGGTTCACGTGCCCCCAGTAATTCTCGTCCTGCGGGTGCACCTGCGGATCTCCATAGACTTCCGAAGTCGAAGCCAACAGTACCAGGGCCTTCTTTTCCTTCGCCAGTCCCAGGACTTTGTGGGTTCCCAGGGCACCGACTTTGAGGGTCTGGATGGGAAGCTTGAGGTAGTCGATGGGGCTGGCCGGAGATGCGAAGTGCAAGACGGCGTCCAGGCGCCCGGGCACGTGGATGTAATTGGTCACGTCCAGCTTCAGGTAGGTGAACTTGTCCCTTCCCATCAGGTCTTCGATGTTGGCCATGCTGCCGGTTATCAGGTTGTCGGCGCAGAAAACCTCGCAGCCTTCCGTCAGCAAGCGCTGACAGAGATGCGAGCCGATGAACCCCGCTCCCCCGGTCACCAGAACTCTGTCCATGAAGAGGTCTGCCTCAGCCCTTGTCTACGAAGGAAATCTGTCCGGGTAGGAGATGCTTGTGCTTGTTTAAGACCAAGTCGATGCCTTCACGAATGTATTCGGCTACCGGCACTTTGGTCTTCTTGTTCAGCAGTTTCAGCTGCTCGCTCTGCTCCTGGGTGATATAAACGGTGGTCGAGATTTTTTTGCGTGCCATGACCGCCTCCGAATACAACGTCACCAAAGCGGAAAATTCCTCCTTAGAGCAACACCACCATACGTAACAATACATATATTGTCAACAAAATGCACCGTATTTCTTGATCTTACTGATTTCCTTTTTCATTCCGAAATGATACGCGTATGGTGAATCGTGGTTTTTTGCATACAATCCCGCACATTTGCGACCTGGGATTTTTGCTTGACTCTTTCCCCTCGGCGGCTTCTATACTACCGATTGCATTGGAAACCGCCTGACACCTGCGGGAGATCGAACCGTGATCGCGAAACCTGGCCGGACCGGTTGGATTGTTGCTCTGCTCGCCTCAGCGGTACTGACCGGATGCGCCGGCAGTCCCGACACCCCCACCGGCCCCGCGGGGGGGCTGGGCAGCACCAAAAGCGCGCCTGACGACGAATCCGTCACCCCCACCGGTGACGAGAAGCTCAAGCAATTCGACCTCAACCACGATAACAAGCCGGATGTTTGGGCCTACTACACCCAGATGACCGATCCCCAGGATGCCAGCAAGACCCGGGAGTCGCTGGTGCGCAAGGAGTGGGATTTCAACTTCGACGGCAAGGTGGACATCCGCCGCCACTTCAACTTCAAACACGAGGCGGTCAAGGACGAACTCGACCTGGACTTCGACGGCCGGTTCGACGTCACCACGTACTACCGCAACGGAGCCAAGATCCGTCAGGAGTACGACTTTAATTTCGACAGCAAGGCCGACTACTGGAAGTTCTTCGAGAACAACGTCATCGCCCGTACCGAACGCGACCGCGACTTCAACGGCCGGGTCGACCGCTGGGAGTACTACACCGAGGGCAACATCGAGCGCATCGGCCTCGACGAGGACGGCGACGGCCAGATCGACAAGTGGATCCAGCAAGAACGCTCGGAATGATCGCCTCCGGCGGTCAAAAGCTACAGATTAAGAACTGCGCATAATGTCTTGATTATTCGGCGGAATCAAGGCGACTCTTTTAGCATCATCACCTTCAACCGTTCTTCCTTTTCAAGTCTCGCCTTGGACTTGTCGGCCTCGGTCCTGGGCAACGGTCCCAGACGGACCCGGTAGTACATACCCTTGCCCGCCACCTCGCCGGATACTATGTGGGCTTTATTGTAGCCCTTGCCTGAAAGCTTCTTCACCAGCGCCTCGGCCTGGGAGCGTTCGCGGTAGGCGGCGATCTGGAGTGTGAATTCTTTCTCAAGAGCTGCATCGGGATCGGGAACGGGATCGGGGGGTGGAGGCGGAACCGGTTTTGGCTCCGGTTTCTCGTTATCCAGAACCTCGTGGAAGGACAGGTCACCGCCGTCTACCGGCTTTTTGGGTTCCTTGTCGCGCTGGTCGATCTTGAACAGGGGCTCTTTTTTTTCGGTGGATTCGTCCAGGGCCATCTGGCGGCCGACCATTACGCCGGCGGCGAAGAGCAGGCCGCCCAGGATCAGCATGGCCAGGCCGAAGAATGCGCTGCGGCCTCCGGTGCCGCGGTCGGTTCTCATTCTTCCTCCTCGGCCAGCGATTCCATGCGATCGGGCGCCGAGACGCCCAGCAGGCCCAGGGCGTTTCTGAGCACCTGCCTCAGGGCCAACACCAGGATCAGACGGGCGGCGACTTGTTCCGGATCTCCTTTCAGGATCGGGCTGGTCTTGGCGTAAGCGGTGTAATAGTGGTGGAAGTCGCCGACCAGCTCCTGGAGGTAGAAGACGATCTGGTGGGGGGCGCGGGCGTCGGCGGCCCGGGTCACCCGGTCGCCGAACGAAGCCATCTTCTTGATCAGGGAAAGCTCCTCCTCCAGCTTCAAGAGGCTCAGATCCACGCCGTCGGCGTTCTGGGGGACCGGGATGCCGCGCTCGGCGGCCCGGGCCAGGATGCTCGAAAGCCGGGCGTGGCCGTACTGGACGTAGAAGACCGGGTTATCCAGCGAGCGTTTCTTGGCCAGCTCGAGGTCGAACTCCATCTGGCTGTCAGAGCCCCGCAGCAGGAAGAAGAAGCGCGCGGCGTCGCGGCCGACTTCCTCGACCACTTCGCGCAGGGTGACGAACTCCCCTCCCCGCTTGGACAGGACCACCGGCTGGCCGCCCCGGACCAGGCTGACCATCTGAACCAGTACAATCTCCAGCGCGTCCTCCGGGTGGCCCAGGGCCATCAGCGCGGCCTTCATCCGCGGGACGTAGCCGTGGTGGTCGGCGCCCCAGATGTTGATCAGCCGGCCGAACCCCCGGCGCAGCTTGTCCAGGTGGTAGCCGATGTCGGTGGCGAAGTAGGTGTGGCTGCCGTCGCTCTTGACCAGCACCCGGGGCTTCTCGTCCTTGAACTTATCGGACCGGAACCAGCGGGCCCCGTCGCGATCCTGAAGCAGGCCGCGCTTATCGAGCTCCTCGAAGGTCTCCTGCACCCGGCCGCTGTTTACCAGCCGGACCTCGGAGGCGTACTGATCAATCTCCACGCCGAAATCCGCCAGATCTTTCCGGATTCCCTCCAGCATGAGCGCCACGGCCTGTTCCTGGACGGCCAAAAGCTGCTCCTCGCCGGCCTCGCCGGGCAGAAAACCGAACAGATCCCCGGGCAAACTCGCGGCCAGGTCCCTTACATAGTCGCCCCGGTAGCCGTCCTCGGGTAGTTCCGCGGGCAGCCCGCGCTGCTCGCGCGCCCGGGCAATCACCGAGAGGGCCAGCGCCCGGACCTGGCCGCCGGCGTCGTTGACGTAGTACTCGCGGGTTACCTTCCGGCCGGAGAACTCCAGCAGGCTGGCCAGCACGTCGCCGACCACCGCCCCGCGGCCGTGACCGAAGTGCAGCGGGCCGGTGGGGTTGGCGGATACGAACTCCACCATGATCTTCTCGGGATCTTCCGAAGCCCCGCGGCCGTAATCCGCCCCCTGGAGCAGAATATCCATCAGAACCGAGTGAACCGCGCCGGAGGCCAGGAAGAAGTTGATGAAACCCGGACCGGCGATTTCCACCCGCTCGATGAAATCCAGCGCCGACAGGCCACCCAGGAGGGATTCGGCCAGCTTGCGCGGGGCGGTCTTCAACTTCTTGGCGCACACCAGGGCCACGTTGGTGGCGAAGTCGCCGTGGCCCTTCTCCTTGGGCACCTCTACGGTGAAAGCCGGCAAATCAACCGCTTTCAGCCCGGTGCTTTGCAGGAGGGTCTCCCTGATGGCTGCCTTGAGTCGATCCTTCATGGCTTCTTCTTGGCCCGCAGCTCCTTGAGTCGCTTATCGATTGCAGCCAGGGCTTGCTGGTCGGTAATTATTATCTTGGCCCGCTCGAGGACCGACGCGGCCCAGGCCCCATCGCCCAGGGCCTCCAGCTCGGTGGCCAGTTCCAGGGCCCGGTCGGGGTTGGTGGCCAGAAAACCGTCGGCCTTGCGCAGGGCGTAGGTGGCTTCGTCCACGCGGCCCTGCAGGCGCAGGGTGCGGCCCAGGCCCAGCCAGGCGGACAGATGCATGCGGTCCGCCTCCAGGCTGCGCCGGTACTTCTTCTCCGCCTCGGTGTACTTCTTTTCGTTCTCGTCCAGGGCGGCCAGAAGTTCCCAGGCCATGTAGTCTTCGGGGTTCATCTCCACCAGTTGCCGGTAGATGCGCCGCACCTCGTCGTGCTGGCCCTCCCGGGCGGCCATGGCACCCAGCTCGTCCAGCGCCTCGTAGAAAGCCGGCGAGGTCTTGGCTACCGCCAAGAACTGCTTCTTGGCATCCGGGTCGCGCTTCCGGCGCACCAGGAAGCGCCCGTAGGCCAGCTGCAGCCTGCCGGGTTCCTCGCATTTCTCGAATGCATCCAGGTAGATCTTCTCCGCCGGTTTCAACTCCCCCTGCTGCTCGTGAATGTCCGCCATTGCCAGGCGGCTGTCGGTATCGGCGGGATTGAGCTCGATCAGCTTTTGGTAGGCCGCCAGCGCCTGCTGAGCCCGCCCCGCCTGCCGGTAGGCGCGGGCCAGGTCCGTAAAAACCAGCTTGTCCCCCGGGTCCAGGGTGGAGGCCTTCTCCAGCAACTCGACGGCCTCCCGGACGGCATCCGGCCCGGTTTTCTTGACCAGGGTACGGGCCAGCTTGTGCAAGGCGCCTATGTGCTTGGGGTCATTTGAAAGCACCCGGCGGTATTCGCTCTCGGCCGCCGCCAGGTTGCCTTCCCCCAGCGCCTGGTTGCCCAGCTGGTAGTGGCGCTGCAGTTCCCAGTCGGCCTCGTCCTTCTGCTCTTTCTCGCAGGCGGAGAAACTCAACAGCGCCGCAAGGCCCAGAGCCAAAGCGCGCATCTCAGAACTCCCAACCCAGAGTCACCGACTTGCCCGAAGGAATGATGTTCACCCCGCGGAAACGCTCGTAACGGTCGGGGTCCTCCCCCTCCAGGAACAGGTAGGCCGAAACCACTCCCACCGCAATCCCGGCGATGGCCATGGACAAGGCGGCGTAATCCATGATTTCCGCCCGGTCCATGTCCGACTTGTACTTGTCGAAGTACTCGCTCTGGGTAAGGTTGCCGTAGTCCCCCGAATTATAGTCGTCCTCGATGGGATCATACTCCAGGAACGTATAGGTGCGCAGACCCGCGGCGCCGGCCTCCAGGGCCACGAAGGCCGCCAGGGTGATCCAGGCCCAGCGGCGCATGCTGACCGTTTTGCTCTCGTAGTCGGCGATGAAGCTCGCCGAGGGGATCAGGGTGACTTCCTCCATCTGGGTCTGCTGGGGCTCCACCTGGATGGTGCGTACCCAGTCTACGAATCCCTGTTTGGAAACCCGGATGTCGCGCGGCCCGGCGGGAATATCCAGGGCGGCCAGCGGGCTGGTTCCCACCGTCTTCCCGTCCACCGAAACGTCGGCTCCCTCCTCGGACACCGACAGGATCACTTTTCCGCTCTGGGCCACCAGGATATCCTCAACTACCCGGTAGGCCGCATTACGGGTCTCCTCCAGCAGCTTGTCGCGCGAGCCGGCGAACTCGCGCTCCACCCTTTTTATCACCTTGGAGCCGCGAACGTCGATCAACTGCAGGCCGATGATGTACTTGTCCCCCACCTTGCCCACCGTTCCGGCCACCAGGTTCTCGGCGCCCAGCGCGCCGCCGATCTTCACCAGGCAATCCTCGGCGGTGCAGCCCAGCAGGATCTGATCCTGCTGGTGAGAAAGCATGTTCTTGATGTCCTCGCGGCTGATTACCTGGAAAATGCCGATCTCCGCCAGCCGGTTGGAGGCCACGCTGGTCAGCAACGAGGCCACGTCGGGGCCCACGCCCTTGTCCTGAAGATCCAGCACCGCCAGCCGGGGCTTTTCCGCCCGGGCGTTCGTCGCGACCAGAATGATCAGCACCACCAGAAATCTCGACATAACGCGCATGCGACCTCCAAACAACAAAGGCGGGCCCGATGAGGGCCCGCCTGCTCATGGGCGATGACAGATTCGAACTGTCGACTTCCACCGTGTGAGGATGGCACTCTCCCGCTGAGTTAATCGCCCTCAGACCAAGACGGAATATCTCAGAACGCTGTTTATATCAAGGAAAAAACACGACATTGACACATATCGCCGGTCTTGTGTTATCATGGGAGCAGGAAAAGGTTGTATAGGAGTGCCAATTCGAGAAGGGCAATCCGGGTGTTCCCGGAACGCAAAGCCGCGCACCGAGATAGAAGCACAGGAGAGGCGGGCTGCCGAATATGGCCGGAAATGCGGTATCAATGAGCGGATCTTCCGGACACGGATGGTCCGCTTATAATTTATGAGGAGACCGGACCGATGCGCAAACTGTATGCATTGAGTTTGCCGGCTGTTCTTATACTGCTGCTGGCGGCAGAAAACGCCTCCGCCCAGTGCCCCACCACCTTCGTCTACCAGCAACCCGACCAGACCACCCGGGGAATTCCCTGCGACGGTAATCTGCAGGGCTACCTGAACTGCCGCAGCGAGAGCATCGACGCCACCATGGACGCCTCGCTGGTCCCCGAGACGTTCTTCCCCGCCCTGGAACTGACCTTCACCCTGGTTGCAGAGGGTGCCGGCTACGAAAACATCTTCGGCTGGTACAACGTGGGCGACGACGTGACCCAGGAGGCCAACCGCCACCCGGTCCTGTTTTCCAGCTACGATCACGGTTCTTCCGACGCCTGCGACGGCGTCAACGCCGAACCGATCCATCGTTCGCCTACTAACTGCGGCGACCAGAACCCCGTCACCAGCTGCAACCAGCGCACAATCAACCTCTGCGACCTGGTCTGGTGGAAGGGCGGTCCCTGGAAAGGGGGTCCCATCGGGTTCTTCCTGGTCTCTCCCGAGGGAGTCGCCGGAAGCCACGCCCAAAACGACGTGGCGCCCGATTACGGATACATCTACTATTCCGAGCCCCGCTTGAACATCCTCGAACAGAACATGCCCGATCCCTACATCCATCACCTGGTCTACCAATCCAGTCTCGATTCCACCGCCTTTTACTTTGGATTCGAGGATCTCTTCCGCGGGGGGGACAACGACTTCGAGGACATGCTCATCCTGGTAGAGGGCCTGCTGGTGTCGGCGCCGTCGGAAAGCTGCAACGACCTGGACGACGACTGCGACGGGCTTACCGACGAGAACGTCACCCAGGACTGCAGCACCGCCTGCGGCGACGGGGTGCGCATCTGCAGCGGTGGCGTCTTCGGCCCCTGCAGCGCGCCGGATCCGACGGCAGAAGACTGCAACGGGGTCGACGACGACTGCAACGGCCTGGTGGACGACGGCCTGGTGCAGGCCTGCTCTTCGATCTGCGGGAACGGGGTGGAGTACTGCGTGAACGGCTCCTGGGTCGGCTGCACTGCTCCCCAGCCCTCGGGCGAAACCTGCGACAACCTGGACAACGACTGCGACACGCAGACCGACGAGGACCTCAACCGCCCCTGCTCAACCATCTGCGGCTCCGGCACCGAGATCTGTCAGAATGGGATCTGGGTCAACTGCACCGCTCCGTTGCCCAGCCCGGAGATCTGCGATGGCGTGGACAACGACTGCGATGGGCAAACCGACGAGGACCTGATCCTGGTCTGTCAAACCATCTGCGGCCCGGGGGAGCGCCGCTGCGAAAACGGCCTGTGGACCGATTGCGACGCGCAGATGCCCGAGCCGGAGCGCTGCGACGACCTGGACAACGACTGCGACGGGCTCACCGACGAGGTCTGGCCCCAGAAAGGCCAGAACTGCACAATACAGGTGGGCCGCTGCGAGGGCTACGGTATTTACGTCTGCAACGCCGCTCAGACCGGCCTGGAATGCAACGCATCGGTAACTATCCTGCCGGAGGTATGCGACACCTTCGACAACGACTGCGACGGCAGTGTCGACGAGGAATACCCCGAGAAAGACCAACCCTGCGGAGACTGCGGCTACGGAGCCCTGCCGGCTTGCCTGGGTGAATGCCGGCCGGGAACCTGGTTCTGCGACACGGGTGTCCTGTTGTGCATGGGAGAAGTCAAACCGGTCCCGGAGATCAATTGTGACGGACTGGACAACGACTGCGACGGCTTGACCGACGAGGACGCCACCCCGGAGATCTGCGACGACGGGATCGACAACGACTGCGACGGGCTCACCGACATGGCCGATCCCGACTGCAACCCCGTGTGCAACCCCGGTGAAACCCGGCCCTGCGGCACCGACGAGGGGGAGTGCGAGCAAGGAGTGCAAACCTGCGAGGAAAACGGGACCTGGGGCGAGTGCGTGGGCGAAACCGGACCAACCGGCGAGGTGTGCGACGGACTGGACAACGACTGCGACGGCTTGACCGACGAGGATGCCACTCCGGAGGACTGCGACGACGGCATCGACAACGACTGCGACGGCTTCATCGACGCCATGGACGACGAGTGCGGAGAGTGCACCCCCGGCGAGAGCCGCCCCTGCGGCAACGACGAGGGCGAATGCAGGCAGGGCATCCAGGCGTGCAACCCCCAGGGATTCTGGGGCGAGTGCGCCGGCGAGGTTGGGCCGGAACCCGAGTCCTGCGACTCGATGGACAACGACTGCGACGGGCTCACCGACGAGGGAGACCTCTGCGATGGCTACGACGCCTGCCTGTGCGGTGAGTGCGTCTCTCCCTGCACCGCCGGTGAGTGCCCCGCGGGCAACCTGACCTGCGTCAACGGTTGGTGCATGTCTGAACTCTGCTGCGGGGTCTACTGCCCTCCCGGCGAGAAGTGCGACCCGGCTACCGGCCGCTGCACGGACCCGTGCGTCGCCGACCAGATCACCTGCGGGCCCGGAGAGGAGTGCCGACTGGGAATATGCGTGCCCGTGGACTGCTTCACCCCGGGCAACGAATGCCCCCCGGGACAGCATTGCGTAGCCGGCGTCTGCGAGGATGATCCTTGTGCCGGGATAGACTGCCCCGCCGATCAGTACTGCCACGAGGGCCAGTGCCTGGACGTTGGCTGCGGCGACTGCGGCCCGGATCAGATCTGCCAGGACGGCGCCTGCGTTGACAGCCCCTGCGCGGGCATCCAGTGCGAGCCCGGCCAGGTCTGCGTCGAAGGTCAATGCGCTTCCGACCCCTGTCAGGGCATAGCCTGCGCCCCGGGCTGGGTGTGCAAAGACGGCGAGTGTGTAGCCGACCCCTGTTTCGACGTTGAATGCCCGGATGAAAGCCATTGCGAAGATGGATTCTGCGTGGAAAACGAGGCCGGGCAGCCGGACGCCGGAATCGACGGCGGCGGGCCCGATGCCGGGCCGGACGGCGGCGACTCCGGCGCCGCCGACTCCGGAGGTGCCGATTCCGGCAGCGCGGACGCCGGCCGGGATGCGGGACCCGGTGCCGACCAGGGCGGCGTCGAGGACCCCACGAAGCCGGTGGGCAGTTGCGGTTGCCAGGGTTTGTACGGTCCCGGCAGTTCAGGGGGCGGCGGCTGGCACCGCGATGCCGGCCCCGGCGGTATACCGTTTCTTTTGCTGGCGCTGGGTCTGGTGCTGTACTGGCGCCGACGGACGGCCCTGGCAATAGCCCTGGTCGCCTTCGGGCTGGTGGGATTCACATCCGGTTGCGGCAGTCCGGTGGCTCCCGGACATGACGCCGGGCTTTCCTGCCAGAGCCACGCGGACTGCATAGAGGGATACCGCTGCGTCGACGGCAAGTGCGAGGAGGGCCCCGCCTGCACCGACCTTGACGGCGACCTGTACTGCGACATGCGCGAGGGGGGAGAAGACTGCAACGACAACCGGGGCGACATCCACCCCGGAGCGGAGGAACTGTGCGATGGGGTGGACAACGACTGCGACGACCTGACCGACGAGGACTGCCCTTGCGACCCCGGGCAGACCCGGCCCTGCGGCAGTGACGTGGGAGTATGCCGGAAGGGCGAGCAAACCTGCAACAACGGCCAATGGGGAGAATGCCGGGGCGGAAGGGGTCCGGATGCGCAGGAGACTTGCGACGACAACCTCGACAACGACTGCGACGGAGCGGCGGACGAGGACTGCCCCTGCACCCTGGGCGACTCGCGGACCTGCGGCTCCAACCTGGGCGAGTGCACATACGGGGTTCAGACCTGCGTGGACCAGGGCGGACAACCCCGCTGGGGCCCTTGCAGCGGAGGCACCGAGCCGGTCGAGGAGGTTTGCGGGGACGATCTGGACAACGACTGCGACGGCTCTTTGGATAACGGCTGCGCGTGCGACGGGGAGTCGCGCCGCTGCGGCATCAACATAGGCACCTGCAACGCCGGCATCCAGCATTGCGTCAAAGGCGTGTGGGGCCCCTGCGAGGGGGCCCGCTGGCCGGAAACCGAGGTCTGCGACGGGCTGGACAATGACTGCAACCGGCTGGTGGACGAGGGCTGCGACTGCATGGACGGTACCTTCCGTGCCTGCGGCGTCGACACCGGTTCATGCCAGCGGGGAACCCAACGGTGTGTTTCGGGCAAGTGGGGTGTATGCGAGGGTGAGATCGCTCCCTCCCCGGAGATCTGCGACGGTTACGACAACGACTGCGACGGCGATCGGGACGAGGACTTCCCCGATCTCCGCCAGCCCTGCGAGGTGGGTCTGGGCATCTGCAAGTCGGTGGGAATAACCAAGTGCTCGGACGACGGCACCACGACCGAATGCACCGCCACGCCGGGCCAACCCGGTACGGAAACCTGCGACAGCCTGGACAACGACTGCGACGGGGAAACCGACGAGGATTTCCCCGGCGTCGGGGGAGCCTGCACCAACGGGTTGGGTGAGTGCGCCAACTCGGGCGTCTACGTTTGCGCCCCCAGCGGACTGGGTACGATCTGCAACGCCGTTCCGCACCCGCGGCACGACGAGCTGTGCGACGGCCTGGACAACGACTGCGATGGTTTCACCGACGAGAACTTCCCCCTGGTCGGGGTAAGCTGTCTCGAGGGCCGGGGTGAATGCGAAACCTCCGGAACCTACGTTTGCAGCCCAGACGGAACCGCTCAGGAATGCAGCGCCGACCCCCCGGCCCCCACCCCGGAGCAATGCGACAACCTGGACAACGACTGCGACGGCCTGACCGACGAAGACTTGACCCGCCCCTGCAGCAACCAATGCGGCTCCGGCGTGGAATCCTGCGTGGAAGGCGCCTTCGTGGGATGCACCGCTCCTCTTCCCATCGCGGAAATGTGCAATCAACTCGACGACGACTGCGACGGGGACACCGACGAAGACTTCGATTTCCAATCCGACCTGCAGCATTGCGGTGGCTGCTTCCGCTTGTGCGATCCGCCTCACGGCACCGGACAGTGCTCGCTGGGCGCCTGCACGGTGGCCGCCTGCGACGCCGGCTACTACGATCTGAACGGGAACGCCGTCGACGGGTGCGAGTACGCCTGCACCCCGCAGGGAGCCGAGGAATGCAACACCGTCGACGACGACTGCGACGGCTCCACGGACGAGGAGCCCATGACTCCTCCCATCACCTGCCTTGACGAAGGGGTATGCTCCGGCATCGTCCCCCGCTGCAGCAACGGAAACTGGGAATGCCCCTACCCCCCCACCTACCAGGCAACCGAAACGCTGTGCGACAACCTCGACAACGACTGCAACGGCCAGGTCGACGAGCCTTTCCCCGACAAAAATCAGTCCTGTCACGCGGGCGACGGCACCTGCAGGCGCTACGGCTTGATGGTATGCTCGGGCGACGGGACCGCAACCGAATGCTCGGCGACCGCGGGCACTCCCCAGCCCAGCGAGATCTGCGACGGCCTCGACAACGACTGCGATTGCCCGGGGGACACCAATGGTGACAACTGTTATTGCTGCGCTGGCGATACCAACGTGGACGAGGACGTGCCAATTGACGCCGAGATGGTGCTGGTGGACATGGGCGGCGGCAATACCTTCTACATCGACATCTACGAGGCTTCGCGACCGGACGCCACCGGCACCGAGCGCGGTTACGCCACCCATTACGCCTGCAGCCAGCCCGGCGTCCTCCCCTGGGACGACGTCACCTGGGACGACGCCGGGGCCGCCTGCCAGGCCCGGGGGAAGCGCCTGTGCACGGACGCGGAGTGGAAGTACGCCTGCGGCGGAAGCACGGCCGACGACTTTCCCTACGGCCCCGCATATCAGTCTTTCACCTGCAACGAATTCGAACAGTACGGAGACGTTCTCCAGGCCGGCCAGTTGTCAGGTTGCGAGAGCTCGCAGAACGTGTTCGACCTGAGCGGCAACGTCGCCGAGTGGGCAGACTGCGCCGACAGCCGGGACTGCCGGTTCGTCAAGCCCGTATTCGGCGGCGACTACGACGACACCATTGAAGTCCTGTTAACCTGCTGGTTCCGCAACAACGCCGGTCCCCAGTACCACCAGATCGGCGTGGGGTTCCGCTGCTGCCACGACTAGCAAAACCGGATCAGATCAGAATGCCCTTCTTGGCCAAGGCGTTGACCGTGATGGCGCGGCGTTGTTCGCCCAGCGATGCCACCAACTCGAGGATCGCGGGGTTGCGCATTATCAGCGCGTCGAAGTCCGGGCGGGGCAGGCGCAGGATCGACACGGGGGTGGAGGCCACCACGGTAGCCACCGCCGGCTCCTTGTGCAGGCAGGAGATCTCCCCGAAGACCTCGCCCTCGCCCAGCTCGCCCACCACGGTGGTGGATCCGTCCTCCAGCTTGCAGAGGACGTCCGTGCGGCCGCGCATCAGGATATAGAAGCCGTTGCTCTCCTCGCCCTCCTCGATCAGCACCTCGCCGCGCTCCACCTCCCGGGCGACGAAGCGCTCGATGATGTGAATGCGCTCCTCCTTGCCGAAGGGCCGGAAGAGATCGGAGGTGTTCATCACGTTGCGCAGCAGGCGCTGCTTCATGAACTTGGTCAGCACATTTTCCACCGAGGGGTACTGCTTGGCGATGTTGTCGATGACCTCCTTGGATATCTCGAACAACTCCCCGGGCTGCACCGCCTGCACCGAGGCGCCCCGGGGGCCGCCGCGCAGCACGGACATCTCGCCGAAGAAGGCCCCCTCCCCCAGCACCGCCAGCTGCAACGACTTCTTGCCCTCCAGCTTCTTCAAAATCCGCACCGCCCCGGAGGCGATGGTGAACATGCTGTCGCCCTCCTCGCCCTCGCGGATGATCCAGTCGCCGGGCTGCATCCGCACCACCTGCATGTCCTCCAGGATCGCCACGAAAGCGTCCGGCTCCAGGTCGGAGAACAGCGGAATCTCCGGCAGGGTACGTTCTTCCTTGGGAGGACCCTCGTCGATCGTTTCGAGGCCGGTGAGGGTGATGTCTACGGGGGCCAGGGTCTCTTCTTCTTCTTCTTCTTCTTCTTCTTCTTCCTCTTCGCCGTCAGCGGCCCTATCTGTTCCAGGGTCGTCGGGTTCCGGTTCGGGCTCAGGCTCGGGCTCGGGCTCGAGTTCGATCATTGAAGGATCTAATGGAATCGGTTCTGGTGCTGCTTCTTCGGGTTCTTCATCTTCGGCGATGTGTTCTGGCGGGGTGGTGGTTTGCACGTCCAGAGCCGGGGTGGAGTCGAGTTCCAGGGTGTCGAGCTCGATGGGGGCCAGGGGGACGATGTTCTCGTCGCCTACCTGGACGTCGCCCTCCTGGGGGGCCATTACCTTCACCTCCGGCTTGGGCTCCCCGCCGGAGCGGGAGGCGTACAGGTCCGCCAGCCGGGTCTGGATCTTCTTGTGCTCGGGATCGATGTCCAGCACCACCTTGCAGGTGGCGATGGCCTTGAGCAGGAAACCCCGCTCGGCGTAGGCTTCGGCCAGGGTTTCGAAGACCTCGACGGCCTGGTTGTCTTTCTTCATCCTCCTGAGGAGGTAGCCGATGTTGTTGTGACAGGAGAAGTCCTCGGGATCCTGCTCGACCACCTTCCGGTACAGGGTCAGCGCCCGGTCGTACTTGCCCTTCTGCATCGCCGCAGCTGCCTGGTCTTTCCATTTTCTTGTCTTGTCTGCCATCCGCGCTATTCCTTGAGAAAGTTAGCCGCCTCTGCCCGCACCCGGCGGTCCAGATCGAACCGCACGGTTTGAAGGGCTCTTCTGGCATCGTCGTCACCCAGCGTGCCGAGGATCTGCACCGCGGCCCGCCGCACCTCGGGATCGGGATCGCTCAGCCGCTCGGAAACCAGCTTGACCACGTCCTCGGACCCCAGCTTGCTCAGGGCCAGGAAAATGTCCATCTCCGCCGAGGGCCCGGCCCTTTTCAGGGCCTCGTGCAGGGGCTCGATGGCCTGTACATCGCCGATCTCACCCAGGGCCCGGGCGGCGCTGGCCACCGAATAACCCGACAGCATCCCGAGCAGCGGCTTCACCCCTTCTGCGTGCTTCATCTTGCCCAGCGCGGCGATGGCGTGCTCGCGTTTCTCCCAGGGCATCTCGGAGAGCGACGAACCCAGCACCGCGACCGCCCCGGGCTTGCCGGTGGCCGCCAGCAGACCGGCGATGGCGCCGGCGTCCCGATCGGAAGCCTTTTCTAAAAGCGCGCCCATCTGGACGATCATCTCCCCGTCCGGGCTTACCTCCAGCCGGTTGTCCATAACCAGACGGGCGACCCGGCCGGTCAGCCCGGGGTGGTTGAATTGGAGGGCCTCCAGGGCGATCGTCGCCGCGGTCAGCTTGTCGACGGCGGCCAGGCCCTGCAACAAATCGGCAAACGCCTCGATATCCTTCCCGGTGACCGCCGGGAAAATCTCTTGCGACGGCGCGGGACCGGAGGGCTCCTCGTATTTGGCCAGGATGTCCGAAATGCCGCGCGGGGCGTCCTTGCTGGCGGGGGGCAGGCCGTGCTTCTCGTAGAGTTTCTTCAGCTCCTCTTCGGAAAGCCGGCTATGGTCCGCCGGTGCTTCTTCCGGCTTGGTGGTGGGCGACAGCTTGCCGGTCACCCAGCTCTCCGCCCGCAGCCGGATATCGGAGAGAATCTGCCTGAGTTCTTTTTCCAATATACCCCTGGTCTGCTTGCCGCTGTCGCCGGCGAGGGCCATGGCCGCGGCCAGCAGCGGGCGGACCGGTGCGGGCTGCTTCTGCATCTGCCCTTTGAGCAACGCCACTGCCGGGTCTCCTCCGATAATCGACAGCGCTCGAACGGCCGGCCGGTAGCCGCGGTCCTGAGGATCGTCAAGCCGCCCGGCCAGCGAGGCCAGGTCGCAGTCGAGCTTCTTCGAACGGATCAGGCCGGCGGCCTGCAGCAGCACCGCCGCTTCCCGGTCGCCCAGCAGCGGGCAGATAATCGCGGGATCCAGATCCGGCTTCACTTTCTCCAGCTGAACCAGGGCCTGCAGGCGGACATCCGGATTCAAGTCCCGCAGCATGCCGCCCAGAACCGCCAGGCCCTCACTCCCGTAGCTGCGCAGGGCCCGGGCGGCTCGCAGCCGTACCCGGACGGACTGGTCGGAGGCCAGCAACAAGAGCTGCCGCAGGGCGGGTTTTCCCCCGCGGCCGTCCAGCACTGCAAGGGCCGCCAGGACCACGTCGGCGTTCTTGTCGGCCAGCCCCTCCATGACCACTCCCATGGCGTCGGGATGGACGCTGCGGCCGGCCAGGCGCACCAGCTGGGCCCGCCGGGATCCGCGGCTGCCCTGCCACTCCCGGCGGATCATCTCCATCTGCAAAGAGGCCATCTCATCGGCCAGCCGCTGACCCTTCAACCCCGACTTCTCCAGCGCCTGGTAGATCCGCTCGCGGACCTGGGGACTGCGCTCGGCCCGCAACAGCATCTGCTGCAGTGTGCGCAAAACCGCCTCGCCCTCGCGGGCGGACAGAGCCGCCACCACGGCCTCGCGAACCTCGGGATCGGCGTCCCGCGAGGCCCGCACCAGGGCCACGGTAGTATCCCGCCCCTTGAAATCCGCCAGGGCCCGTACGGCGGCCACGCGCACCACCGCCGACTGGTCTTCCAGTGACCGGCTGACCAGCAGGTAGGCTTCCTCGTCGCCCTCCCGGGCCAGGACCCGCAGGGCCCCGGCGCGCTTGACCGGAGAGTCGCTGATCAGCTCCTTGAGCAATTCGTCGCGCGAGTCGGAGCACCCGCACAGAAAAAACGTTACCAGCATTGCCGCGGCCAGTTTTTTCATGACTGCTCCGCACGACGCTTGCGCTTGCGCCATTTCTTCAGGGTGGTTATCTCCCCGGAGGTCAGCCGGCGAGCTTTTCCCCGGGGCAGATCCCCCAGTTGCAGCCCGCCGAAACCCACCCGCACCAGTCGCAGCACCGGATGCCCCAATTCACAAAATAGGCGCCGCACCAGCCGGTTGCGCCCCTCTAAAACGGTCAGCTCCACCCAGGTCGAGCCGGGATTCTTCTTCAGCACCCGGGCCTTGCGCGCCCGGGCGAGACCGTCTTCGAGTTCCACCCCGCCCTTCAGCCGGGAGAACACCGTACTCGACGGTGCCCCCCGAACCCGGGCCTGGTAGACCCGCGGGACCCGGCTGGAGGGATGCATGAGCACGTCGGCCAGCTTCCCGTCGTTGGTCAACAGCAGCAGGCCTTCGGAGGCATAGTCCAGCCGGCCGACGTGAAAGACGCGCTCCAGGCCCCGGGTGGATGCCTGTCCGCGCAGGACGTCGAATATGGTTTTGCGTCCCTGGGGATCTTTGGCGGTGGCCATCACCGAGCGGGGTTTGTTCAGCATCAGGTAGATCGGCTCGCGACCCACCGACACCGGCTGGCCGTCCACGCGGATCTCGTCCCGCCGGGGGTCGACTTGTACGCCCTGCACCCGCACCACCCGGCCGTTCACCGACACGCGCCCGGAGGCGATCAGGCGTTCGGCCTCCCGGCGCGAGGCGACACCGCCGGCGGCGATGGCCTTCTGCAGTCTCACCTCACCCACCAGCATCCTCCGGAGGTTTCTGGCCTGGATCCGGCGGGGTTTCAGGCGGGGTCTCCGGCGGGGTCCCAGGCGGTGCCTCCGCCGGGGTCTCGGGCGTCTCCGGCTTGGGCACCGGGAGGATTTTCTTCAGCTCGCGGTTTTTCTGCTGCAACTCCGAGAGGGTGTCGCTCAACTCGCTTATCACCTCGTCATCGCCCACCGGTGCGTAGGCGTCGGTCTCCTCGACATCCAGGAAGTCTTCGCGGGCCAGGCGGGTTTCCTCGTCTTCGCCTTCGGCCGGCTTGGGGCCCAACCCCAGGGCGGCGCGGTGCTCGTCGGAAAGCTCGGCGAAGTCCTGCAGCGTGGGCAGGCTCTTGAGATCCTTCATGGAAAAGAAGCCCAGAAACTCCTTGGTGGTGCCGTAGAGCAGCGGGCGGCCGGGTTCGTCCTTGCGGCCCAGGATCTTGACCAGCTTCTTTTCCAGCAGGTGCTTGAGCACCGCCCCGGAGTCAACCCCGCGGATGTCCTCGACCTCTCCACGGGTAACCGGTTGGCGGTAGGCCACGATGGCCAGGGTCTCCAGCGTCGCCCTGGTCAGGCGCGGCGGCCGCCGGGCGACCATCTTCTTGATATAGGGAGCCGCTTCGGTGGGGGTGCGCAGCTGGTACCCGCCGGCAACCTCGCCGATGCGGATGCCGCGGCCCTGCTCGCGCAGGTAGACCCGGAGGCGCTCGATCTCCTCTTTGAGCTGATCGGAGCTGATATCCGTACGCAGTTCGCGGACCACCTCCAGCAGGCCCTTGAGATCAATCGGCTCCTCGGCGGCCAAAAGCAGGCTTTCGATCAGGCCGCTCAGGCGCACCGACTGGGGGAGCTCGACTTCCTCTGCGGGGGCTTCCTCCGGATCTTGTTCGGGCACGCGCGCGGGCACGGGCACGGATTCGGGTTCCGCGGGAACCTCCGGCTGCATTTCGGCGTCCAGCTCTTCGCGGGTCTTTCGCTTGGGCATGGATCCTTTACTCCTCCACCCTGGCCGAGGCCAGGGCCTGTTCCACATCATCCGCGGTGCCCATCAGGCTGCGGACGTAGATCACGTCGGAGCCTTCGGTCTGGTGCAGGCGCACCATGCGCAGCCGCGTCATTTCCAACAAAGCGATGAAGGTGACGATCACCAGCATTTTGGTCATGGCCTCGTCGAACAGCTCCTCGAAGGTGACCTCGCCCCGGCGCAGCATCTTGTCGGCCAGCTCGTGGATGCGGTCGACTATGGATATGCGCTCGACGATAATATCGTGGCTCACCCTCTTCTTGGCCTTGCGCATGGCCCGGTCGAGCGCCTCGATCAGCTTGAAGACCGATACCTCGGAGAAGGGGCTCTCCTCCTCCGGGTCCTTGGGAACTTCGGCGGAGGTTCCGTGGGTGAAGACGTCTCGGTTCAAAATCGGGCGCTGGCGCAGCTCCTCGGCGGCTTCCTTGTAGCGCTGGTACTCCAGCAGCCGCCGCACCAGCTCCTCGCGGGGATCGATCTCCTCCTCCTCCTCCTCGTCCTCACCCTCCCCCGAGGGCAGCAGCATCCGGGACTTGATGTGCGCCAGGGTGGAGGCCATAACCAGAAACTCCCCGGCCACATCGAGGTTGAGCGCCTGCATCCAGTTGATGTAGGCCAGGTACTTGTCGGTGATCAGGGCGACGGGGATGTCGAAGATGTCGATCTCGTGCTTGCGGATCAGGTGCAGGAGCAGATCCAGCGGGCCCTCGAAGACCGGCAGCTCCACCCGGTAGTCGAACGGCAGAGAGCCCTCTTCGGGCGGGGAGAGATCTTCCCAATCGGAGCCGCTGGTTGACTGTTGGTTCAAGGATTCCACCCCATGCTGGCCGCCCGGCGCACCAGCTTCATGGTTTCCTCGGCGATCTCCCGGGCCCGCTCGGCGCCCGCGTCCAGGATCTTGCGCACCTGGACCGGATCGTCGGAAAGCTGCTTTCTTCTTTGGCGGATGTCCGCGAAGCGCTCGAAGAACCTGTCGATCAGCTCCTGCTTGCAGTCGACGCAGCCGATCCCGGCGGTGCGGCACTGCTCCTCGATCTCGGCCAGCCGGTCCTTGGTGCTGTATATCTTGTGGTAGGTGTGAATGTTGCACACCTCCGGACGACCGGGATCCTTGCGGCGCTGCCGCTGGGGATCGGTGATGGCGTTTTTGAACTTCTTGCGCACGGTCTCGTCGTCGTCCGACAGGTAGACGGCGTTGTCGTAGGATTTGGACATCTTGCGCCCGTCCAGGCCGGGCAGAACCGCAGTCTTGGTTACAATCTCCTTGGGCTCCACCAGAGTGTCGCCGTACAGGTGGTTGAAGCGGCGGACGATCTCGCGGGTCAGCTCCAGGTGGGGCAGCTGATCCTCCCCCACCGGCACGTAGGCCGCCCGGTAGATGGCGATGTCGGCCGCCTGCAGCACCGGGTAGCCCAGGAAACCGTGGCTGGAAAGGTCCTTACCGGCCAGCTCCTTCTTCTTGTCCTTGTAACTGGGGACCCGCTCCAGCCAGGGAACCGGCGTGATCATTCCCAGGATGATGCAGAGCTCGGCGTGCTGCAGGACGTCCGACTGGATGAAGATCGTGGATTTCTCCGGATCCAGCCCGCAGGCCAGAAAATCGATGGCGATCTCTCTGGTATACTCCCGCACCTTGCCGGGCTCGTTGAACAGGGTGGTCAGCGCGTGCCAGTCGGCGATGAAGTAGAAGCACTCGTACTCGTCCTGGAGCTTGACCCAGTTCTCCAGGGCGCCGTGGTAGTTGCCGATGTGCAGCAGGCCCGAAGCCTGCATCCCGCTGAGTATTCTCGCGCGCGTCATCTCACACCTCGAACACCGCCAGCCAGATGGGAAAGCCGATCAGGGCGCTGAGACCGTTGACGATCCACATCACCGGGTATCCTATGAACCTCCCGCCCAGCAGCAGAATGCCGATGAACAAAATGAACGAGTATCGGCCGATTTTCTCGAAGGTCTCCAGGTAGCGATCCGGGAGGAAACCGGCCAGCACCCCGGCCCCGTCCAGGGGCGGGATGGGCAACAAATTGAAGATGAACAGGCCCACGTTGATCAGCGCGGTCCACCCGATCAGCCGGATCAGCGCCACGGTGATGCCCTGGTTGGCGTGCAGCATGCCGAAGAGCTCTTCCTTGCCGACAACCTGGACGATGATGCCCAGGACGATGGTCATCACCAGGGCGAACAGCAGATTCGACAGGGGCCCGGCGGCCGAGGTGATCATTATTCCGGTTTTCATGCGCATGCGCCGGGTGAAGTGTATCGGGGTGATGGGAACCGGCTTGGCCCAGCCGAAGAAGGGCGCACCGCTGGTAAGGCCCACGATGGGAATCAGCAGGGTGCCGATGGGGTCGATGTGCGCCAGGGGATTCAGCGTCAGGCGCCCCTGGCGGGCGGCGGTGTCGTCCCCCAGTTTCAGGGCGCTCCAGGCGTGGAAGAACTCGTGGACGCTCAGCGCCAGGATCATGGGGATCAGGACGTATACCAGCTTCATTATGTCGAATGATTCCATCTCGCCCTTTCCTGCTCCCGCTCCAATAAACCAGAGGCACCATATTCTGTCAACGAAATCAAGCCGTTGCTCCCTCAGGCCCGGGGGTGAAAACGGTCGTAGACCTTGCGCAGGCGGGTGGCGTTGACGTGGGTGTAGATCTCGGTGGTGGCGATGTCGGCGTGCCCCAGCATGGCCTGCACGCTTCTCAGATCGGCTCCCCGCTCCAGCAGGTGGGTGGCGAAGGAGTGTCTCAGCTTGTGCGGGGAGATGTTCTTGGCGATGCCCGCGGCGGCAGCGTAGCGCTTGAGATTCTTCCAGAAGGCCTGACGGGTCATGCACTTGCCCCGGGAGGTGACGAACAAAAAATCACAGCGCCGCCCGGACAGAAGCTTTTCGCGGCCCTCCTCCAGGTAGGCGTTGATTGCGCCCAGTGCCTGGTCGCCCAGCGGAACCAGCCGCTCCTTGCGACGCTTGCCGAAAGCCCGAACGCAGCCCAGCCGGAAATCGACGTTGTCCAGGCGCAACTGCACCAACTCGGAGACCCTGAGCCCGGTGGCGTAGAGGGTCTCCAGCATGGCCAGGTCGCGCAGTCCCCGGGGAGTGTCTTTTGGCGGCTGGGAGATCAGATCGTCCACCTCCTCGATCGAGAGGAACTCGGGCAGCTTGCGGGTGGTCTTGGGCATCTCGATCTCCATGGTGGGATCGTCCTTGCAGATACCTTCGGAAACCAGGAACCGGTAGCAGGTACGCAAGGCGGAGAGCAGCCGGGCCTGGCTGCGGACCGACAAACCCCGGCGGTGGAGCTTTTTCAAGAAACCCACCAGGTCCATCGGGGTGACCTCACAAAACCCCTGTCTCCCCTTCCGGCCGGCAAAATCCAGCAGCTTGCCTATGTCGCCGGCGTAAGCTTCCAGGGTGTTGCGGCTGAGGTTCCTCTCCACCTTGAGGTGGTTCATGAAACTGTCGAGCTGCTCTTCGAAGCCCATGGCTCCCCTCCTCCTGGAGTCAAGATACCACTAACGGATCTTATGTCAACTTTAGTCTGACGGCAGCTCAGGGGCGAAGCAACTTCTCCCTTTCGTCGACGAACCTCTTGATTCCGTCGACGATGCCCTCGGCCAGCCGCTGGCGGTAGGACTTCTGGCGGATCCGCTTCTCTTCCATCGGATTGGTAATAAAGGAGCCCTCGATGAGAATCGAAGGCATGCGCGCACCGATCAGCACGTAGAACAGGGCCGATTTGACCCCCAGGTTCTTTACACTCTTGTACTTCTTGCGCAGCTTGCCCACCATGGCCCTCTGGATATAGCGGGACAGCAGTATGGAGTCGTCCACGTGGGATTTGAGCGCCAGATCCTGGAGGATGAACTCCAGATCGGAGATCGACTTCTCTGAAGTGGCGTTTTCGCGCGCGGCCAGCTTGATGCTGTAGCGGTCGTTGGTCAGGTCCAGGTAGAAGGTCTCCACCCCCCGGAACTTGCGGTTGCGGTGAGCGTTGAAATGGATGGAGACGAACAGGTCGGCCTTTTTCTTGTTGGCGTAACCGGTGCGCGCTTCCAGCGCCATGAAACGGTCTGAATTACGGGTAAGTAGCACCTCTAACTTCAACTTCTTCTCTATCAATTTCTTGACGCGCCGGGCGACATCCAGAGCCATTTCCTTCTCCAGAGTGCCCTTGGGACCGATGGCGCCCGGGTCCCTGCCGCCGTGTCCGGGATCGATGACGATGCGCTTCACCTTCAACCCCACCAGCATCGACAGGGACTCGCCCGGCTTGCTCTTCTTCTTCAGCTCCTTGACCTTTTTCTTGGGGGTTTTCCTGGGCTTGGGCTGCTTCTTGCCAATGACCTTGGCCACCTGGTCCTCAGCCGTGGTTATATCCACCACTACCCGGGCGGGATCATCCATGGGAAAAACCCGGTGGGGGCGGTCTTCGTCGAGGTCGACCACCACCCGGATGAAGCCCCCTTCCCTCTCGGCGCAGCGGATGTTGCGCACCACGCTGTCTTCGACCTTGATTGACTCGGCCAGGTCGGAGCCGGCCTTGGCCTCCAGGACATCAATATACAGGCGGTGGGGCAGCCCCTGTTGCTTGTCGGCGGCCAGTTTGCCCACCTTGTAGCGGGCCTTGCTGCGGGTATACAGGGCGATGCGGGTGTATTCGGGATTGGACCAGTGACGGACCTTCTCCAGCACCGGAGCGACGGTCTTCCTGGGAGGCGGCTCCTTCTTTTTTATGGGAGGCGGCGCCTGCTCCTCTTTTTGCGGTTCTCCCAGATCCTCCAGCATGCGGCGGGCCTTGGGGGTCACGTCACCCTCGGGGAACTGCTCCACCAGGTAGCGCAGTTCCTTGCGGGCGTCCTCCGGTTTCTTGTCGAACTCCACCCACCTCAGGGCGATATTCAGCTGGGCGTCGTCAGCCAGGTGGTTTTGCGGAAACTTGTTCACCAGGCGCCTGAACAACTCGATCGATTTGTCCAGGTCCTCGGTGACCCGGGAGATGAAATACAGGTCATAGTGCAGGCGGCCGGCGGTAAACAGGGCGTCGGGGGCCCGGGGGGAATCGGGGTACTTCTCCGCGATTTTCTCGAACTTTTCGGCCAGGTTCTGCCAGTTGTGCCGGAACTTCTTCTTCTGTTCGTTGCCCTTGAACCGGTAGTAGGCTTCCCGGGCCTTCTGGTAGGCGGTTTCGTACTCCGGTGGCGCGGCTCGCGCCGTGCCCAGCAGCATGCCCATCAGGAAGAGCGCCAAGAATGCAAACTTGTTCATTTCTCTCCCTTAAGACGACTGAGAATCTGCAAGGCTTCAATCGGCGTAATGCTGTCCAGATCCAGCTGCTCCAGTTCCTCATCCAGAGGCGAGCGCACCGGGGCGGAAAAGAGCTGCAGCTGGCCGGTTGACCTGCCCTCCGCCTGTGCCGAACGCGACAACCGGGGCGCACCCACCTCATCGTACTCTTTTCCCTCCAGGTTTGTAAGGATCTCCCGGGCGCGCTTGATCACCTCCCCGGGCAACCCGGCCAGCTTGCCCACCTGGATGCCGTAGGAACGGTTGCAGATACCCTTGACCATGCGCCGCAGGAACACGATATTGTCCTTCCACTCGCGCACCTGGATGGTGTAGTTGGCCACCCGCTCCTTGGTCAGCGCCAGATCGGTCAGCTGGTGATAGTGGGTGGCAAACAGCGTGCGGGCGCCCACGCGGTCGTGGAGGTATTCGGCCACCGCCCAGGCGATGCTCAGGCCGTCGAAGGTGCTGGTGCCCCGCCCCACCTCGTCCAGCACTATCAGGCTGCGGCGGGTGGCGTGCCTCAGGATGTGCGCGGTTTCGGTCATCTCCACCATGAAGGTGCTCTGCCCCCGGGCCAGGTTGTCGGCGGCCCCGATGCGGGTGAAAATGCGGTCCACCACCCCCAGGCGCGCCGAGGCCGCGGGCACGTAGGACCCCATTTGCGCCAGGATGGCGATCAGGGCCGCCTGGCGGATCACCGTGGACTTCCCGGCCATGTTGGGACCGGTAATGATCAGGATCTGCTCCGAGGAGCATTGCAGGTGCACGTCGTTGGGCACGAAGCGCTCGCCTTTGAGCACCCGCTCCACCACCGGGTGCCGGCCGTCGGCGATGTCGATGATCTCGCCTTCGTCGACCTGGGGACGGCAGTATGAAAAGGAGCCGGCCACCTCGGCCAGCGAGGCCAGCACATCCGATCGGGCTATCTGGGAGGCAACCTCGAGAATGCGCCGGGCGCTTTCCCGCACCCGCTCCATCAAGCCGGAGATGATCTGGTTTTCCAGGGCCACCCGGTCTTCCTGGGCCCGCAGGATGGCCTCCTCCTGTTTCTTGAGCTCGTCGGTCTCGTAGCGCTCGGCGTTGGCGGTGGTCTGCTTTCGGTGGTAGTGCTCGGGCACCAGGTGCAGGTTGGGCTTGGTCACCTCGATGTAGTAGCCGAAGACCTTGTTGAAGCGGATCTTCAGCGAGGAAATGCCGGTGCGCTCCTTCTCCTGCTGTTCCAGGTCGGCGATGAACTTCCTGCCGCTGGTGGCCAGCTCGACTAAGTGATCCAGCTCGGCGTTGAAACCGGACCGGACGGCGCCTCCCGCGGACAGATCCACCGGGGGTTCGTCAACCAGGGCGGCGTTCAGCGCCTCATTGAGATCCTGGAGCAGGTCGATGCCGCCGATCATGGCGCCCAGCGGCTTGTCCCCGGCCACCAGGGCCGCCCAGTCGGGCAGGGCCTGCAGGGAATCGCGCAAGACCCCCAGATCCCGCGGGTTGGCCTGGCCCACCGCCACCTTGGCCAAGAGCCTCTCCAGGTCGCGGACGCCGGAGAGGTGGGCGCGCAAGTCGGAGCGCAGGACCGCGTCGGAGACCAGCTGTTCCACCGCGTCCAGTCGCCGGTTGATTTCGGCCGGATCGAGCAGCGGATAGAGCATCCACCGGGCCAGCTTCCGGGCTCCCATCGGAGTGCGGGTCTGATCGAGAATGTCCAGCAGCGAACCCTTGCGCCGGCCCTCCATCAGGGTGCGCACCAGCTCCAGATTGGCGCGGGAGTACTCGTCGATGATCATGTGATCGGCGACCTGGTAAAAAACCAGCCGGCGCACATGCTCCAGGCTCCCCGGCAGGGAGGCGGTAGCATAAGACAGCACCATTCTGGCCGCGGATTGGGCCAAGGGGAGGTCCGACAGGTCAGACGAGTCAGACAGGTCAGACCTGTCGGACTTGTCTGACAAGAAGCGGAGAAACAGCCCCTCGAATCTCTTTTGCAGAGAATGATGCAGATCGGAGCCTTCCAGGGCGGCCGGCAGGAGGAGCTCGCGGGGGCGCACCCGGGCGATCTCGTCCAGCAGGGCCTCGGGCGTATCCACCTGGGTCGCCCGGTAGTCGGCGGTGGAGACATCTAGTATCGAAAAGCCAACCTGACCTGGGCTCTCCTCATCCAGGGCCACCCCGCCCAGGAAGTTGGACTCCCGGGCGTCCAGATCTTCCGGCTGGGTGATCATCCCGGGGGAAACCACCCGGGTGACCCGCCTTTTCACTATTCCCTTGGCCTGCTTGGCATCCTCGACCTGATCGCAGATGGCCACCTTGTGGCCGTGCTCCACCAGCTTGGCGATATATCCGCCGGCGGAAAAGTGCGGCACGCCGCACATCGGATAGGAGTCTTCGCCCTTGGCGCGCGATGTCAGGGCGATTTCCAGGATCTTCGAGGCCACCTCGGCGTCCTCGAAGAACATCTCGTAGAAGTCCCCCAGGCGGAAAAACAGAATACAATCGGGGTACTCGGCCTTGGCCTCGACGTACTGACGCATCATGGGCGTCTGCTTGACCGATTTGGGTGTGCCCGATCGCTTCGCCACGAAAAACCTTTCAGACGTTGAACCGGAAGCGGATGACGTCGCCGTCCCGGACAGGATAGTCCTTGCCCTCGAGCCGGAGCAAGCCCTTTTCCTTCACTGCCTGCTCACAACCCAGCGAGATCAGGTCCCTGGAAGCTATCACCTCGGCACGGATGAAGCCTTTTTCCATGTCGGTGTGGATCTTCCCGGCGGCCTTGACGGCGGGGGTGCCGGCCGGAACGGTCCAGGCGCGAACCTCGGTCCCCACGGTGGTGAAGAAGGTGATCAGGCCCAGTAACTGGTAGCCGGCCTTTACGAAACGCGCCAGTCCGGGCTCTTTTAGGCCCAGTTCGGCCATGTAGGCTTCGCGCTCGTCGGGCTCCAGCTCGTGCAGCTCGGACTCGGTCTGGACGCTGATCTCCACTAAGGGCACGCCCCGGCTCTCGGCCAGCTCGCGCAGGGCCGCCAGGGCCGGATCGTCGACCGAACCCACCTGGTCGTCGGAAATGTTGGCCACATAGAATGCCGGCTTGCCGGTTAAAAACGGCGTGGCCGAGACGCAGGCCCGCTGCTCCGCGCTGAGATTCAAGGACAACACGGTGCGGCCCGCGGACAAGGCCGGTTCGATAATCTTCAGCACCGCGACTTCCTCCCGGGCGGCCTTGTCCCCGCCCACTGCCACCTTCTCCTGCTTCTGCAGGCGCTTCTGGGCGGTCTCCAGGTCGCGGATCAGCAGCTCGGCCTCCACGACTTCCGCGTCGCGCACCGGATCGATGCTCTCGTAGGTATGCGACACGTTGTCGTCCTTGAAACAGCGGATCACGTGGGCGATGGCGTCGACCTCCTGGATGTGGGACAGGAACTGGTTGCCCAGCCCCTCCCCTTGCGAGGCGCCCTTGACCAGGCCGGCGATATCGACGAACTGCAGCGTGGTGGGAGTGGTCTTCTCGGGGCTGAAGATGGCCGCCACCCGGTAGAGCCGTTCGTCGGGAACGGTTACCACGCCGCTGTTGGGATCCACCGTGCAGAAGGGATAGTTGTCCGCCGGGGCGTTGCCCCGGGTGAGAGCGTTGAACAGGGTGGTCTTGCCTACGTTGGGCAGGCCCACGATGCCGCAGTTGAACCCCACTGGGCGTTCCTATTCGAAGGCCGGCTTGAGCTGCCGGTAGGTTTCATCCAGGTGCTCGTTGATGACCCGCACTTCCCCCAGCACGGCCACGTAGTTGTGATCGCCGTCCCAGCGCGGAACGATGTGGAAGTGCAGGTGCTCATCCACTCCCGCCCCCGCCACCCTGCCCAGGTTCATTCCCACGTTCATGCCGTGGGGAGCCAGGATCTGGTCCAGGGCGTTGATGGAAAAGAGCAACAATTCATGAAGCGCCCGGTACTCCTCGCCGGACAGATCCCGGGGATGGCCGACGTGCCGGTTGGGAATCACCAGCAGGTGGCCGTTGGTGTAGGGGTACTTGTTCATTATCACGAAGGCGAGCTTCTCCCGCCTGAGGACATGCCTTTGCTCGTCTTCTGCGGGATCAAAGCAGAAAACGCACTCGTCTTCCTTGGGCCCCTTGATGTAACTCATGCGCCAAGGTGCCCAAATGCGCTTCAACGGCGACATTTGAATAAAGCCCCAAAAAGCCAGAGGGGCATCAGCCGGTGGTGGGATTCAGGTGTTTCTTGGTATTCACCCGTTCTTTCAACTCCTTGCCGACCGTGAAGAACGGGGTGCGTTTCTTGGGTACGGAGACCTTCTCGCCGGTCTTGGGGTTCCGTCCCTCCCGGGCATCCCGGATCTTTGAGACAAAACTCCCGAAACCGCGGATCTCGATGCGCTCATCCCTGGTGAGGGCGTCGGTCATACAGCTGAAGATTGTCTCAACGATGATTTCGATGTCCTTCTTGGACACATTCTCAAGTTTTGATGCCACCGTCTCGATCAGCTGACTCTTTGTCACGACGAGATCTCCTTTTATTCTTTATCTTCAGTTTCTTTTTTTTCTTCTTCAGGAATGGCCAGACCCGCGGGCGCCTCGACCTCGGCGGTCTTCTCGTCCTCGTCAACGGGCTCGGCACCGTCGCCCTTGGCAACGACCCCGGCGGCTTCCTTCTCAGACTCGCTCAGGCCGGTCACGTCGATGCCCTTGGACTTGAGCGCCTCACCCAGAGACACCTTGCCGTCCCCTTGCTGCCTCAGGTAAGCCTGGTAATCTTCCTCGCCCTTGGAGAGCTGCAGGCTCTTGACGCTCAGGGCGATTCTTCTCTCGTCCGGGTCCACATCCAGCACCATGACTTCGATGGGATCACCTTCCTTGACCACCGAGCGGGGATCCTCGACCCGGTCCTGGCTCAATTCCGAGATATGGATCAGGCCTTCGATCCCCTTCTCGATCTCAACGAAAGCCCCGAACTCGGTGACCTTGATAACGTTGCCCTTGACCCGGGTGCCCGGGGCGTACTTCTCGGGGATGGTGCTCCAGGGATCCTCGCTCAGTTGCTTGATGCCCAGCGAGAAGCGCTCGTTCTCCGGATCGATGTGCAGAACCACCGCCTCGACTTCGTCGCCCTTCTTGTACATCTGGCTGGGGTGCTTGATCCGCTGAGTCCAAGAGATGTCCGAGATGTGCACCAGGCCGTCGATGCCCTCCTCGATGCCGATGAAGATGCCGAAATCGGTGATGTTGCGGATCCGCCCGCGCAGCACGGAGCCCACCGGGTACTTTTCCTCCAGCAGGGTCCAGGGATTGGGATCGACCTGCTTCATCCCCAGCGAGATGCGCTTGTTGGCCGAATCGATGTCCAGAACAATGGCCTCGACCTCGTCGCCGACCGCCACCATCTTGGAGGGGTGTTTGACCCGCTTGGTCCAGGACATCTCCGAGATGTGAATCAGGCCCTCGATGCCCTCCTCCAGTTCCACGAAGGCGCCGTAATCGGTAAGTGAAACCACCTTGCCCGAAACCTTGGAGCCCACCTGGTACTTGCTGTCGGCGTGCGTCCAGGGATCCTCGTTGATCTGCTTCAAGCCCAGCGACACCCGCTCCGAATCCGGGTCGTACTTCAGCACCATCACGTTGATCTCGTCGCCCACCGAGAAAATCTGATTGGGATGGTTTACCCGGCCCCAGGACATGTCGGTTATGTGCAGCAGGCCGTCGATGCCGCCCAGGTCGACGAATGCCCCGTACTCGGTGATGTTCTTGACGATGCCGGGGAGAATCGATCCGGGCTTGAGCTTCTTGAGCGTCTCGGACTTGAGCTCCTCGCGCTCCTTCTCCAGCAAAACCCGGCGGCTCAGCACGATGTTGCCGCGGCGCTTGTTGAATTTGATGACCTTGAACTCGAACTTCTGCCCGATGAGCTTGTCGAGGTTGCGAATCGGCCGCAAATCCACCTGACTACCCGGCAGAAACGCCTTGACGCCGATGTCCACGCTCAGACCGCCCTTGACCCGGGCCACGATGGTGCCTTCCACCAGTTCGTCCTTCTCGCAGGCCGCGCTGATATCGTCCCATACCTTCAGCTTATCGGCCTTTTCCTTGGACAGAACGATGAGGCCCTCGTCGTCCTCGCAGCTCTCCAGAAGCACGTCGACCTTGTCACCCACCTTGACGTCGGGCTTGCCTTCCTTGAGCCCGAATTCTTCAATGGGAATGGTGCCCTCGGACTTGTATCCGATGTCCACCACCGCGTGATCGGCAAGAACCTGGATAACCTCGCCCTTTACGATTTCGCCCTCCTTCAGCTCGTGATCCTTCAGGCTGGCTTCGTAAAGCGCTGCAAAGTTCTCGTCTTCCGGCACCTCGTTGTTCGAGTTCGCCGTGTTCTCGGTTTTCGGCTTGGTTTCTGATTTGCCCTTGGTTGGTTCGCTGTTCATTGATCCTAACCGCTCCTAACCTAACGCTCTGACTCAGATTCCTTCCACCTACCCCGTAAAGCGGAGGCCAACATACTGGTTTTAACATACCTTGTCAAACGATTTTTCACTTGCATTTCAACTTGCTTCCCGCCCTCGGACCCCCCGGCTACTCGACCCGGGCCAGCCAATTTTCCACTTCATCAAATATCCAGTCCGGGGTGGAGGCCCCCGAAGTTATCCCTATTTTCGAGACCTTATCGAAAGACACCTCCCCCAGCTCCGCGGCACACTCGATATGGAAGGTTCGCGGTTGGACCGCCCTGCAAATATGGGCCAATCTGCTGGTGTTTGCGCTGTTGCGCCCCCCGATCACTACCATCAGGTCGACTTTTCCAGCCAGAAGCACGCCCTCCGCCTGCCGCCGGGCGGTGTCGTCGCAGATGGTGCAGATGGCCTCCACATCGGAAAACTTACAACGGGCCGCTTCCACCAGCAGATCGAATGTCTTTTTCGACTGGGTGGTCTGTGCCACGATGCCAACCGGGGTTTTTGCGTCCAGGGCGGGCAGGTCGTCGGGCCGGGAAACCACTTCCACCGGTCCGGTCTGGTAGCTGAGCATGGCCTGCACTTCCGGGTGCCCGGCGTCCCCCAGCAGAAACACGGTCCGCCGCTGCCTGCCGAACTCCTCTATGTGACGCCGGGGCACCTTGACGTGCGGACAGGTCGTGTCTATCAGTTCTATACCCAGTTGACGCGCCCGCTGGATATCCTGCTTGCCGATCCCGTGCGTGCGGATCAGGGTCGGCCCGCCCGCGCAGTCTTCGATGCGCTCCCGGGCGACGATGCCCAGGCCGCGCAGGCGTTCCACTTCCTGAGGATTGTGCATCAGCGGCCCGAGGGTGAATATTGGCCGACGGCCCTCGGCCTCCAGTTCCTGGGCTATGCGGGTGGCTCGCCGGACACCGTAGCATAAGCCGGCGTGCCGGGCTTTTAATATCTCTATGGGGATGGCTCGACTCCCCGCAGGAACGTCCTCACCCGCTCGACTACCAGGTCGGCCACTTGCTGCGCCGATCGGTTTTCGGTCGCGACGATCTCGGCGTCCGGGGCGGGCTTCAAGGGAGCAAGGTCCCGGCTCTGGTCCCGTTCGTCCCGTGAAACCATATCTTCTCGGGTTTCTTCCAAAGTCACTTCGATCCGCTTGTCGCTAAGCTCATCGAAACGCCGGCGGGCGCGGACATCCACCGAAGCGGTCAGAAAAACCTTCACCTCGGCATCCGGGAACACCACCGTGCCGATGTCGCGGCCTTCGAGCACCACCCCGCCATCCCGGCCCAGTTCGCGCTGCATGCCCAGCAAGGCCCGACGAACCTGCGGATGGGTGGAAACCCTGGACGCGTCCTGGGAAACCTCCGGCTCGCGGATGGCGCCGGTCACGTCCTCACCGTCAAGCAGGACCGCCTGGCCGTCGGTCGAATCCTCGAACTTCACCACCAGCCCGGCGGCCAACTGCCCCAGTCGCTCCCCGTCCCCGGCATCCACGTTCCGGCGGCGGGCCGCCAGGGCCACGCAGCGGTACAGTGCCCCGGTATCCACCAGGGAATATCCCAGCATCCCGGCGACCAGCCGGGCAACGGTGGTTTTGCCCGATCCCGCCGGCCCGTCGATGGCCACCACCGGTTTCGACCGCGGCATGACCGGTCTTATCCTTCCGATCCGGTGTCGCCGGGCTTCCCCCCCAGCTTGCGCCGGATCCTGGAGAGATCCTGGACCAGATCATCCATCAGGCTGCAGAGCCTGGAGGAGTAAAGTTGATAGGAGCGCTGTAGATCCACTTCGGTACCGACTGCGTCTAACCATTGTTGCAGCGAGGTACCGTCCACCCGGAGCGAACGGGCGTCAACCACCCGGTTCAGGGAGGCGATGAGCATATGCGGCCAGAAGTGCGACCCGGCCACGCGCCACTCGAACTGATCGGTTTCGAGCACTTCCACGCGGGTGCCCAGCGCCCCCCAGAAGGATGCCACCCGCTGCACCGCCTCGTCGGAGCTCTTGCCGCTCTTGACCACGATGCAATGGCGATCCTGCAGCAGGGAAGCCGACGCGGCTCCGGGGCCGCGGGTAGACGTGTAGACCAGCGGGAAGGACGGCACGAAGCTGGTCATGGCCGGAACCTCGTCGATCAACTGGCTCCACAGCCGCTGGGTGGTGCCGGCCGTGCAGGTGACCATGGCGTCCGGCCGGATGTCCGCGCCGGCCTTCTGGACAACCATGAATACCTCGTCCAGGGGAACCGCGAAGATCACCGCTTCGGCTCCCATTACTCCCCGGCCGGGGTCCTCCTCGGCGCGGTCGATGAAACCCAATCGCCGGGCCATCTCCAGATGGGCGGTGTCCCGGTCGACTCCCACGATTTCGTCCACCAGTCCGCGCCCCCGGGCCAGGCAGGCGATCGAACAACCGACAGCTCCTGTCCCGATAATGGTAATGCGCCGGTAGTGCTTGCTGCTGGGCTCGGTCGACATGGTCTCCCTCGGATTATTCTGGTGGAGAATAGTCAAAACCGGCGGGTTTGGCAACTCCCCGGCAACCTTTTTCGGCATTGGGACGGCCCGGTTCTTGACAGGAGTACCGGAGCATGAAGATAATGGAAATCAAAGTAGAACATCCACAAAGTGTGGAGGATAATATGGAAAGTCCGACCCGTTTTTGGGCCGTATCGAGGAAGACGTTCTTGTTCCTCTCCGCCCTGGCTGCGTTCGTCCTGGTCCTTACCGCCATACCGGCCGAATCCCAGGCCCAGACCATGGTGGTCGCCAACTTTTCCGGGCGACGCAACACCGCCAGGGTTGGCCGCGCGGCGCGTTCGGCCATCGTCAAGGCGCTGAGCAATCAGGGAGCCAGCCTGGTTTCATACAAGCAGTACCTGCGCAAGGCCAAGCGGTCCCGCATCAGCCCCAGGCGGGCCCTGCGGGCTCGCTCTATCAAGACCATGGCGAGAAAGATGAAGCTGGGCGCGGTGGTCACCGGCTCGGTGAAGAAGCGCGGAAGACGTTACATCGTTACGGTAATCGCCTACGGGGCCAACGGCAGAGTGTTGGCCAAGAAGAACTACCGCCTGAAGCGGGCGCGTTTCCCTGCCTCGGTGGCCAACAAATTCGCCGGCATGGTGATGGGCAAGCTGGGAGGCGGCGGCGCCGAGCCCGAGCCTCCCCCGCCGGTGGAGCCCGAGCCGCCGCCGCCGGTAGAGCCCGAGCCAGTGGCCACCGGCACCGGTGACAGCGGCACCGGCGACGTCGCCCCGGCCGAAACCGGCGGGACCGGCAGCAGCGACGCATTCCTGCCGCCCTGGGCCAGGACCGACAAGAAGGAAGGCGACACCGGCACCACCGCGACGACCACCACGGACACCTCCACTACCACCCCCGAGGTGGCCAAGCCCGCACCCCGGCTGAAGCGGCGCAAACGCTTCAAGGCCGGTGCGGTGCCCGAAATCCTGCTCTCAGTCGGCGCAAGCCTCAACAAGCGCGAAGGCCTCCACCCCCGCCACGACTCGGGGATGTTCCCGGGAGTGCGCATCGACGGGCGTTTCTTCCTGGGGGCCTTCCTGGACACCACGGTAGTGAAGGACATCGGCTTCGGCGGCATGTTCAACATGAGCCTGGGGCTGCAGTATGGAATTCCCGGCGGCGACACCTGGGACTCCTCCCAGATGCAGTGGGCCGGCGAGCTGCTTTACCGCGTATCATTGAAAGACGTTCCCCTGCAACCGGCCTTCATGCTGCGGGTGGGCTACGGCTCCACCAGCTGCACCATCGACACCGACCACGCCCTGGCGGTCAGCGCCGGTTACAGCTACCCCTACGCGGCCCTGGACATCTACCTGATGCTCTACAAGCCCTTCTTGAGGTTCAACGTCTCCGGCGGCTACCTCTTCATCGTATCCCCCTCCGAGGATCTCAAGGGCGACGGCTCGGGGTTCACCGTCCGCGCCGGATTCGACGTGGACCTCTTCGCCAACCTCCACATCGGCCTGGGCTGGGAAATGTTCCAGTTCACCATCAACGACGACAACCTCGGCGAAACCTCAGACATGTACCACGGCTTCTTCGGCCGCGTCGGCTGGAACTTCAAGTAAGGGCAGGCACAGAGGCCTGCCCCTACAAATCTTCCAACAATTCATCTGCGTCGGGGGGAGCGGGGATCCACTCTATCTCTTTTTGCGCCCGGAACCAGGTCAGCTGCCGGCGCGCGTAGCGGCGGTGCTCCTTCTGGATCTCGGAAACGGCCTTTTCCAGACTCAGCTTGCCCTCCAGGTGGTCCTTCAGCTGCGGGTAGCCCACGGTCCTGAACGCGGGGCTCTGGTCGAGGCCGTCTCTGATCAGCCCCCTCACCTCCTCCAGCCACCCGGCGTCCATCATCCGCTCCACCCGGGAATCGATCCGGCGGTAGAGCTCTTCGCGGTCCCAGTCAAGGGCGATCTGCCGGGCGGGGTAGCGAACCGGCTCGAAGCCATGGGAGTCCTGGTGAGCGGAGATGGGCCGGCCGGTCAGCTCATAGACCTCAAGGGCCCTCACGGTGCGCACCAGGTCACCGGGGGGAATCTGCCCGGCGGCCTGCGGATCAACCCGTTCGAGCCTGCCGCGCAGGACTCCGGGTTTTGCGGACTCCTCGTCCAGCAGCCGGGCGCGCAACGCCTGGTCCCGCGGGGGCACGTCGGCGATCCCGTGCAGGAGCGCGCGCAGGTACAGGCCGGTCCCGCCGACTACCAGCGGCCGGAGCCCACGTCGGTGAATGTCCGCGATGGCCCGGTCGGCCAGCTCGACGAAACGCGCGGCGGTGAACACTTCCTGCGGCTCGCAGACGTCCAGCAGGTGATGGGGAACTTCTTCGCGCTGTTTTGGAGACGGCTTGGCGGTTCCGATGTCCAGGCGCTTGTATATCTTGCGCGAGTCGGCCGAGACGATCTCGCCGCCCCGGCGCCGGGCCAGCTCGCGCGCCAGCCCGCCCTTGCCCGAACCGGTTGGGCCGCAGATGATCAGGATGACCTTAGAAACCAATGGGCGACCTCGGACTTGCCGAACTCCACCAGCACCGGCCGGCCGTGGGGACAGGTTCCGGAGAAGTCGATCTCCTCCAGCCGCAGAAGGAGCGCCCGCACCTTCTCCTCGGAGAGGCTCTGGCCCGCCCGCACCGAGGCGTGGCAGGCCATGCGGCCGATCACCTCCAGGCGGGCCTTTTCCCACGGCGTGCCGGCCCCCACCTCGGCCAGCTCGTCGAGTACGTCCCGGACCAGGTCCCCGACCGGCGCCTGCGACAGCAGCGCGGGCACCGCGGTGACGTTGACGGTCGCCGGTCCGAATGGCTCCAGCTCGAATCCCACCCGGGCGATGCGCTCGCGCTGGCTCTCCAGCACCGCGACCGCGGCGGCGTCCAGCTCCACCTGGGCGGGAACCAGCAACCGCTGGGTCTGCACCCGGCCCGCGTCCAGCGACCGGCGCATGCGTTCGAAGGTGATCCGCTCGGCGGCGGCGTGCTGGTCCACCACCACCAGCCGGTCGGCGTAAGCCACCAGCAGATAGGTGTCCCAAAGGGTACCCACCAGCCGCCACTCGTGCATGGGCAGCTCTTCCGCCTTGGGAACACTGTATGAGAACGACCGTTTGTCCCTGGAAGCCGAAGCGTCATACCGCATCAACGCCTGGCGCACGCCGGTCTCCCGCGCCCCGGCACTCCTCTGCACCCTATAAGTCCGCGAAGGCTTACCGGAGATCCAGGGCGCTTTCGCCAACACCTCGCCCACCGCCACCGCCAGGGCGTTGTGGACCGCCTGGGTGTCCTCGAAGCGCACCTCGGTCTTCTGGGGATGGACGTTGACGTCCACCTGCCCGGCGTCCAGGTCAATCCGCAGCACCACCACCGGAAAGCGGCCGTTGGGCAGCACGGTGCGGTAGCCCTCCATGACCGCGTGCTGCAGCAGCCGGTCGCGGACGAAGCGCCCGTTGACGAACAAGAACACCGAGCGGGCGTTGGAGCGGCTGTGCTCCGGATCGGAGATCAGGCCCCGGACGTGCAGCCCGCCCTGCCGGGAGTCCACCGCGAAAAGATGCTCGAAGACCTCGCGCCCCAGCAAGACCGCGGCCCGCTGGGCCAGGTCGGAGGCCGGCGGGGCGTCGATCAGCTTCCTCCCGCCGTGTTCCAGGCGGAAGTGGACGTCCGGGCGCAGCAGGCCCAGGCGGGTGAACCAGGCCTGGATATGGCCCATCTCGGTGGCCGCGGTGCGCAGGAACTTCCGCCGGGCGGGGGTGTTGAAAAACAGGTCCCGGACCTCAACGCTGGTGCCCACCGGAACCCCCGCGTCGGACAGCCGCGGCTCCCCGCCCCCCTCCATCTCCAGGCGGGTTCCGGCCGGGTCTTCCCGCCGCCGGGTGGTTATGCAAATGCGGCTGACCGCGGCGATCGAGGGCAGCGCCTCGCCCCGGAAACCCAGCGTGCCGATGCGGGCCAGGTCATCGCTGTTCTTGATCTTGGAGGTGGCATGGCGCATTACCGAAAGCTTTATGTCCCCGGCCGACATCCCTTCGCCGTCGTCGACCACCTCCACCAGCTCGCGACCGCCCTGCACCACCCGGCAGGCGACACTCTTGGCACCGGCGTCCAGGCTGTTTTCCACCAGTTCCTTGACCACCGAGGCCGGCCGTTCCACCACCTCGCCCGCGGCAATCTGGTTTACCAGCTGGGCGGGCAGCACCAGGATGCGTTCGCTCATGGGCTGCTAAAGTAGCATCATTGACACATCCCAGGCAATGCCGTATGCATGGACACCGGGAGGACTCGCTTGGCCAGGAAACCCGCCGACAACACCAAACCCGCCAAGGTGGTGGCCATTACCGGCACCTCGGAGTTCTTCGGCTCCGGGCTGATGGGCCGGCTGGAGTCCGATCCCGCCTGCCGCAAGATCCTGGCCATCGACGTACGCGAGCCCCCGAATCCCGGCCGCAAGGTCACCTTCTGCCCGGTGGACCTCACCACGCCCGAGGCGGGCCACGAGCTGGCCGGTCTGTTCCGCTCCCACCGGGTGGACACCATCGTCCACCTGGCCTTCCTCTCCCACCCGATCCACGACACCACCTACGCCCACGAGCTCCAGGTTATCGGCACCATGCACGTGCTCAACGCGGTGGCGGCCGCCCAGCGGGGCAAGAACCGGGTGAAGCAGGTGGTGATGCTCTCCAGCACCATGGTCTACGGCGCCCGGCCGGACAATCCCAACTTCCTGCTGGAAGACCGACGCTTGAAGAAGACCCCCCACTGCCCCCTGGTCAACGACCTGGTCGAGGCCGAGGAGCAGCTGCAGCAGTTCGCCGGAAAGCACCCCAAGGTCAGCACCACCGTGCTGCGCATGGGCTGCCTGCTGGGCCCGCAGGCGGACGGGGTGATCCCCCGGCTGCTGGCCGGCTCCACGGTCCCCACGGTGATGGGCTACGATCCCCTGTTCCAGTTCCTGCACGAGAACGACGCGCTGGACGCTTTGAAGCTGGCGCTGGATAAGGACCAGAAGGGCGTCTTCAACATCGTGGCCGACGGCGTGCTGCCCTTCTCCACCGTTTTGAGGCTGGGCGGCAAGATGTGCGTGCCCATCCCCCACTTCCTCTGGGAGAAGGTGGGCGGGTTTTTGTGGGCCTTCCAGACTTTGGATATTCCCCCCAGCTTTCTGGATTTCTTGCGCTACCTGTGGGTGGCCGACGGGACCCGGGCCAAGAAAAAGCTGGGCTTCTCGCCCGGCTACACCACCCGGGAGGCGGTGCTGGAGTTCGTGCGGTCGGGGCGCTCGGGCCAGGCGGAGGTAAGCGATGGCTAAACCGGTGTTGGGGCGTGATCCGTTTACCCGGCCTGGGCCGGTGGAGAAGAAGGCGAAGGCGAAGCCGAAGAAGAAGGCCAAGAAGAAGGTGAAGACTCAAAAGGCAAGACCCAAGCCGCCGCCGGCGCCGGTCGAACTTCCGGGCACGGGCACGCCCTCAAAAACCGAGGACGGCTGGGAAACGCCGGACGCGGGCACGGGCACGGATAAAGAGATCGATCGGGTGGAGCTATTGGAGGGGGCGGAGGCTGAAGAGGGGGCGTTTCAGAGTCTTTTATACAAGAGCACGAAGTTCGTGAGGCCGTCTTATTACGGGAAGAAGCTGGGCGAGGTGGGGATGCGGTTTAGGGCGGAGGAGGTGGATCCGTTCGGGTTCGATCCGGTCTATTGGGACAAGGTGGAGCCGGTTTTCGAGTTTTTGTTCGACAACTACTTCCGGGTGGAGCTTTCCGGGACGGAGAACGTACCCGCGAAGGACCGGGTGCTGCTGGTGGCCAACCATTCGGGCACGCTGCCCTACGACGGGGCGATGCTCAAGGTGGCCATCGAGAACCGCCACCCGTCCGCCCGCCCGGTGCGCTTTTTGGTGGAAGACTTCGTCTTCCACTTCCCGTTTCTGGGCGCCTTCATGAACCGCATCGGCGGGGTGCGCGCCTGCCAGGACAACGCCCGGCGGCTTCTGGAGAACGAGCAGCTGGTGGTGGTCTTCCCCGAGGGAGTCAAGGGGATCGGCAAGCTATTCAAGCACCGCTACCAGCTGCAGCGCTTCGGGCGGGGAGGCTTCATCAAGCTGGCCCTGCGCACCAACAGCCCGATAATCCCCGTGGCGGTGGTGGGCGCCGAGGAGATCCACCCCATGCTGGCCCGCCTGGGCTGGCTGGCGCGCACCCTCAAGCTGCCCTACATCCCGGTCACCCCCACCTTCCCCTTCCTGGGCCCCCTGGGCGCGCTCCCCCTGCCCTCCAAGTGGCTGATCGAGTTCGGCAAGCCCTTGCCGCTGAGCCAGTACACCGCGGCGGACGCCGACGACGCCCTGAAGGTCATGCAATTGTCCGAGAAGGTCCGCTCGACCATCCAGCAGATGGTGGACGAGCTCCTCAAGAAACGGGAATCCACTTTCAAATAGGAATCAGCCGACGACCTTGTTGCGGCCGGAGCGTTTGGCCTCGTACAGATTCGTATCGGCCCTTTTGATCAGCTCGGCGGCCTCGGCGATGCTGTCGTCGACCGTGGCCACGCCTATGGAGATGGTGGTGGGCATCTGGGTGTCCTCGAAGACGAACTCCTCGGCCTCGACCAGCTTGCGGACCTTCTCCCCCATCACCATGGCCCGGGCCTGGTCGATCTCCGGCAGGATGATGGCGAACTCCTCCCCGCCGTAGCGCGCCAGGAAATCCTCCCGGCGGATGTTGGCCTTGACCAGCTCGGCCAGCTGCTTGAGCACGTGGTCGCCGGCCAGGTGCCCGTAGGTATCGTTGATGTTCTTGAAGTGGTCGATGTCGAAGATCAGAAGCGACAGGTCCCGGCCGTAGCGCTGGCAGCGGGAGAGCTCCCGCTCGAGGTTCTCTAAAAAGTAGCGCTTGTTGTACACCTGGGTGAGGCCGTCGACGGTGGTGAGCCGGTAGATCTCCTCGTGGTAGGCGTTTTCGATGTTGCCGCCGGAGAGGAACTTGAAGATGGTCCGGCCGATCTTGATCAGATCGCCGTCGCGCAGGGTGGTCTCCTCGACCAGCTTGTCGTTGACGTAGGTGCCGTTGGTGCTGCCCAGGTCGCGCAGGGCGATGTTCTTGCCGTTGTTGATCAGCTTGGCGTGGTTGCGGGATATCGACTCCTGGTCGATGGAGATGTCGCACTTGGAGGAGCGCCCCACGATCACCGAGCTCTTGTCCAGGTTGTACTTCTTGCCCAGATCCATGCCGTAGATCACCACCAGGCAGGCCTCGTTGGCCACCGGGCGCTCGGTTATCTTGGAGATTACGGTTACGACGGTTTTCTTCTTGCGTTCCATCCGGTTGGAAAGAGTTTATCAGGGAGATCCCGGGTTGTCCACCATTCGGCCGCACATAAAAAAATCCCGGGCGGCGAACCGCCCGGGATTTTCAGCTTGCGATTGAACTAGCCTAGGGAGTCTTGCACTTGGTGTCTTCGCAAACCTGGCCGGCCTCGCAGTCGCCGTCCACATAGCACTCGGGGACGTCCAGGAAGCAGAAGTTGGCAACCAGCTCGACCAGGTTGCCCATGTTGGCGTCGTTGAACTCGACCAGGCTCTGGTAGTCGCCGGATTCCAGGTCGATCTTGATGAAGCTCGCGCCATGGTTGCGCGGGTCCGCAGGATCCGGGTCGGTCGGCAGGGTGTAGTCGCCCGCGGCGAAATCGCCCACGATGTGCCAGTTCTTGTCGTCGGCGTCGCTGGTGAAGATGGCCTGGAAGTAGTCGTGGCCGGTGCCGGTCTCGACCACCTTCAGCAGGCCGCTGTCCGGCGCGTAGGTGGCCTTGGCCGGCTCCATGAAGGCCGGCAGGTTATGGGTGCCGGAGAAGGAGTCGACGAACAGCACCTGGCCGCCGATGGCGGTGGGGGTGCCGGTGTCGCCCGCCAGGCCGGCTACGTTCATGGCCAGGGCGATGATCACCCGCTGGTACTGGCCCTCGGGGATGCGGCCGGCCACGTCGGCGACGTTCATCACGATGGGATCGTCGATGGTACCGTCGGGGGTGTCCTCGGCGTCCAGGGAATCCAGGCCGGCGGAGAGGCCCAGGGGCACCAGGCCGGCGCCGCGGACGATGATGCCGCCGATGACGATCACGCCGTCGTAGGTGCCTACCGGGATGCTCGGGGCGTTGAAGGTCATGGTCTGGTCCATCTTGATCCGCAAGGTCATGTTCCGGCCCGGGAAGTTGTCGTAATCGGGAACGTGGGTGGTGCCCTCGTCGTCGTCGATGTCGTTTATGTCTTCGACCATCGGCCGCGGGTCCACGTCGATGTTGGGAACCATGGCGGTGTAGAAGTTGGCGAACAGAGGCAGCAGGCCCGCCACCAGCGAGCCGATGTCGATGTCATCACCGCCGCCGCTGATGATTGGACCGAGCTTGTCGATCAGGTCGGCCAGGTCCAGCTTGCCGCCCAGGCCCCAGGCCACGCGGTTTCCGGGGATCCCGGTGGGGGTGAAGAACTCCTTGAAGCAGGTCTGGTTGAGGCACAGCACCAGGCCGGAGGGCAGCGGGATGACTTCCTTGCTGCCGCCCAGCTCGATCTCGGTCTTGATCATCCCGCCGATCAGCAGGTCGAAGTTCAGGTTGACCAGGTTGCCGGGGATGGAAAGCCCGCCCAAACCGAAGGAGACGTCGCAGGTCTTCAAGGGAGGCTCGCAGCGGATCATGCCGAAGTCGAACGCGCCCTTGATCCCGCCGGCCTGCCCTTCGGGCGGATCCTTGGTGAAGTCCAGGTGGTGCAGCTTGCCCATATGGGCGATCACGTCGTTTTTCTCCACGCCGAGCATGGTCACGTAGTTGTAGTCTGCCTTGGAAATGGTGATGTCTGCGGCGTTTCCGGAGGCCAGCTCGATGTTGACGATGGCTTCGCCCTGCGCGTTGGTGGTGACCGGGGTCTCGGCGCCCACCACTACGGTGGCGCCTTCGATCGGGGTGTTCTCAAGCTCGTCGACCGCCACCACCCGGGTGGTGCCAGCCGTCACCGCGCCGTAGTTGGTCACGTCGGCGGTGCAGGTCGTGCTGCAGCCGCCCACGGTGGCGGTGATGGTGGCCGTGCCGCTGACGGTGCCGCCGGTCACCAGGCCGGCCGCTACCGAGGCCACGGTGTCGTCGCCGGAGGACCAGGTGAACTCCATGCCGGGGGCCACCGCGCCGCTCTGCAGGTACGGGGTGGCGGACAGCTGGGCGGTGGTGCCCTGCTTGGTCACCGCGGAGGACGGGAGCACCACGCACTCGGTGATCTCCGAGCAGTCGGGGATGGTTACGCAGTTTCCGTCGTAGCAGACCTTGCCGCCGGCGCAGTCGGCGTTCTTGGAGCAGTGGTCGAAGTCGCAGACGCCGTTCTTGCACTTCAAATCGCCGCTGAAGGCGATTTCGGTGCGGGAGGTGCAGTCTGAGTCGCCGGTGCACTCGGTCATGCAGGTGTTGGTGAAGATGTCGCAGGCCAGGCCGTCGCAGCAGGCCTCCGGGTCGCGGGAGCAGTCCTCGCCGTCCTGGTAGCAGACGCACTCGCACTCGTAGTCGTCGTTGCAGATGATGTACTCTTCGGAGCAGTCGGCCATGGCGTCGCTGCCCAGGCAGTCGTCGTCGATGCAGCACTCGTGGCACAGGCCGTCGTTGCACTCGATCAGGGGGGCCTTGCAGCCGCCGGTGTCGTCGCCGCAATAGACGACGCCCAGCGATGCACCCACAACAACGCAGAGCGGGAGGATGATGAACAATGCCAGTCTCTTCATCTGCTTTCTCCTTTGCAAAGGTAAAAAGTCCTTGATCTTCAAGGTAACTGATTTCCGGTATTTCTAGGTCAGACTGACTTAATTGTCAAGCGCGGCCTCCACCGCCCTAACCAGGGCGGGGACGATTTCGCCGGCCTTGCCTCTCAGGGTGTAGTCGGAGAATCCCTCAGATAAAACGGTGTGTTCGATGTTGATCTCGACGATGGTCGCGCCCATCTTCCTCGCCACCATCGGTATGTAGGAGGCCGGCGCCACCACCGCCGAGGTCCCCACCACCAAAAGCACCGAGACCCCCTGGGCCAGCTCCATGGCCCGGGCCGAGGCGTCCTGCGGAATGGGCTCGCCGAAGAAGACCACGTCGGGCTTGAGGACGTAGCCGCAGGCGGGGCAGCGCGGGGGGAACTCGTTCTCCCAGTTGGCCCGGGCCTTTTTTGCGTCCACGGTGGTATTGCACTTCAAACACACCAGCCGGCGCCCGTTGCCGTGGAACTCGATCACGTTCTTGGAGCCGCCTTCCTGGTGCAGGTTGTCGATGTTCTGGGTGACTATGCCCTTGAGCACCCCCAACTCTTCCAGCCGGGCCAGGCCGGTGTGGGCGGGATTGGGCCCGGCGTCCTCCAGCAGCTCGTCCATCTCCTTGAGCATCACCCAGACCTTCTCGGGATCGCGCCGGAAGGCGTCGATGGTGGCGTACTCCATGGGATCGAACTTCTCCCACAGACCGCCGTGCGAGCGGAAATCCGGTATGCCCGACTCGGTGCTGACCCCCGCCCCGGTCAGGGCGGCGTTCTTCTCGCCCGCGACCATCTTTTGGGCGATTTCTTTGAGTTCCTCGGTTTTCATGCCGGCCACACTAACACAAACTGGATAAACGTGGTAGCATCCAGCCGATGCCTCCGCCCTACCGACGCCGCCGCAAGAAGTACAGCAAGCCCGCGCGGCTGTCCGACCTGGTGGGCTCGCACACCCGGCGCTGGAAGCTGACCGCTTTGCACCGGCTGGAAGTCATCCGGCGCAAGTGGGCCCAGGCCGCCGGGGATTACGTGGCCCGGCACGCGGTTCCGGTGCGCCTGGTGAGAAAGACTTTGCGGGTGGCGGTGGAGGACTCCTCCTGGGCGGCCGAGATGACCTACCTGGCCGGGCCGATCCTCGAGAGGCTGCAGAAGCTCCTCAAGGGCGACTGGGTGGAGCAGATCCGCCCGGTCCAGGTGGAGTCGATCCCCGACTCCCCCGCCCCGCCGGCGGACATCGTCCTGCCCGAGCCCACCGAGGACATGCAAAAGCACGCCGAAGAGGCGGTCGCCGAAATCCGCGACGACCAGCTGCGCGAGAGCATGCGCCGGGCGGTGCTGGCCTCCCTGCGCCGGCTTGACGCCGAAGCCCGCGATGCAGTAGACAAGGGACAGACAAAACCACCAGACGGAGAGTGATCATGAATGTTCGGGTTTTCGGGCTTGTTCTGGCAGCCCTGCTGGTCATCGGCTGCAACGGCGACAACGGCAACGGAAGCGACGGCGGCGGGACGCCGTGCGCCGACTCTTACTGCTCCAGCCGCGAGACCTGCGTGAACGATTCGGTGTGCGTGGCCGTCCCCCAAAAGCCGGCCAACGCCTGCGCGGAGAAAGCCGGCGAGGACAACATCTACGAGGCCATCGGCGACGCCGACCTGGCCTGCCACAACAGCGAGCTGTGCACCCAGGACTCCGACTGCCCCCAGGACGCCTCCGGCGCCCAGCTTACTTGCCGGGGCGGCTTCTGCGGCACCGCCGCGCCCCAGGGGCCCGCGACGGTCACCTTCCGCGGCTGCGTGGACGCCTTCGGCATCGGCGACACCACCCACCAGATGCGCGTGGCCCTGTACCGCGCCAACCAGGACCCCCAGGGTGCCTCCAGCTGGGACGTGGCCACCACCGAGGACCAGGCCCACTGCGAGTACTGGGGCGCCTTCGAGCTGACCGACGTCCCCACCAACACCCCGCTGATATTGAAATCCTACGACGACCAGGGCGACTTCGTGGTCACCTACAAGTACAACCTGATCCTGTGGGCCGACCTGGCCCAGGACGAGGGCGGGACCTTCGTCTTCGACACCAAGTCCACCGTCTCCGACCCCCGCACCGGCCAGGACGTCCCGCTGCATCCCTGGCGCGGCTACGCCATCAGCCAGACCACCTACGACATCATCCTGCTGGCCGCGGGCATCACCGAGCTGCCCGATACCCACGGCGCCATCGCCGGCACCGTCCGCGACTGCGACTACCAAGAGCTGCAAAACGCCACCTGCGGCTTCGTCGATGAGCCCCGGGTGCTGACCTACATGTCCAACGCCGAAAGCCCCCGCCCCGACAAGGCCCTCTCCGGCACCAACGTAAACGGCATGTACGCCGCCATGGACATCCCCGAAGGCAGCCACCGCGTCTCCTGCCTGGCCCAGGACGCCTCCGGCGCCGAAGTCATGCTGGGCGAATACGACGTAAAAGTCTTCCCCCACGGCGTGACCATATTGTCGATGGACTGGTATCCGGGCGTGGAATAGCTATCCCGCGGGATAAAGCATACCTTTAACTTCTTCCGTATACTCTCCTGATTTATCATAGACAATCAACGGCGGCTCCGCGACCATCGCCCCCTTCCCCCCCCGGACCGCCTCCACCAGGCAGTTCTTGGAACCGAGCTCCACCCGCCCGTGGATCATCCGCAACCTGGACGGCTGCAACCCGTGCCCCCGCAAAAGCGCCATCAGCTCCGGCAGCCTCTCGGAAGCGAACACCACACAGAACCTCCCCAGCGGCCGCAGCAGCCGGGCGGCCGCCGCCACCACGTCGGAGGCCGAGCAGGCGATCTCGACCTTCCCCAGGGCCTTCTCCTCATCCCGGCTGACCTGCCCGGTCTCGGCCGGCCGGTAAGGCGGGTTGGACACCACCAGCTCGAATTTCCCGGCCGGCAGCACCCCGTCGAGGGCCTTCAGGTCGGCCTCGACGATCTCGATCTTGTCGGCCATGCGGTTCTGCTCCACCGACCGCCGGGCCCGGTCGGCCAGGCCCGCCTGGATCTCCACCCCGAAGGCCTTGTGTATGCCGTAGAAGCGCACCATCACCAGCGGAATAATCCCGCTGCCGCATCCCAGGTCGACCAGCTCCGCGGCCCCGGGCTTTACGAACCCGGGCAAGAGCAGCGACTCCACCCCGAAACGGTAGCCCCGCCGGGCCTGGATCACCTCCAGGACGCCGCAGATCGTGTCGATGGTCTCGTCGGATTTGGCGGTCGGGCTAGTATCCACGGGAGAAAATGACCGCCGCGATGGTGCGGAAGAAGATGCGCACGTCCAGGCCTACCGACCAGTTCTCGATGTAGTGGATGTCCAGCTCCACCATCTCCTCGAAGCTCAGCCGGTTGCGACCCGACACCTGCCACAGCCCGGTGATCCCCGGCAGCGCCGTCAGCCGGCGGCGGTGGCGCTCCTCGTACATCTTGACCTCGTAGGGAACCGCCGGGCGGGGGCCGATCAGGCTCATGTCGCCCTTGATCACGTTGAACAGCTGGGGCAGTTCGTCGATGGAGAAGCGGCGGATTACGCGCCCCACCGGAGTGATCCGGGGGTCCTTCTCCATTTTGTAGACCGTGCCGTTGCCGTTCTTCCTGGTATGGCCGTTGCCGTTCTTGATTACCTGCTCCATGAACTCGCGGTGGGTCTTGTCCCGGCCGTTGTTGTACATGGAGCGGAACTTGTAGAAGGAGAAGCTCTTGCCGTTGCGCCCCACCCTTTTCTGGACGAACAGGACCGGCCCCCTGGAGGTCAGCTTGACCAGCAGGGTCACCAACAGCATCACCGGCGAGAGGACCAGGAGCAGCAGGGCGGCCACCACGAAGTCCACCGCGCGCTTGATGGCCAGGTTCATCCCCACCAGGTTGGTGCCCGCCGGACCCATAACCGGCACGCCCGAGATCTCCTCGACGTTGAGCCGGTCGACCAGCAGGTCGTAGAGGTCGGGGACCACGCCCCAGTGCACCCGGTGGCGCAGGCAGGCGTTCATGGCCCCGGTCAGCTGGTTGTGGTTCAGATCGCCGGATATCAAGAGCACCCGGTCGATGTCCTTGCGGGTAAGGATCTTGCCCAACTCCCGGGGGGTGCCCAGCCGGACGAGCCCCTCGGGGACCTCCTGGTCTTCCTCCACCAGCACGCCCACCAGCTCGAAGGGGTTGTCCGGCCTTAAAAGCTTCCTGAAAAGCTTGTCGGTCTGCTCCGAGCGCCCGACCACCACCACCCGCTCCCGGACATGGCGCATCTTGAGCAGCTGCTCCTTGGCCAACCGGAAGAAATACCTCAATCCCAGGGTGAGCAGGAAGGCGATCGGCACCATGAAGACCGCCGCCATCCGCGAATATTCGAAACCCCGGTAGAAGAAGGCCGTGGCGAACATAACCACGAAGGCCACCGCCTGGGCCCGAATCAGCCGGGCGATCTCCTCGCGCCAGCGCTGCCCGGGCCGGTAGAGGCCGAAGATGGCGAAAATAACGAACCATCCCAGGAGCATATAGGGCAGGGCCTGGTACAACTCGCCCCAGGGAGCCGGACCGCCCTTGAAGACCTCCCCGAAAATCCCCCGCCAATCAATGCCGTAGCGGACGTCGAAAGCCAGGTTCGAGGCGAGAAACAAGGCCGTCAGATCCAAAAGGACCAGGAGTACCCGCTCAACCGAGGTGTCCTTCTGGCGTGGCACTGTGGGTATCCTATGCTAAAAACCTCAATCAAGTCAAAATACTGACGCACAATGACGCAAAGCAAGTGCCGTGCCAACCCCTAAGTCCCCGGAAAATAGAGATACTGGAAAAACACCCCTATCAAAAATCCGGACAATTTGGCCATAGTGTGGGAAATTTCTTTACCTTCCCGGCGCCTGTTGTACCCTGGAGTCATGGAAATAGCCTTCCACCTGGTACGAGCCATGCGGCTGCGGCAGTGGACCAAGAACGTATTCGTCTTCGTTGCGCTGATCTTCGCTCAGCGGGTGCAGGACACCGACGCGGTGCTGGCCGCGGTGACGACCTTTCTGGCCTTCTGCCTGGCCTCCTCGGCGGCCTACCTGCTCAACGACATCTTCGACCGCGAGCGCGACCGGCAGCACCCCGAGAAGGCCAAGCGGCCCATCGCCGCGGGGCAGCTGGGAGTCGCCCCGGCGGCGGTCTCGGCCACCGTGTTGTGGATGGGCGCCATGGTGATGGCCTTCTTCGTCAACCTGCACGTCCTGTGGCTCGTCGGCGGCTACCTGGTGCTGCAACTGCTCTACTCCTTTTTGCTAAAACACATAGTCATTCTCGACCTGTTCGTCATCGCCGCCGGTTTCGTGCTCAGGGTGGCGGCGGGCGCCGAGGCCATCCCGGTGCCGATCTCCTCCTGGCTGTTCGTCTGCACCGTGCTGATCTCGTTGTTTTTGGGCACCGCCAAGCGAAGGCACGAGCTGTGCTCTTTAGAAAAGGCCGAGGACCACCGGGCCACCTTGGGCAAGTACAGCCCCTATCTCTTGGACCAGATGATCGCCATAACCGCCGCGGCCACGGTGGTCTCCTACTCGCTCTATACCCTCTCCGAAGAAACCATAAAGAAGTTCGGCACAGACGGTCTGAAATGGACCATTCCCTTCGTCCTCTTCGGCTTGTTCCGCTATCTCTACCTGGTCCACGTCCGCAAGCAGGGCGACCAGCCCGAGAAGGTGCTCTTGACCGATGTCCCCCTGATCATCAACGTGCTTTTGTACGGCGCGGTCACGATCCTGGTCCTCTACTTCGAGATCTGAATGACTCCCCGGCCCAGCCTGGAATGGCATCTCACCGACCTGTGCAACTACCGCTGCCCCTACTGCTGCGAGGGCCAGCACCTGCTGGACCGGCGCCGCCACGGCCACGCCGGCGACGCGACCATCCGGGCGGTGCTCGGGCTGCTCGAAAGGCTGCCGGGATCCTGGCAGGTCAAGTTCTCCGGGGCCGAGGAGACCATCCACCCCCGCTTCATGGAGGTCTGCCGGCGGGTTATCGAATGCGGGCACACCATCGCCCTGACCACCAACTTCTCCCCGGCCCGCCCCCGGCTGGAGCAGCTCGCCGGGCAGTGCGGCCCGGCGCTGGAGTTTTTAAACGCCAGCCTGCACCTGGGCCAGGTCGACCCGGACAAGTTCATCGACAAGGCGATCTTCTTCCAGGGCGTCAAGGACCCGGCCACCGACTTCACCGTCTGCGCGGTGGTGACCGAGGAAAATTTCGACGAGCTGATGGCCATACAAGACCGGCTCGAGCAGGGCTCGGTGGCCATGGCCTTCCAGGTGCTCAAGGTCGGGGCGGAGTTCCGCCGCTACCCCGAGCACATCGAGAAGGCCATCAAGGACAGCCTGGTGGGCGGCACCGAGTCCATCCGCAGCTTCGAGTCCTACGGCACCCCCTGCCACACCGGCCAGCTGTTCTTCGTGGTCAAGCCCAACGGAATGGTCTTCCGCTGCTTCTCTAAAAAATACTGGTACAACTACATGGGCAACATCCGCCAGGGCTCCTTCTCGCTCTACGACGGGCCCCGGCCCTGCCTGGCCGACGTTTGCACCTGCGTGGTCCCGGCCAACCGCAACATGATCCGCTTCGGGGAGTCCTCCGGCGCCCTGGCAGTCATGCGGCAC
>Ga0272442_10000542_pt1 | contig 59418 bp, 58 predicted proteins | sample SSMForm2O_FD_200262 | JGI IMG/M metagenome (GOLD analysis project Ga0272442, IMG submission 200262) | Marine sediment archaeal communities from Little Sippewissett salt marsh, Falmouth, MA, United States - SSM-Form-2O | ecosystem: Environmental > Aquatic > Marine > Wetlands > Sediment ...
TGTATATCGGAGGCATGCACAAAAACAAAGCCTTCCTCTATTTTCGTCATGACGACCTTCTCGCGGGTACCTTCGGCTCTCCCATGAGGGACAGGAACAGAAAAGGTACAGGGCCCCTCCCTTCCCTCTGCTGTATTTCGCTTCTTATTCAATACACGTGAGAAAGCAGATGCTCTTTTTTCTTCAGTCGGTGAAAGAGACGATCCCTTTGCCCACACCCTGACATCTTGATTTACTCCACGTATCCTCTCCATATTCAGCTGATAGGGATTCGCATCAACGAGGGGAACATGATCGCCATGGAAATGACTTATTATGATATCGGTGGCCTGCGACCATGCCGCAACGATCTGCTTTTGTATTTCTTCATCGAGTGCGACCTGAAGGGGATGGGGAAGGAGGGCATACCGCTTGTAGCCAAGAGCGATACCCGGATCTATTAATATTTTCCGGGTTTCCGTTTCTGCAGTGCAGCAAAGGCCTCTAACGCCGAGAGATTCTGTCCCAAGGATTCTGATATGCATAATTCGAGGTTTATAAGAGAAACGTTCAATATTATAAGACTGTTATTATTTTTGAAATTTATCTATTATCCGCTGATCCGTTCGAACTTTTTCCAGCCTTTTGATATACCGAGGGCCCGAAATTGGGCCTCTTGCTCTTCATCAACCGGTTCCATATAATATTCATATCCGTCCTGACAGAGGTTTCGAATCGCTATACTCGATGGCTCGATCACTTTCCAGGATGTCCATGTCCCGTCCTGGCACAGTATCCTCTTATACTTATCGGAAAAGAAGAGCCTGTCTTTCTCTACTTTATAACTGCCTTTCCGTTCATCAACGGCGATATCATTGTTGTAAGTCCTTGCCATATACGTACCATCAACGTTATACCTGACAACCTGTTTTACGACGTATTGCTGATCTTCATAGGTCAGACTGAAGGTAAACTCGTAAAGGCCGGGATTAACATTTTTCAAATCGCATTGATTGTCCGATGATGAGCATCCACATAGCAGTATAAGAAAAAATAAAACGATCGTTTTCTTCATCATGAGGGACCTTCTACCCTGAATACCGCCCATTTACATTCCTTTGTATATCAGAGGTTCAAATAGAGACGCCTTCCCCCTACTTCTTTGCCGCCAGTTCTTCATAGATCTCGATACTCGGATCTTCCCCAAGGATCGGGCCTATCGTATCGAAGAGTTCCTTAAAATATTCCGTTGATCCATGATATGCAAAGGCAGCTTTATCGATGTATTTTTCATAGACCATAAATTTAGCGGGATTCCCCTTCGAACGATGGAGGATATAGGCAATAGTCCCCTCTTCGGCTTGAACCTTCGTGATAAAATCCCTCAAGGCACCTTCCATATCGCTTTCCTTTCCCGCCTGAGCCTCCAAAACAGCAGATACGACTATCATACCTTACCCCTCCCCTTCTATGGAACTTATCCTATGTGAATACCGACGATACAATAATGACATATCTGTCAAAAGGCAACTATTTTTTGATTAATCGGCGGTATTTATCGTGCTAACATCTATAAATTCTTTATCTTCCAGGCGTAGCGAAGCGCCTCTCCTTATGATTCCTCATAATTCTTGTTAAAATAGCAATATTCCTTTAGTATTGACATTTAGACAATAAATGTTTAGAAGCAGCGACCTGCATAGAAATATCTACTTCAGGATCGGGATTAATGGCGAGAAAAAGCGTCCTCATAGGGATCAGTGGTGGTATCGACAGTGCCGTCGCTGCCGCAATCCTACTAAAAAAGGGATTTCATACGGAGGGACTTTATATCAGAAACGGCTTCCCGACCAGGTCTGAGGTCGAAGCGGAGCGTGTCGCCGAAGAGCTTGACATACCCCTCCATAAAATTGACCTCACCAGTCAATTCAGAAACGATATTGTTGAATATTTTGCCGCTGAATATGCTGCAGGCAGAACACCCAATCCCTGCATCGTCTGCAACAAAAAGATCAAGTTTCGATATCTCCTCGAAGAGACCGACAGACGAGGAATCGATTACCTTGCAACGGGGCACTATGCCCGCATAGAGGAAAGGGGCGGAGAAAAAGGTTTCCGTCTCCTCCGTGGAATCGATATCAATAAAGACCAGTCCTACTTTCTCTTCGAACTCGGACAGGAGGTACTCGCAAAAGCTATATTTCCCAACGGTGAAATGACAAAAGAGGAGATCCGCGCAATGGCCCGGGATCTGGATCTCGTTTCCTTTTCCGAAAGAGAGAGCCAGGAAATTTGTTTTATTCCCGACAACAATTACCGTCGATTCATCGAAGATTTTCTCGTCCCCTCCCCTTTCGAGCCCGGCAATATCGTCGATAAAAATGGCATTATTGTAGGCCGTCACCAGGGAATACACTCTGTCACCATCGGCCAGAGAAAGGGACTCAACATCGCATCGAAGAGGCCCTACTACGTGATAGAGATTGACAGCAGCAATAATCGGGTCGTAGTGGGGCGTGATGAGGACCAGCTTTTTATGGGTCTCATTGCGGAAGGAGTTTCCTGGAGTTCATCTTCTTCACAGGAGAAGCCCCTCTCGGCGAGGACCCAGATCAGATATCGCCACCGGGGCGTTGACTCAATCATCACAGACATGCCTGACATGAAAGACAGCGTCTTCGTCCTTTTTGACACCGCTCAAAAGGCTGTGGCACCCGGTCAGGCTGCCGTTTTTTATCATGACGGTGCAGTTATCGGCGGCGGCTGGATCGCGAAGGGAATTCGTCGTGATTAGGGTAGCCATAACAACACTCGGCTGCAAGGTAAACCATTACGAATCGGCGGGCATCGAGGAGAAAATCAGATCGAGAGGATTTTCCATTGTCCCCTTTCGGTCCGAGGCCGATATCTACATCGTCAACACCTGCACCGTTACGGGAAAAACTGATTACCAGTCGAGACAACTTATTCGGAGGGCACACAGGACCAACCCCGAGGCATCTATCTTTGTCACCGGATGTTATGCACAGACCACCCCTGAAATACTGGCCGCCCTGCCGGGCGTGAAGATGGTGGTCGGAACGGGGCAAAAGACAGCGATCCCCGACCTGTTATGCAAAGAGGTGGGGAATGAAACGATAATCTATGTCAAAAACGTCGAAGATGAACGGTTCCTCTCCAGTCTGCCTGTGACAGACTTTCACGGGCAGACCCGGGCATATCTCAAAATTCAGGACGGATGCAACGCCTTTTGCAGCTACTGCATCATACCCTATGCCCGCGGTCGAGCCAGAAGTCTCCCCGAAGACCGCGTCATCGAAGAGGTCAATTCCCTCTGCCGGACAGGCTACAGGGAGATCGTTCTTACGGGAATACACCTGGGGATGTACGGCCACGACCTCTCGCCAGGGACCTCACTTTCCAACCTTCTCAGGAGGATAGAAAGAGAAACGGATGTAGAAAGACTCCGCATCAGTTCAACCGAACCGATGGAAATTACCGACAGGATAATCGAACTTATAGGATCATCAGACATACTGTGCAGGCATCTCCATATCCCTCTTCAGAGCGGCGATGACACAATCCTGAGGGCAATGAACAGAAACTACGATTCGCGCCAGTTCGAGAAACGAATCGAAGCGATCGTCGGGGCAATCCCCGACATAGGCATAGGAATCGATGTAATCGTCGGGTTCCCCGGTGAAGGAGACGAAGAGTTCGAAAACACCAAGGCCTTCATAGAACGATTGCCTATCCACTCCCTCCATGTATTCCCCTATTCCAAACGTCCCGGAACCGCTGCATTTTCGCTCTCCACTCACGTCCCGGAGAAGATAAAAAAAGAGAGGGCGCGAACCTTGCGGGCCATTGATGAGGAAAAGCGGCTGTCCTTTAACAGTCGCTTCATAGGAAAAAGGCTCTCCGTTTTAGTGGAAGGAACGAAAGACAGGGGATCGGGTCTCATGAAGGGTTTTTCCGGCAACTACATACCGATGCTTATCGAAGAGGCGAATCCATCGATGACGAATTGCATTATCGAGGTAGAAGGAACTGAAACCTTCGAGAGAAAGCTTAAGGGAAAGATTATAGGTCATGAAAACAGAAAGGATTAAAAGGCTCAACAACCTTGAATCACTGATTGATTATCGATTTGAGGATATTCATCTCCTCAACAGGGCACTTACTCACAGTTCATATAGTAATGAGATGCGTGATCCTCACGTCTCCGATAATGAACGGCTCGAATTTCTCGGCGATTCAGTGATTGCACTCGGCATAAGTGCCCTCTTGATTTCTCAATTTCCCGCGTTGCAAGAGGGTGATCTCTCGAAATTGCGGGCCTCCGTCGTCAATGAACATTCTCTGGCAGAAGTGGCTTCCCTCCTTGCACTTGGCACCTATCTCCTGCTGGGAAAGGGCGAAGAGGCATCCGGCGGGAGGAAAAAGGCATCAATACTGGCTGATTCCTTCGAGGCGGTGATAGGCGCCGTTTTTCTCGATGGGGGATATGAAAAGACCTTTCCTCTCATTAAAAAGATATTTGAACCATTGGTTGCCCGAGGAACCGGCGAGTCCTACCATCGGGATTTCAAATCGATGCTTCAGGAGTTGTGCCAGAAAGAGTATGACACCATACCTCGCTATGAACATATTGGAAAACGTGGTCCCGACCACGACACGCTATTCGAGGTAAGAATATCAATCGGAGATAAGATAGGGGCCGAAGGTACCGGCAGAAACAAGAAGATGGCGGAGCAGGATGCTGCACGAAAGGCACTTGATAAATTGATCGATAAGGCAGAGTAAAAAAAGGAATCTTTTTGGCTTCCATTGAACCTCTGCGAAATCTCGCATAAGAGAAACCTCCTCTCTTACGTTGACCTGTTTCGGGGAATACTCGCTTCTCAGCTCAAAAAATGGTAATGAAGGACTCTGATTTCACAATCCAGAGAAGAGGGAATGAAAAACATAATTATACCGATATTCGTTGTCTATAAGGGATGTCCAAACCGCTGCATCTACTGCAACGAAAGGATAACCGCCGGAAACCATCCCGAGAGAATCTCCGAAAACCTTTTTCACGAGAGGGTACGCTCCCATCTCGAAAGTGCGAGTCTCAGAGATAATGATATCCAGATCGCCTTCTATGGCGGTAATTTTACGGGAATCGAGAACGATTATCAGGTAGAACTCCTCGAGATGGCTGAAAGGTACGTCACAAAGGGCTCGGTCAATTCCATACGGATATCAACACGACCCGACTACATCGACGAGGAGCGCATTGATCTCCTCAAGAGATTCTCTGTCAAAACCGTCGAGATCGGTGCCCAGTCAATGGATGACGAGGTCCTTAATCTGTCAAAGAGAGGGCACAGTGCATCCGATGTGAGACATGCCCTGGTTCTTCTCAAGGAAAAGGGTTTCGAAACGGGTGTGCATCTTATGGCGGGGCTTCCCGGTGATACGAAAGAGGGTTTTTATCGTTCCGTTGAAGAAATCATAAAACTTCGTCCCCATACGGTTCGCGTACACCCTACCATCGTCTTCAAAGATACATCCCTGGCACGGGCATACAGAGCGGGTAAATACCAACCTCTCACCATGGAGGAAGCCGTTGAATTGTGTGAATATTCCTATCTTCGTTTCAAAGAGGAGGGTATCAAACTTATCAGGCTCGGCCTTCAACATACACACGAAATGGAGGCAGGCGAAAATATCGTCGCAGGACCATACCACCCCGCCTTCAGGTCACTTGTGGAGGGAAATATATTCCTCAAGATGGCCATCCATCTTTTTGAACAGATGGACAATGATCCAAGGAAGGTTACCTTTTTTCTCGCCCCAAAGGATGTTTCAAACTTTCGGGGAATGAGAAACGGGAACATGAAAATACTCAAAGAGCGTTTCGGTGCATCTGAGATCATGATCAATGAACATCCTGAACAGGATCGCGGCATTCTGGTGCTCGCAGCCAATGGTAAGAGGTATCATACCTCCTTTGCCGAAACGAAATTCGATTAAGGACAGTCATACATGGAAGAAAAGGTATTCAAATCGGGGTTTATCGGTATCATAGGAAAACCGAATGTGGGAAAATCGACACTCCTGAATAAGATAATAGGGGAAAAGCTCGCCATAACGACACACAAACCCCAGACGACGAGAAACAGGATAACGGGCATCAAGAATACCGAGGATGGACAGTTCATATTTCTCGACACACCGGGGATACACAGGGCCAAAACCCCTCTGAATCGCTCCATGGTAAAAGAAGCTGTCAACACCTTCGCAGACGTGGAGATTCTTCTCCTTATTATGGAGGCAAACCGGTCGCTCACTGCCGATGATGATCTCATTTTTCATTCCCTCGAAGGTATCGATATCCCCATCATCCTCGTCATCAACAAGATCGATCTTATCGAAAAGGAGCAGTTGCTGCCCCTGATAGAGCGGCTCAGGCATATCCATCCCTTTTCGGAGATCATACCCCTCTCGGCACTCAAGGGGTTCAATGTCGATACCCTGATGACTACGCTCTGGGTCCTGCTCTCTGAAGGACCTCGATATTTTCCCGACGATATGATAACCGACTCCTCCGAGAGGTTTCTCGCCGCCGAAATAATACGAGAAAAGATTATGCTCCTGACCCACCAGGAGATCCCCTACTCGACGGCCGTTGTCATCGATTCCTTTAAAGAAGACGAGAACCGCGGTCTGATAAGAATGCAGGCAACGATAAGTGTGGAGAAGAAATCACAGAAGGGTATTCTCATCGGCAAGAAGGGTGCCATGCTGAAGCAGATCGGGACGAGGGCACGCCTCGACATGGAGAAGTTCTTCGGCACACGGGTATTTCTGGAACTGTTTGTGAGGGTAACGAGAGACTGGACCAGGGATTCTCAGATGCTTGAGGAGTTCGGTTACAACGAGATATAGTGGGGGACATCGGAGCGTTGACAGATAGTATGAAGAAACAGGAACGTCAGGAAAAAGAAGTGATCGAGGAAACAAGTGAGGCCAAGTCGATGAAACCGGTCGTTGCAATAGTTGGAAGACCAAATGTGGGAAAATCCACCCTCTTCAATCGCCTCTCCGACAACAAAAAGGCCATCGTTATCGATCAACCCGGCGCAACGAGAGATCGAAACTATGGCGATTCCTCCTGGAACGACAAAGCCTTTATTATAGTGGACACGGGCGGATTCGAACCCATATCCGAGGAGAAAATGCTGCAGCAGATGCGCGAGCAGACCACACTCGCCATGGAAGAAGCCGATGCAATAATCTTTCTCATGGACGGTCAGGAGGGACTCACTCCCTCGGATATAGAATCGGCAAACATCTTACGACGAGTAAAAAAGCCGGTCTTTTATGTCGTGAACAAGATTGACAACATCAAACATGATAACCTCATCTATGACTTCTATCGTCTCGGCATCGACAACCTCTTTTCCATCTCTGCCCAGCACGGCGGTATCGGCGTGGGTGACCTGATGGATGCCGTTGTTGCAGAACTCCCGAAGGCAGGCGTAACAGCAAAAGAAGATACGGGGATCAGAATCGCCATAATCGGAAAACCCAATGTTGGCAAATCCTCCCTCATAAACAAGATACTCGGCTATGAGAGAACGATCGTAAATCCCACACCGGGAACCACCCGTGACCCCGTCGATACACCCTTCGAACTGGAAGGAAAGAAATACCTCCTTATCGATACCGCCGGCATCAGACGGAAGGGCAAGGTCAGCATGAAGCTCGAGAGATACAGTGTCGTTGAAGCGATAAAGGCTCTCGATCGCTGCGATATCGCACTGATTCTGATCGATGCGGAGGAGGGAATCACCGAGCAGGACACCAAGATCGCCGGCCTCGCCTACGAACGGGGTGTGGCTTGCATTATAATCCTCAACAAGTGGGACCTCCTCGAAAAGGATAACTCCACCATCGGAACCTATGTTAAGGATGTGAAAGATAAACTCAAGTTCCTTGACTTTGCACCGATACTATCGGTCTCGGCCCTCACGGGGCAGCGAATCATAAAGATATTCGATCTCATCGATACTATCTACGGGGAATATACAAAAAGGGTTTCCACATCGAGACTGAACGCTCAGATGGAGGAAATCCTTGAGAAAATGCCGCCTTCACGGTACCGGAATAAACCGAACAAGATCAGTTACGGCACACAGGTATCGGTCAAGCCGCCAACTTTTTTATTCTTTGTGAGGGAACCAAAGGCAATTCACTTCTCCTATGAACGATACCTGTCAAACCGTATCCGTGAGGATTTCGACTTTTCTCATGTACCCCTCAAGATCGTTTTCCGAAAAAAAAGGGGGCGAGATTAAATATTACCAATCTTTTCTATGATTTTGGCTTGACTTGACCTCTGTATCCCATTATAAGAATGTCTTTCACAGATTTGCGATTTTAAAATAACAATATGGAGGGTGGAATATGAGGAAGTTAACTTACCTCGCTGTTATGATTTTAATGGTTTCCTTGCTTTGCTCATTCGGTCTTACTTCAGAGGCAAAAGCAGATGATTTGTCAAATGTGACTGACATTAAACTTGGTGTTGCCGGCGCTCACAGCGGGGATCTTGCTTCCTATGGCATACCCTCGGTAAAGGCAGCCGAACTCGTTGTCAACGATATTAACGCTCATGGGGGAATCCAGGGCAAGAAAGTGGTACTCTTGGTGGAAGATGATGTATGTAAACCGGAGGTTGCCACAAATACAGCCACAAAGCTTCTATCCCAAAATGTTGACGTCGTTATGGGTCACATCTGCAGTGGTGCAACAAAGGCTGCTCTCGGCATTTATAAAGGTGAAAACATTATCTGCATGTCACCATCCGCAACGAATCCGGAGCTGACGCAGAGCGGCGATTACCCCAATTTTTACAGGACGATCGCCTCTGACGATGCCCAGGCACGTCTTGAGGTAGACTACGCCCTCGATGTCCTGAAGGTCAAAAAGCTTGCAGTCATACACGACAAGGGAGATTATGGTAAGGGACTTGCAGAGTTTGCAAAGGCCTTTCTTGAGAAGGATCCCAGAGCTGAGGTTGTGTTGTACGAAGGCGTTACGCCCGGCGCTGTCGATTATTCTGCAGTTGTTCAAAAGATAAAACGTTCAAAGGCTGATGCGGTTATTTTCGGCGGCTATCATCCCGAGGCATCAAAGATAGTTATGCAGATGCGCAAGAAAAGGATGAAAACGGCCTTTATTTCCGACGATGGTGTGAAGGACGATACCTTTATCAAGGTTGCGGGTAAATACGCTGAGGGTGTCTATGCAACCGGACCGAAAGATACATCTTCGAACCCTCTGGCAATTGCAGCTGTTGAGGCACATAAAAAGGCATATGGCGCAGACCCGGGAGCATTCTTCCTGAATGCCTATTCAGCAACGCAGGCACTGCTGAACGCCGTAGATAAGGCTGGATCTACTGATTACGATGCGGTATCAAAGGCTCTCAAGACCGAATATGTTGAGACACCCATCGGCAAGATCAAGTTTGATGAGAGAGGAGATGCAATAGGAATCGGCTTCTCTATATATCAAGTCCAGAACGGCACGTATGTCGAATTAAAATAATACAAATCTTGTAATATTTTATGAATATTTTACCTATATCAGGGGGCAGGCTTCAGGGCTTGACCCCTGATTTAGTGATGTGGAGTATGCTTAACAAACTAAGTTTGGGAGATTATTTTATTTAGAATGGATTATTTTCTGGAGCTTTTTCTCGGTGGGCTTACCCGAGGCAGTATATATGCCCTTATTGCTCTTGGCTATACCATGGTCTACGGTATTATCGAACTGATTAACTTCGCCCATGGTGAAATCTACATGATCGGTGCATTTACTGCTCTGATTGTGATATCAATTTTCACTCTTATGGGCATGAATGCTGTTGCCATGCTTATCATAGCCGGCGTTATTGCTGTCATATATTCTTGTGCTTATGGCTATACAGTTGAAAAAATTGCCTACAAACCGCTCCGTAATGCACCGCGCCTTTCGGCCCTCATCAGTGCCATTGGAATGTCACTCTTTCTACAGAATTATGTGCTTCTGGCGCAAACATCCGATTTTCTTCCCTTCCCTAGTTTGATTCCCGACTTTGAATTCATGGAGCCCTATGCACACATCATCGGCTCGACAGAAATCGTTATCCTCATAACAACTGCTATCGTTATGATTCTTCTTACTATTCTTATAAAATTTACCAAGATAGGCAAAGCTATGCGTGCAACATCTCAGGATAAGACGATGGCAATGCTGGTGGGTATTAATGTGAATCGTGTTATTTCCATCACCTTTATCGTTGGTTCCGCCACTGCCGCAATAGGAGGAGTTCTTATAGCTTCGCATGTTGGTATGATTAATTTTTATGTTGGTTTTATAGCAGGGATAAAGGCATTTGTTGCCGCTGTTCTTGGCGGGATAGGAAGCATTCCCGGGGCCGTTTTAGGCAGTTTTGTCCTTGGATGGACAGAGAGTTTTGCTACCGGATATGTTTCGAGTGATTATGAAGATGTTTTCGCCTTTCTTTTTCTTGTCCTTATCCTGATTTTCAGACCCGCTGGTATTCTGGGGCGATCCGAGAAACACAAGGTGTAGTGAGTAAATCTATTTCCATATAGGGTTTTGTAAGTTGTCTAAATTTAATGAAATAAGAAGAGCAATCCTAGTTTCGATATGGTTTATGTTTTTGACGTTCCCCATTATGGTGATCCGTATCAATCCAGTTGAACAGATCGTTGAATGGCGCTGGAACAACATGATCATGGTGGGAGTCGGAAGCTTTCTGCTTTCCTTTGTCTGGAATTACCTCTTAAAGCGAAAAGAACTTGGTTTTAAGAAGGCCGAATCCGGAGAAGAAGACCAATCGGTTTCGTTGATTCATAGAATACTGGGTGATAAAAGGATTTATATTCCCGGCTTGGCTGCCGTTGTAATATTCACATTAATTTTCCCTTTTATTTTCTCGATGTACCAGACCAATATCATGGTAACGGCATTGATCTACGTTATGCTCGGTCTTGGTCTTAATATTGTCGTTGGTCTCGCCGGACTTCTCGACCTTGGGTATGTCGCCTTTTACGCAGTCGGCGCTTATTCTTACGCACTTTTAAATTACCATTTCGGACTCAACTTCTGGTTCGCCCTCCCGATAGGCGGCGCCCTGGGAGCTCTCTTCGGAATAATATTAGGTTTCCCCGTTTTGCGGCTTCGCGGAGACTATCTCGCTATCGTTACCCTGGGATTCGGCGAAATCATACGAATCATTCTGGAGAACTGGAATGAATTTTCTTTTGGTCCCAGCGGTATCGCGAATATTCCCCGGCCATCCTTCTTCGGAATAAATCTCTCGGTCCACGACTCCACAACATATACCTATTACATCATGATAGGGATGTGTGTTTTTACTATCTTTGTTGTAAACCGGTTACAGGACTCCAGGATCGGCAGAGCCTGGATCGCACTCAGAGAGGATGAGATTGCCTGCCAGGCCATGGGAATAGATAAGGCGAAAACAAAATTGACGGCATTTTCCCTCGGTGCAACCTGGGCGAGTATGGCCGGTGTCGTCTTTGCCGCGAAGACAACATTTGTTAATCCCGCGAGTTTCACAATTTGGGAATCTATCATAATATTGTGTATCGTCGTTCTTGGTGGCATGGGATCAATTATCGGAGTTATCGCGGGAGCGCTTGTTCTGATACTGACACCTGAATATCTTCGTGCCTTTTCTGAATACAGGATGCTGGCCTTCGGAACACTGCTCGTTGTGATGATGGTCTTTCGTCCCGGTGGAATTATACCCAATGTACGCCGCACATATAAATTTACGGGCGTTAAAACCGCTGACAAAAGCTGATATACTATGAAATCTGTATTAAAAGTTCAAAACCTTGGCATGAATTTCGGGGGATTACGTGCGCTTGACGATCTGAGCTTGGATGTCAATACTAATGAGATCGTTGCGCTGATCGGTCCGAATGGAGCGGGAAAGACCACTTTTTTTAACTGCATAACAGGAATATATCCGCCCACAGACGGTGATGTGCTCATATTTGCACATGGCGATAATCAGGCAGATAGAATAAATGGTTTAAAGCCTAACAAGATAACCGAAAAAGGGCTGGCTCGAACATTTCAAAATATCCGTTTATTTCCTAACATGACGGTCCTCGAGAACGTAATGATCGGGCGCCACTGTCGGATGCGCGCCGGCGTCGTCGGTGCCATATTACGAGGCGGTGTGACGATTAGGGAAGAAAACAAAGTGGTAGAAGAGAGCTATGCCATCCTTGACAAAATGGGACTTGCCGAATTCGTTAACGACTTTGCAAAGAATCTGCCCTACGGTGCTCAGAGACGCCTTGAAATAGCGAGGGCAATGGCAACTGAACCCTTTTTGCTTCTTCTGGATGAACCCGCCGCCGGCATGAATCCCTACGAGACACAGGAACTTGACGAATTAATTAAACAAATTCGCGGTGAAGAGGGAATTTCCATACTACTGATAGAACACGATATGAAACTTGTTATGAGCCTCTCTGACAGGATATTTGTTGTTGATTACGGGAAAAAGATCGCACAGGGCTCTCCTGAAGAGATAAGGAATAACCCCGTCGTAATAAAGGCATATCTCGGAGAAGAGTTTGATGCTTAAGCTTAATAATATAGAGACGTTCTATGGAAACATTCAGGCGCTGAAGGGTGTTACCATAGAGATTTCAGAAGGTGAAATAATCACTCTTATAGGCGCAAATGGCGCAGGAAAGACCACGACGCTCATGGGTATCTGTGGTGTTGTCCCTCCGAGATCAGGCGAGATACTCTTTATGGGCGAAGAAATAACTACCATGGAGCCCGATAAGATTGTTTCACTGGGAATCTGTCAGGTACCCGAAGGTCGCCGTATTTTCCCCTATCTCTCTGTTGCTGAGAACCTTGATATGGGTGCTTTCTTGAGGAACGACGCAGCGGAAATAAAAAGAGACATGGACTATGTCTTTGATCTGTTCCCGATCCTTGCTGAGAGGCGTCACCAGGCAGGTGGCACTCTGAGTGGTGGGGAACAGCAGATGCTTGCTATATCACGAGCGCTTATGACCAGGCCCAAGCTTCTCCTCCTTGATGAACCATCGCTTGGTCTTGCCCCCCTTATTGTTAAAAAGATATTTGAAATAATACGAAAAATAAACTCGGAAAACAATACGACCATCTTTCTCGTTGAGCAAAACGCCAACCTTGCGCTCAAGGTAGCGACGAAGGGATATGTCATGGAAAATGGCCGTATAACGCTCAAGGATTCGTCAAAACATCTCCTCGCCAATGAAGAGGTAAAGAAGGCATATTTGGGATTTTAGAGATATGCGATGTGCAATACGATTTAGTCAGATCAGAATCTAATTGTTCTCGAGCGGTACCTGTTGTTGTTCACCAAGGGTCTGCGTTTCCCGATATTGAAACTCACCATCTTTTACATTTAACATCACGGCATTTTTAACGGCATTACCGTTGGTATCCATATTCATAATTCCGGATATGCCCCTGAAGTCCCTCGTTTCTTCGAGTGCTTTCATTATATTTGATCCTACCGTTGACTGAGCTCTCTCTATTGCATCTAACAGCAGAAAATAGGCGTCTGCCCCGAGTACGTCGAGCCTGGCGGCACTGTTTCCTGTTTCCTTTTCGTATTCTTCGACATATACCGTACCTATATAGGTAGAGATGCTTGTTTTATAAAAATCATCGGTAAATGTCACCCCTTCCACATTATCGCCACCAATACCGACAAATTCCGGCACATGCACATTATTTGATGAAAGAATCGGGGTATTGTTTCCCATTTCTCTCAGCTGACGACAGGCCGCGGCAACCTGAGAATAGGGATTTGTCAGATAGATTATATCTGGTTTTGCTGCTATTATTGATGACAGCTGGTAGTTTAATGTGTCGTCTTTATTCTGGCAATAAGCTATGGCAACGACCTCTCCTCCCATTTGAGTAAAATTCTTCGCGAAGCTATTGGCTAACTCGACGGAATCGTCTCTGTCTATAGTCAATAGGACAGCGGCTTTTCTGGCGTAGAGATTCGAATAGAGATATCGTGCCGCAGCCTCGCCATGAAGGCTGTTCGTAAGGCCGACTCGAAAGGCGTATCGCCTTCCCTCTGTTGCTACATCTGCCTTATACGCTGGAATAACAGTGGGGATCTTCTCCTTTTCTGCGATTGATAAGCCGCCGAATTGATCAACCCCAGATAGTTCTCCTATAATTGCACAGACCTTATTGTCTTTGATGAGACGTGTGGCAGCAGCACGTTCTGAACCGATCTCCTCTGCCATTGTGTCGACGAGAAAGAGCTCTATATTTTTTCCACCTATCTCCGGCTTTATCCTGTTTGCAATCCTGATACCCTCATATTCGATCTGTCCCCGAGGTGCCATAGGTCCCGTCATCGGCAAATAAATCCCAAGTTTTATGGTGCCCGGTATTTCCGCTGTACTCGTGGTGAATGTAATACCTGTGAATAAAAAGGAGACCACTAACATTAGTAAAGATTTTTTTAAATCCACACGACCTTCCTCTTTCCCTTTATCGCTCTCTGCATCCTCAAAGAATCTCTAGGGGTTCATTTTCATACTACTGCTCTTCATGTATCATATGCCTATGATATACCGCGACATACTATGACGATTATAACCTTTCTACCACCTTGTTCGCAGCCCTTCAATAAGCATGTCATTGCCCCCCCGCAGCAGGAAAGGGATATCGTCGGCTCTTTTCGCTTCAGTTTAATTTCTCTACCGCTTTCTTAATCCGGTCAATTCCCTTTTCTATATTTTCCATCGATGTGGCGTAGGAGAGCCTGATGTGTTTATCATTTCCGAAGGCAGCACCCGGTACGACGGCAACATTTGCCTCATCGAGAAGATAGGCAGCAAGTGAGGTCGAATCCCCAATTTTCGTGCCGCCATAGGATTTTCCATAAAGAGATGATACTCCCGGGAAGACATAAAAGGCACCAAGGGGATTGAGACAGGTAATCCCGGAGATGGCGTTCAGACTCGATACGATATAGTCCCGTCTCTTTTTAAATTCCTCCACCATCGTTGCAGTTGCTCCATGATCACCCCGTATTGCCTCTGCAGCGGCCTTCTGAGAGATCGAGGCTGGATTCGACGTGCTTTGACTCTGGACTTTGGCTATCTGAGAGATTATTTCTTCTGGACCGGCGGCGTATCCTATTCTCCACCCCGTCATTGCGTACGATTTCGAGACCCCATTGACGACGATGGTCTTCTCTTTCATCTCTCTGCTTATATTTGCTATGTTAGAGAATGAATATCCGTCATATACGATCTTTTCATAGATATCATCAGAAACGATGACGATATCTTTTCCCGAGAGCACGGAAGCAAGTTCCTCCAGTTCCGAAAGCGAATAGGCCGCGCCGGTGGGATTTGAAGGACTGTTGAGGATAAGCGCCTTTGTTTGGCCGGTTATCGCTTGTTCGAGTTGTTTCGCTGTTATCTTGAAGCCATTCTCTCCTTCGGCATTTATAACGACCGGCGTCGCATCTGCAAGAAGAGCGATATCGGGATAGGAAACCCAATAGGGTGCGGGAATAATCACCTCATCCCCCCTGTCAAAGAGCACCTGGGCAATGTTGTAGAGCGAATGCTTTGCGCCGCAGGATACGACGATCTCTGACCGTTTGTAATGCAGCCCGTCTTCATCGGCAAACTTATCAATAATGGCATCCTTGAGCTCATCGATACCTCCCACGGGAGTATATTTCGTGAATCCCCCTTCGATGGCATCAATGGCTGCTTTCTTTATATGTAGCGGTGTATCAAAATCCGGTTCTCCCGCACCAAATCCAATCACATCCTTTCCCTCCGCACGGAGAGCATTTGCCCTTGCTGTAATGGTAAGGGTCGCCGAGGGTTTTATATTTCCGATTCGTTTTGCAAATTTCATTTCTTTTCGTAGCACTCTTTCATTTATTTATTATCGTTCATTATGGGAAATTTTTCCTTCAGTTTCTTCAACACGGAATCGGGCACCATTCCCCTGACGGACCCGCCCAGACTCGCCGCTTCTTTTATGATTCTGGAATTGCAGTAAAACCACTTCGAGCCGGTCATCAGAAAGACCGTCTCAACCCTTCTGTCGAGCCGTCTATTCATTAAGGCAAGCTGAAACTCATATTCGAAGTCCGACAATGCCCTCAATCCCCTCAGTATGCAGCAGGCTTCAGAGTTTTTCACGTAATCGATGAGAAGCCCCGAATAGCTATCCACTTCCAGCCTCTCGTCATCACCAATCACGCCCTTGATAAGCTCTTCCCGCTCTTCAACACTGAAAAGCGAGGACTTATTCGGATTGTATCCTATGAGTATTACAATCTTGTCAAAGACCCCTAATCCCCTCTTTATAATGTCGATGTGACCGTTGGTAATCGGATCGAATGAACCCGGATATACAGCCGTCTTTGCCATTTCCCTTCTCCTTATCAGTTTGGTTGTAAAAAAGAGATTACCGTATCGCCATACTTTCTCTGGTCGGTTACAACAAAACCATCATTACTTCGACACTCTTCATTTGAAGAGTGTTCCATGACAATAATTCCATTCTTCGACGTTATCCGGTACTCACCCAAAATACTGAGTGTTGTTTGAATTAAACCTTTTTCATAGGGAGGGTCTGCAAAAATAATATCAAAACATTTACCCCTCATTGATAGAAGTTCAATGCCTTTCTTGACCGTCTTTGGCACTATTTCAAAGCCAGTGTCAATTCCGCAAAGATCCAGATTCTTTTTTATTGTCCCTGTATGAAGCCGCGCCATCTCTACAAATACGACACGTTTTGCTCCCCTGCTTAGTGCCTCGATACCGACATTGCCCGTGCCTGCAAATAGATCGAGAAAAGATCTGCCTTCAAGCGGATGGAGAATATTGAAAAGAGATTCTTTAACCCTGTCGGCAGTGATCCTGATACTGCTACTCTTCGGCGCAAGGAGCTTTCTTCCTCTCGCCTTTCCCGCGATTACTCTCATAGGTATTACTGTAAATAATCCTTCATGAGGATCTCCGCTATCTGAACGGTATTGAGAGCAGCCCCTTTTCGTATATTATCCGATACCACCCATATATTCAAACCGTTCGTTATCGATTCATCTTCCCGTATTCTGCCAACAAAGGTATCGTCCTTTCCTGCGGCATCGCTCTGGAGAGGGTACAGAAGTTCGGCCGGATTGTCCCTAACCGTTATCCCCGGAGCTCCCGTAAGCAGGGCTCTCACCTCATCGACCGAAATCTTTCGTTCTGTCTCGATGTTGACTGCTTCCGCGTGACCATAGAATACGGGTACTCGTACCGTCGTCGCCGTCACCGCTATGGAGGGATCACCCATGATCTTTTTGGTCTCATTGACCATTTTCATCTCTTCCTTTGTGTACCCGTTCTCTAAAAAGACATCGATGTGAGGAAGACAGTTAAAGGCTATTCTGTGCGGATAGACCTCAATCTCAGGTTCCTTCATAGTGAGGAGTGCTCTTGTCTGTCCGACCAGTTCCTCAACGGCGTTTTTCCCCGTCCCCGATACCGCTTGATAGGTGGAAACCACAATTCTCTTTATCTTCGCCGCATCGTGAATCGGTTTCAATGCCACTACCATCTGAATCGTTGAGCAGTTGGGATTTGCAATGATACCCTTTTTAGTATACAGGCCAATTGCATCGGGATTCACCTCGGGAACAACAAGCGGGCATTCGGGATCCATCCTGAAAGCACTCGTGTTGTCTATGACGACACAGCCGGCCTTCGCAGCAATGGGCGCGAATTTTTCGCTGATACTTCCCCCTGCTGAAAAAAGCCCTATCTCTACTCCCTCAAATGAATTCTCATCCAACACCTCGACGGGGCAGTCCCTTCCCCTGAATTGAAGTTCCTTTCCCAGTGAGCGTTCCGACGCAAGAAGTTTCAACTCCTTTACAGGGAAATTCCTCTCTTCCAGAATTTTCATCATCTCGCCTCCGACGAGACCCGTTGCACCAACAACTGCTACAGTATACTCTTTCATGAATTACTTCTTCCTCTTCTTTATATTTAGGGCAAACACACCACAAGGCCACAAGTTTCCCTGTGACCCTGAGTGATTGTGATGAGACTATCCTTATATCTCGTGATGTTCGTATTTTTCCTTTTCAACCCCCCGGTGCCGACCCTTTTTTACAAACTTGGCCACCTGCCAGACAGGTCCGGAGAGACTGTAGGTTACCGCAATCATGAAAAACATAATATGCGGCTCTAGGACAATAACAATAAATATCAGAACAATGAGAACGAAAGTCACAAAGGGTTTTTTTGAAAAGACATTAAGATCCTTGAAGCTGTAATACTTTATATTACTCACCATGAGAAGAGCGAGTGTTACAACACCAAAAAGAACCGATACATGGTCGATTGTTCCCTTGCCTCCCAGATAGTAAAACAGCAAAACAGAGGTTGCGACAACGGCGGCAGCTCCCGGAATGGGAAGACCGTTGAATACCTTGCTTTCAATTATTCCTATCTGGACATTAAATCTCGCGAGCCTCAGAGCCCCGCATACTACGAAGAGAAAGGCCGCAAGCCATCCGTATCTTCCAAAGGGCGATAAGGCCCATGAATAGGCAAGTATTGCAGGCGCCAAACCGAAGGCAATGAGATCTGAAAGGGAATCGTATTCTGCCCCGAATTTACTCGTCGTGTTTGTAAATCTGGCAATCTTTCCGTCAAGACCGTCGAAGAAAAATGCTATGATAATCGAGATGGCAGCCCGAAGATAATCACCCTGCAACGTCGCAATCAATGAATAAAAGCCGCAGAAGAGACTCGCCGTCGTGAAGAGATTCGGCAGAATATAAATACCTTTTTTCCTCTGGGTCTGATTAATCTTTGTCCTATTTTTCATTTGAAGCACCCTATTCTCGTTTCGCCTGCCCTCACTCTGTCTCCTCGCTTCACGAGTACTTCTGTTTCGAGAGGCACAAAGACCTCCAGTCGTGATCCGAATCGTATGAGGCCAAAACGCTCTCCCCGCATCGCCGTCATTCCCTCCTCCACCCAACAGACTATCCTTCGCGCTATAATTCCAGCTATCTGTATTGTAAGAATCTCTTTTTTATCGTCTGTTTCAATGAGAACGGCGTTGCTTTCATTTAATTCAGATGCCTTGTCAAGATTTGCGGAAAAAAACTTGCCCTTCCGATAGCGAATACCCTTGATGCATCCGGTACAGGGCATCCTGTTTACATGGACGTTGAAGACACTCATAAAGATACTGATCTTTTTGCATCTTCCCGGCAGCATATCATGCCCGTCTAATTCCTCTATCTTTAAAACCCTGCCGTCAGCCGGCGACAGAACAAATTGCGGATCCTCGGGGATTTTCCTCTCGGGGTTTCGAAAGAACCAGAGGACAAATAAGGCAGCTGCAGAGAAAAACCCACCAAGCCATAGGACGTGAAAGGCATAAGAGATTACCGACAGGACAGCGAGGAATACAAAAAAGACGAGTCCTTCAAGAACAATGGGGCTCTTTTTATAATTCATTGACCGGTAACCACTCTATATCTCTAAGTTTTTATAAATTCTTATACTTAGAGAGGATTTCATATATTTTTTCCTTGCCCTGCAGTTTTTTCTTCTGCAGGGTTTTCTTTTCCATCTCTTCGTCCGGTGTGAGATAAACCTTGCTGTTCATATCTTCCAAGATTTCCTCATACTTTGCATGTTGATCCACGTATTTTTTGAGCTCTTCGTCTCGATCAATATATTGTGCAATTAGTTCTTTTTCATTTTTTTCCATAAATCAAAAACCTCCAAAGGAAACTTTATATAGTAGATATAGAATACTATGTCAATAAACTATGCATCATCTCTTAATCTCCGCATAGGAGGGGCGAAGATACCGGGGCTTCAGTAAAGCCACGTTACTAAAATCCCCGCTCCTGAATTTATGCTTACCCAGACGGCCGACAACTCCCGCGTTTATAGTATTCTCCGATGAGGTAGCAAAGAAAGATTCTCTCGGCATCATTTTTCGTATGAGCGCTTCGTACCGTATCGCTCCATCGCCTACAAAGAGAACCTCACCGTTGAAAGCTCCCACATAATCGGCCGGCGCTACCGCCCTCTCTTCATCTATCTTTTCAGGAACGTCTGCTCCACCTTTGAAAGTATAGCGTGCCGTATAGACCTCATCTCTCCGTGCATCAATCATGGGGCAGACCGGCATCGACGAGTCAGGAACGTTCATGGCAAGTGTTTCAAGGGTGGAGACGCCCACAATCGGTGTGTCGAGGGCATAGGCAAGCCCCTTTACAGCACTGACCCCTACTCGTATACCGGTAAACGACCCGGGTCCCACCGTCGTGACGAAAAGATCAACTTCCTCAATTTTCCGTTTTGTCATGGAAAGCAACTCCTCGATTGCGGGCAGAATCGTCTCTCCGTGTTTCTTTTTAGTATTTACCAAAACCTCGCCACAAAGGGTTTCCTCTTCGAGAAGGGCAAAATGTGCCTTTTTTGTTGATGTATCCGATGCAAGAACTATCATATCCTACCAGCCGAATATCCTTACGATGTCATTCCAGAAGACGAATATCATAAGCATGATGAGGAGAAAAAATCCTACCTGCTGTGCCATCTCCCGCCACCGTGCATTGACCTCTTTCCCTGTCACAGCCTCGATGAGGAAAAACATGAGGTGGCCTCCATCCAAAACGGGGATGGGCAGGAGGTTAAGAACGCCCAGATTAATGCTCAGAAAGGCCATGAAAAAGACGAATGGAATGAGCCCCTGTTTGGCGAATTCGCCCGACATTTTTGCGATAAGAATGGGGCCTCCCAACTCACGGGGAGAGACAACTCCTTCAAATATTTTATATATCCCCACGATGACAAGCTTTGTCACCGACCAGGTCTGTCCAATCCCCTGAAGAACCGCCGCAAAGGGATTATACCTCTTCACCATCATTTCCTGGGAAGAGCTTATCCCGATCTGATAGGAATCAACCTCTTCGCCAAAGACATTGATACCATCCCTCTTCTCGGGCACTACCCCGATATGGAGAATCTTATTACCTCGTTCTATTTCAAATTCCAGCTCCCGTCCTTCACTGCCTCCAATTATATCTGCCAGTTCTGACCATAGTTCTATCTTATGCCCGTCGATGGCGAGTATCCTGTCTCCCTTTTCAATCCCCGCACTCATCGCGGCGGCACCCTCGGTTACCCCCCCTACCGTCGACGTCAGAGAGGGAACGCCGATACCGAAGAGCACCGAAAATACCACAACGGCAAAGAGAAAATTGAAGAGCGGACCTGCGACGACTATCGCCATTCTTTTGAATACAGGCTGACGCAGAAAGGACCGCTTTTCATCCTCGGGCGCTATCTCGTCCTCTTCCGATTCTCCGAGAAGCTTTACATACCCCCCGAGAGGAACGGCGGAGAGGAGGTATTCCGTTTCTCCCACGGTCTTTCCGAATATTTTTGGTCCGAATCCGAGAGAGAATTTCAATACACCGACACCCGAGTATTTGGCGACGAGGAAGTGGCCAAGTTCGTGCACGAAAATCAATACACCCAGAAGAATGACTACCGAGATAATGTTGATACCCATCAGGATCCCTTTTTTACACCTTCGATTATTTTTTGCGCCCCCGACCGTCCCCGTTCATCTGCCTTGAGAACATCCTCCAGTGAAGATGACTCAAAAGGCACGTAACGATCAAGTGTTTTTTCAACAACCCGCGGGATATCAATAAATCCGATCTCCCGTGAGAGAAAGGCTGCGACAGCCACCTCGTTTGCTGCGTTCAAAAGGGCGGGCCTTGCTCCTCCCTCTTTTACCGCCCTGTAGGCAAGACCAATACTCGGGAACATATTGAAATCGGGCGGGAAAAACTCAAGCCTTTCAGCCTCGGCAAGATTGAGGGCGCCTCCGACGACCGTTTCCCTTTCCGGATAGAAAAGGGCATAGGATATGGGACCTCTCATATCGGTAAGACCGAGTTGCGCTATAATAGATCCATCGCTATATTCAACCATTGAGTGAACGATGCTCTGGGGATGAATAATAATGTCGATTTGATCTACGTCAACACCGAAGAGCCACTTCGCCTCAATAACCTCAAGGCCCTTGTTCATCATCGTTGCCGAGTCTATGGTAATCTTTCTCCCCATTTCCCACCTCGGATGTTTCAGGGCATCTTCGGGGGTAACAGTTGAAAGTTTATCCATGCCAAGCTTAAAAAAAGGCCCTCCCGATGCGGTAAGAATGATCCGCCGTATATCCTTTTTGTTGTAACCCGAGATGCACTGGAAAATCGCGCTGTGCTCGCTGTCAACGGGAAGGATATTGACTCCGTGAGATGACGCCCTCTCGATGACGAGTCCGCCCGCCATTACCATCGTTTCCTTGTTGGCAAGGGCGATATCCTTCCCTGCCTCGATGGCATCAACTGTCGGCACAAGCCCTGCCGCTCCCACGATGGCAGATACAACCATATCGGTCTCCCGAAGCGTCGCCACCTCTCTGTGTCCCTCAGGGCCTGCGAGGACTTCGGTCTTAGAGAAACTGCCAAGCATCTCCTTCAACTCGTCTGCATGGTGTCGATCAATAACTGACACAACTTTCGGGCAAAACGCTTCGATCTGACTTTTAAGAAGGGTAATGTTCTTCCCTGCCGAGAGGGCTGTAACTCGGAATTTGTTTGGGTTTCTCTTTATTACATCTAAGGTGCTGGTACCGATTGAACCGGTTGCCCCCAGGATCGATATATTTTTCATTTTATAAAGAGTACACTATAGTAATAAACAAAGGGAACGATAAATATAAAAGAATCCAGTCTGTCTAATATCCCTCCGTGTCCCGGAAGCAGTGAGCCTGAGTCCTTAACCATCGATGCCCTTTTTATGGAAGATTCGCAAAGATCACCCAGCTGTCCGAGTATCCCTGCCATAAAACCGATCACAATGGCGTGTAAAAAGGGAATATCTGAGAGAAAAAGAACCTTAAATATGAAACACCCTACAATGGTGCCGACAACGGAACCGATAGCGCCCTCTTCGGTCTTCTTCTCGCTTATCTCGGGAAAGAGTTTTCTCTTTCCAAAAGTCTTCCCCGCGTAGAAGGCTGAGATATCACTTGAAAAGGTAATAATGACGATGAAGACAACCCAGAGAGCGCCCTTCTCAAAATCCCTGAGGAGAATAAAATGAGACATCGTGAAGGCTATATACATATACCCGAAAATCACCTCTATAAGCACCGTAAGATCGCTTGGTCGGGTCTTTGTCCTGAAGAGAAAAAGGAGGAAAACAATAAATAATGAAAAGGTGGTCGCCGCAGACATAAGGGGCAAACCGCCCATGTGGGCCGCCACCGGAATCAGTATCCCTATGAAAAGTCCTTCGTACTTCTCCAGCGAGTTTGTGTCACTGAAGACCATCCTGTTATATTCATGGATACCGCGAAGAATAACGGCGATGATAATACCGAGAAAGACGGTGTCGCTGAAGCGATAGGGAAAGACAATCAGTAAAATAAGAACGGGCACGATGATTATGCCCGTAATTAATCTCTGTAGGTGTGAGCCCATATTCTAACCCTTTGACAGCTGTTCGCTCGTCATGCCGAACCGCCGTTCTCTGCTCTGATAATCTTTGATTGCCTCCAAAAGATGCTCTGTGGAAAATTCCGGCCAGAGAACATCGGTAAAATAGAGTTCAGTATAGGCAAGCTGCCATATAAGAAAATTGCTCAACCGATACTCTCCACTTGTCCTGATAAGCAGATCGGGATCGGGCATCTCGGGAAAATAGAGATACTGAGAAAACATATCCCTCGTAATGCTGTCTTCATTTATAGTGCCACTCTTGATATCCCGGACGATTTTCCTCACCCCATCGATTATCTCGTCCCTGCCTCCATAGCTGAGAGCAAGATTGAGACACATACCTTTATTTTCCGACGTCTTTTCTATCGCCTCGCTAAGCGTTGTCTTCACACCGACGTCGAGTGCATCAATATCACCGATTGCATTCAATCTGATATTGTTATCCATCATTTCCGTCAGTTCTTCTTCCAGATAATTCTTCAGAAGCAACGTCAATGCCTTCACTTCTTCCTTCGGTCTCATCCAGTTTTCAACTGAAAAGGCATAGAGGGTAAGATACTGGATACCGAGCTTTCTGCAACTCTTTACAACACCACGAACCGCCTCGGCTCCCTTTCTGTGCCCAAATACCCTCATCATTGAATTTTTTTTTGCCCACCTGCCATTCCCATCCATTATGATGGCAATGTGTTTTGGCAATTTATTTCGATCGATTCGTTCCATTACTATCCGGTCACCTAACTATCTTAAAAAGTAACTATCACGGCACACCCACATTTTCAAGGTATCTTTGCTCGAGTCATGGAGCTGGTGCTCCAAATCTTTCTCTACCATCAAAACGGCCACAACAGCTATTTTCGAACTGACCTCAGGTACCGCAAAAAAGGGGAACCTTAGGTTCCCCTCGTCAATGTTCTACTTAGTTGACAATCCTATATCTCCATTATTTCCTCTTCTTTTACGCCGAGGATAGTATCCGCCCTTTTGATATAATCATCAGTTATCTTCTGAACTTCCTCCTGATGTGTAAAGAGGTTGTCCTCCGATATATCGCCGCTCTTTTTCAAATCCTTAAGGTTATTGTTTGCATCTCTCCGTGTGTTACGCAGATTAATCTTACATTCCTCGGCCATCTTCTTGACAACCTTCACCAGTTCTTTCCTTCTCTCCTCAGTGAGTGGTGGAATGTTGATCCGGATAACCTTTCCATCATTCATGGGTACCAGACTGAGCTCTGATTTCTGGATGGCCTTTTCGATATTTCCGATAGCACTCTTGTCCCATGGCGAAATCAGGATAAGTTGACTCTCCGGCACTGAAAGAGAGGCAACCTGATTCAAAGGAGTCAAGGTACCGTAATAATCTACCTTGATTCCGTCGAGCAGTGAGATGGATGCACGACCTGTTCGTACCTTGTTGAAGGCTCTGTCCAGAAACTGAAGATGTTTCTCCATATCCCCTTTCATTTCTTCAAATACCAATTCCGTCATGTCTTAGGCCTCCACTTTTGTTCCTATCGGTTCTCCGCAGATTACCCGCCTGATATTTCCCTTCTGTTCAAGATTAAATACCACAATCGGGAGATTATTATCCCTGCACATCGAAATCGCCGTTGCATCCATTACCCTCAAATTCCTTGACAGGACCTCCGTGTACCCGATCCTCTCAAAGATTGAAGCATCGCCATTTGTGACAGGGTCTTTATCGTAGACACCATCCACCTTCGTTGCCTTGAGAACAACATCGGCCTGTATTTCAAGCGCCCTCAGGGAAGCGGCCGTATCGGTGGTAAAGAAGGGATTTCCCGTGCCTGCTGCAAAAATAACGACCCTTCCCTTTTCAAGATGATTAATGGCCTTCCCCTTTATATAGTGTTCAGCCACATCTCTCATCTCGATTGCCGTTTGAACACGCGTGGCAACACCCATCCCTTCAAGCACATTTTTAAGGGCAAGGCTGTTAATGACCGTGGCAAGCATCCCCATATGGTCGGCAGATGCCCTGTCGAGGCCCTTCGCGCTTGCCTCCACACCCCTGAAGATGTTACCACCGCCAATCACTATCCCCATCTCCACACCAAGGGTAGTTATGTCTCTCACCTCTTCGGCGACAACTTTGAGAATGTCAATATCGATACCAAAGGAACTTTTTCCTAAGAGCGCCTCACCGCTGAGCTTGAGGATAACTCTTTTATACACTGGTCTTTCCATAGAAGATGAGGTTTCCTAAAAACAGTTTCTATACTTCACCGTTTCCTGCAAAGCTTACGTACCACAGGGAACAAAGTACTAAATCTCTTCGCCCAGCTGGAACCGCGCAAAGCGTCGTACGATAATATTTTCTCCCGTTGTCGCTATCGTATTCTGTACAAGAGTTCCCACGGTTATATCGGTATCCTTGATGAATTTCTGATTCAGGAGACACACTTCCTCGTAGAATTTTTTGAGTTTACCCTCAATAATCCTGTCGACGATCTTCTCCGGCTTTCCCTCATCCAGGGCCTGGGTCTTGTAAATCTCTTTTTCGCTATCTAATACCGCCTCGGGCACATCCTCTTCGGCGAGATAGGTCGGATTCGATGCCGCAATGTGCATGGCAATGTCTTTGGCCAGTGCGTTGAAGGCCTCGGTCTTTGCTACAAAATCGGTCTCGCAATTGACCTCAACCATAACACCTATTTTACCCTGCATATGGATATATGAAGCGATTACCCCGTCCTTTGCCGCTCGTGAAGACCTCTTCGTTGCTGCCGATAAGCCCTTTTTTCTCAAGTACTCTACAGCCTTTTCAAAATCTCCATCGGATGCTACCAGAGCCTCCTTGCAATCCATCATGCCTGCATTTGTTTTGTCTCGTAATTCTTTTACTGCAGATGCTGTAATACCCAATTTATTCTACCTCCTTGGTTTCTTCCTCTTGCCCGGAATTATTGTCAGATTCTTTTCTTATCTCTGCTTCCTTTGTTTCAACGCTTTCCGGAACGTCAAGCTCTTCATCCCCTCTTTCCGCCTCCTCAAGCTCCGCTTCCAGGGTCTCTTCAATCTCTTCCTTGTCGCTTTCTGCCTGAATCATCTCTTCGAAGCGCCTCTTTCCTTCAAGAACGGCATCGGCCATCTTTGACGAAAAGAGCTTAATAGCCCTGATAGCATCGTCATTTCCGGGAATGATATAATCGATATTATCGGGATCACAATTTGTATCCACAATCGCCGCTATGGGAATTCCAAGCTTATTTGCCTCCTTAACGGCGATAATCTCCTTCTTCGGATCAATAATAAAAACACCACCGGGCAAACCCTTCATGTTTCTGATACCACCTAAAACCTTCTGAAGTTTGTCCCTTTCCTTTTGACGTTTCAGTATCTCTTTCTTGGGAAAGGCGTTTATGCTTTCGTCCTCGAACATTGCGTCGAGAGAATTCAATCTGTCGATACTCTTCTTCAAAGTCACAAAATTTGTGAGCATTCCGCCGAGCCACCGCTGATTGACGTGGGGCATACCTGCCCTTTCCGATTCCGCTTTCACCGATTCCTGGGCCTGTCTTTTAGTTCCCACGAAGAGAACTTCTTTTCCTGAAGCTACCGTATCAACGATAAAATTGTACGCAACATCGAACATGTGAACGGTTTGCTGCAGATCGACGATATAGATACCGTTTCGTGCACCGAAAATATACTGTTTCATCTTCGGATTCCACCTGTTCGTCTGGTGGCCGAAATGAACACCCGATTCGAGTAACATCTTCATTGATAATTGTGCCATCTAAAATCTCCTTTGTTCGTTTATTTTCCTCCACCCCCGTCGACTTGTTGTGAAACTTTTCAAAAAAGCAACGCACAACAATCAAGGGGTGTGTGAAATCACCAACTTATTAGCTGGAGCGAGTTACCACATACAGGGCAAATAATCAAGGCAAAAAGAACCGGACTCCCGGCAAGAATCTGTAAGGGTAAAACTTCCCCTCTGCAATCGAAGCTACCGCAACAGGTTGTTCTGTAGCTCCGACTGTTAGGAAAAATATTTTTTCATTCCCTCGCGACAAACAGCGGGGTATGCATTCGCTGTCAAGATCAGCTTGTATAGAGCGAGTTTATATCAACATATTCATGCGAAAGGTCGGATGCATGCATTCGAAAGGATTTGTTGCCCATGCCGAGCCGAATCAGTACACCGACGGAGTCTCGTTTCATCACATCGGCAAGTTTTTTCACATTATCTTCCACACCTCGTCCACCGGAAAAAAGTGGAATTCCATCCAAATAGAGCTCCACCGAATCCGGTGACAGCGCGATCCCTGTCGATCCGACGGCCGATATGATTCTCCCCCAATTGGGATCTTCGCCGAAAAAAGCGGTCTTGACAAGATTGGATCTCGCCACGGCATAGGCCACCTCTTTTGCATCAGACTCACTTTCTGCACCTTCCACGACGATCTCAATAAGTTTTGTCGCCCCTTCGCCATCCCTCACGATCAATTTCGCAAGGGACATCGTAACATCGAAGAGTGCCTCTCTGAATAGGGAAAGGCCTTCCGATTTCTCATGGAGCGAAGCGTTTTTTGCGAAGCCGTTTGCCATTATTATGGCGGTATCGTTCGTGCTCATGCATCCGTCCACGCTGATTGCATTAAAACTCCTCGCAATCGCCTCCCTGAAGACACTCTCGAGACATTCCTGATCGATGGAAGCATCGGTCATTATGAAGGAGAGCATGGTCGCCATATTGGGCTCGATCATACCAGCCCCCTTAGCGATTCCGCAGAGGGTAATCTCTTCTCCTTCGAGAGTGATTGTCCGTAATTCTATCTTTGGAAATCGATCGGTGGTCATGATGCCTTCTTCGGCGGACGGCAGGCCAGACTCATGCAAGCCCCCGACAAGATGAGACATATTTGCAATTATCTTTTCTACAGGGAGCCTTTCCCCTATCACCCCCGTGGAGGCAACGAGTATAAGATCCTCGTCAATTTCAAGTTCCCGTGATGCCGCCCGAGACATTGCGCAGGCATCTTCATACCCTGCATCTCCCGTTGAGGCGTTTGCATTACCGCTATTAACTACAATCGCCTGGGCGCTCCCACTTTTGATTCGTTCCATATCGAGGATGACGGGCGCCGCTTTGAAACGGTTCGTTGTAAAAACTCCCGCCACGCGTGCCGGAGTTCTCGAATATATAAGGGAAAGGTCTTTCCTCGCGTCAGCCTTTATTCCGGATGCTATGCCATTGGCAAGAAATCCCGGAACGCATATCTTTTTTTCCATCTCCGTCAATACTCCTTATCTATTAACAAGCATAGTATCCGCTTTTTACCGTCCGCAACAGTGTTTATATTTCTTTCCACTCCCACAGGGGCAGGGTTCATTTCTTCCCACCTTCTTCCCCTCTCTTTTCACCGTCGCTGCCTTTGCACCCGTATCACCACGGCTCATTATATAGTCCTGACTCTGACGTTCTTGTATCTCCTGAACCTCCTCCTCACGCTGTATCCTGACCATTGAAAGTTTTTCCAGCATATCCTCCTTAATCCGGTAGACCATGTCCATAAACATCTCATAGCCTTCCTTCTGATATTCTCGTACCGGATCCTTTTGTCCATATCCCCGGAGACCGATCCCCTCCTTGAGGTGATCCATGGCCAAGAGATGATCCTTCCAATGGGTATCTATCGACTGCAGCATGACAACCCTCATAACGTATTCCATGAGGGCTTTTCCGTATTCTTCCTCCTTGGCTCTCAAAAGGGTAAGAGCATCATTGACGATCCCCTCCGTCACCTCTTGCCTGTCCAGGGCACTCGCGTCCGCCTTTTCAAAATTTGTTTTCAGAGAAAACTGCTTCAGGAGGATATCATCGAGGCCCTTGAGGTTCCATTCGTTCGGATGGATCTTCTCTTCCATGAATTCATCCACCAGATCCCCGACGACTTCCTCAAGCATCTCATTAACTATTTGCCACAAGTCCCCTCCCATTAAGACATCTCGACGCTGCTTATAGATTACTTCTCGCTGCCTATTCATGACATCGTCAAATTCCAGGAGGTGTTTTCGTATATCGAAGTTCTGCCCTTCCACCCTCTTCTGGGCACCTTCAATAGCCTTCGTAATGAGGTTATGTTCTATCGGCTGACCGTCCTCCACACCGATCCTGTCCATCACCGACGAAATTCGTTCAGCTCCGAATATCCTCAGGAGATCGTCTTCCAGTGACAGATAAAATCGAGAAGAACCTTTGTCACCCTGCCTTCCCGACCGTCCCCTCAACTGGTTGTCGATCCGGCGACTTTCATGCCGTTCGGTGCCGAGTATATGCAGCCCTCCCAGCTCTGCTACACCATCACCCAGTTTTATGTCCGTTCCCCGTCCTGCCATGTTCGTCGATATCGTTACGGCCCCCGCCTGACCGGCCTGGGATATTATCTCGGCCTCCTTTTCGTGATTTTTCGCATTCAGAACATTGTGTTTGATGCCGTTTCTCGTGAGATATTTGCTCAGGAGTTCAGATTTTTCAATCGATATGGTCCCGATCAGAACGGGCCTTCTGTTTTTGTGCAACTCCTTGACCTCATCCACAACGGCCCTGAATTTTTCCTCATCAGTCTTGTAAATCACATCGGAATTATCGGTCCTGATCATCGGCATATTGGTCGGAATGACAACGACGTCGAGGTCATATATCTTCTTGAACTCTGCGGCTTCCGTGTCCGCCGTACCGGTCATACCAGCCAGTTTTTCATACATCCTGAAAAAATTCTGAAAGGTTATGGCGGCGAGGGTCTGATTTTCACGCTCTATCTTTACCTTTTCCTTTGCTTCCAGGGCCTGATGGAGACCGTCACTGTATCGCCTCCCCGGCATGACCCTCCCCGTAAATTCATCGACGATCACCACCTGTCCATCTTTCACGAGGTAGTCGATATCCCTCTTGAACATCGTATGGGCCTTGAGAGCCTGGTTTACATGGTGTAGAATCTCAATGTTTCTTGGTTCATAGAGATTTTGAACCTTGAGAAGCTTCTCTACCCTGGCCACACCCTCCTCGGTCAGCACAACGGTTTTGCTCTTCTCTTCAACCGTATAGTCCTGTTCCTTCTTCAGGCGTGGAATCACCTGATTTATCCGGTAATATTTGTCCGTCGATTCCTCTGAGGGACCCGATATAATGAGAGGGGTGCGCGCCTCATCAACGAGAATACTGTCCACCTCATCGACGATCGCATAATTGAAATCACGCTGCACGTAGTCTTCACTGCGGAAGTTCATGTTGTCTCTGAGATAGTCGAAGCCGAATTCATTGTTGGTTCCGTAGGTGATATCGCAGTTATAGGCCTTACTTCGTTCAACATCGTCCATACCGTGAATGATTACACCTACGGAGAGACCGAGAAAATTATAGACCGGAGCCATCCACTCGGCATCCCTTTTCGCCAGGTAATCATTTACCGTGACAAGGTGAGAGCCCTTTCCCGTGAGGGCATTCAGATATATCGGCATCGTGGCTGCCAGTGTCTTCCCCTCGCCCGTTTTCATCTCCGCGATTTTCCCTTCATGAAGGACGAGACCGCCGATGACCTGAACATCGAAAGGCCGCATGCCGAGAACCCTCCAGGCGACCTCCCGTACAACGGCAAAGGCCTCAGCCAGCACATCATCGACATTACTACCATTGTTGAGCAGTTCTCTGAAATAGGGTGTCTTGGCCTTCAGTTCCTCGTCGCTGAGGTTCTTGACAGAAGAATCAAGGGTATTTATCTCTTCGAGAATGAGAGAGAGTCGCTTCAATTCTCGATCATTTTTACTACCAATAAATTTTTTTACGATGAATTTGAACATTTATGCCTCATAAAAAAACCCGGCATTGCGTAGTACCGGGAGATATAAAATCATATAGGAGTGAAAGACAATCGTCGCTAATTAGAAAAGATACCGTTGGGGATTCACATGGACGCCATCGACACGAACACCGTAGTGCAGATGAGGACCTGTACTCCTTCCGGAATTTCCAACATAACCGATGACATCGCCCCTTGCCACCTTCTGGCCTCGTTTCTTCGTGCTCATCTTCAGGAGATGCCCGTAGCTCGTCACGATGCCGTTGCCATGATCAATCGTAACCATATTCCCCATATCAGCCCTCCGTCCGGCCTTGACGACGGTGCCGTCTGCAGGAGCCACCACAGAATCTCCCACTCTGGCCGATATATCTATCCCCCTGTGGAATTCTCTCTTGCCCGTAAAGGGTGACGTTCGGTAGCCGTATCGTGAGGTAACCCATCCCATAACGGGCCATATGGAGGGTGTTGAGGCGAGAATCGATTTCTGCTCTTGAAGATAATTGTACAGTTCCTGAAAACTGCTTTCCTGAAATGATGCCTCGTCAAGGAGTTCGTCCATGTTTTTATGGATCTTGTCAATCAACTCATCTTCTATTTCCCGGACCTGTGATCCCGTCCCGCCCTCATTCTGCGAAGGCCCGCCGATACCGAGGATCTGACTTTCCTCACCGTTATTATCGAGGTTCGTTATTATCCTTAATTTTTTATTAAACTGTCTGAGGTTTGAAAGCTTCTCTTCAAATTCGCCAACCTTCCCGGCAAGCACATCAATCTCTTCCCGCTGAACGGCATTGACCTGTCTCAGGCGGTTCAGCTCTTCGAGCTTCCCCACATTTTCAGCATGTTCCCATACAAAATAGGAAAGCGAGAGAACAACAATCAGGACAGCGCAGGAAATCAGCTTCACGAAGGCGCCCGATAGACTAAACTTTCTTATCGAGCCTGTTTTCTGAGGAATAACAAGAAATGTATAGTAGTTCTTCTTCACTTCAGGCCCTCTTAAATATTTCCGAAATGAAACTCCTAAATCCAAGGCGAAATTACCATAGATGACTCAAATGTCAAGAAAAGATTGTGCAAAAAAAAAGGCGACAAATACGTAACGCTTTGATTTTATTTGCCGGTAAGGATGTGATTCAACCCCCCTCATTTCTGATCATGAGCATGCTGACTATTGCCACATTAAGTAAAATGCAAGCTCCTTGTCTCGATAATCGATGGCCCGTGAAAATTCGGCGCCTACAAAGTCTTCATCGATCCTCTTGACAATCGCCTTCTTCTCGACAACGGATTTTCTCTTGTCATCAAGTATGAATCGTACCTTCAAAACATCGCCTATCCCGACATCGATAGTATTCTTCATCCTAAAACCGATACCCGTTCTTGATATATTTCCTATCACTACTACCGATGTGGTATCAAAATCGTACTGCGTACCACGGTCGGCAGTGGCAATGGTATAAATTCCTTTGAGATCGGTTTTCTTTCGATAATACTTTCTGAAATTTATCAAGACCCTGTATTTATGATTACAGACAGGGCAGGTCAGCTCTATCCCGGAGGCCTGATTGATCACTCTGTAGGAAGAAGTGCTAATCTTTTTTGAAGCGCCGCACTCGGGACAATGCATAAAGGCACTGCCCTTATCGCCGGCATGAATGATTATCTGCATCTGTTGGGCCGTCTGCCCCATTCGCATGAACTCCTCAATAGTAATATGAACGGTCGTGGAATAACATTTAGCGTCGGAAGTGAAAACTTTGGGAGCCTGACGATCAGCATTTTTTGATCTGCGGCCTTGCATCCTACCCTCTCGAATAGTCTGACTTTATTGTTTTCAAACAATACGCATTGAAAAAGTATTCCTTAAAATGATGATTGTGTAAAAACAGTATCGGAGACCGCAGAAAATCTCTATGAAGGATCACACCATATCAGTGTGAAATAGATCAAAATATCCGCTCCAAAGATGGATATTTCTATTTAACCCTCTTTTCAAATTCGTCGGATACTCTCATAAATTTCCACTAAAAAAAGGCTAACCGAACCGGCCAACCCTCTGAAACTTTTGTTAGCGGGGAAAGGATTCGAACCTCCGATCTGTGGGGTATGAACCGAGGGCAGAAGAAATAATGCTATAAACACACATACGACAAAATATAGAAAACCTCAGATTCTTTACAATTCAGATAGTTTGGTTTTACATCGATTTAACCTTGCTGATACTATTCCCTTAGAAATGAGTCAGAAAAAATAACTACTTCCCCTTTTACAGCTTCTATATATTTATAGGACTATCGACGATTTCATTTGGTAATGTGACAAGCATTTGATAGCAAAAAACAAGGCCCGATAATCATATCAAGTAGTCCGTCACATAAAAAGTGACACCGCACCAGCCATCGCAGGAAATGCGATGATCCGGTTGTTTCAACAACAATATGGATCTACAAAGTATGGGTTTTCGCAATGGAGAGGTGCCTCTTCCTTGACCTCATCTTGAATGGGTAACCACAAGATTCACACCTGCAAATCTTCAGAATTAATTCACGACGAAAATCACTTGTTACCATTATAAATCATCATGAATTTCTTAACCGTCAAAATACTTTACAGTGGATTATTTCTTCAATTATTTGATATTATTGTATTATTTGTCCTATTGCGACGATCTGCGCAATTTCAGTGTCAAAATACTTTACAACTTTGCATAGTATTACAGATCGTTGCTTAGAGGGGCATGGAGAGCAGACAAGGAATAATGAAGCAAATATATCAAGGATTACAGTTAGCTGCAAAATGTCAGTAAAATATTATGCCTATGAAACACAATATAGCATGGTTTTTGCTCTAATAATCTTCGTGGTGTAAGGCAATGTCGGCTCTCGCAATACAGGCTCATATGCCAATGCACGCTCCGCATGTCAGTCAACAACCCTACTACTTATCTCCCCAACCTCCACCAGCACACACCCTGCGTTACCTTTCTATCATGTCGATAGATACAGGCGAGAAAAGTATCGGCTATAGTCTTCGTTCCTGGGGAAAGGATAAACAAATATATTAAGAAAGCTCTGAAAATACGAGTTGCGTCTATGATAAAAAAACTTATTGCCGTTATCGGTGCAGGAGTCATCGGCTCCGATGTTGCTCTTGACCTCTCAATCCATGGATACAGTGTATTGCTTAAGGACATTTCTGCAGAGCGGCTTGAAAATGCTCTGAATATGATGAGACGCAGTTATCGCTTCACAAAAATGATGAAAAAAACAGATTCCCTGCCTGCATTTGATGAGATCATGAGCAGGATTGAAACCACAACGGATTACAGGGGGGTTGATAAGGCAACCGTGGTCATCGAAAATATTTCGGAGCTCTACGAGGCCAAGAAGAAGGTATATGAGGAACTGGTGCAGGTCTGCAATAGTGCTGTACTATATGGCGTGAATACAAGCTGTATTTCTATCACTAAAATTGCTGCGCTCACTCAGAGACCTGAAAATGTCATCGGGATGCATTTCATGAATCCGGTTCCTTTGTCGAAACTGGTGGAGGTGGTGAGGGGATTTCACAGTTCAGATGAAACAGTTGAACAAGCGAAACGGTTCGCCAACACCCTTCAGAAGATCTGTGTAATTGTAAATGATTTTCCCGGCTTTGTTACCAACCGCGTGATGATGCCCTTCATCAATGAATGCATCTATCTTCTTCAGGATCAAGTTGCTGATGTCAAAGATATTGACGTGATATTTAAAATAGGGTTGGGGCACAGAATGGGGCCTTTGGCCACGGCGGACCTTATCGGCTTGGACACAGTGCTTAATTCTCTTTCTGTCCTCTATGATAGCTACAATGATCCCAAGTACCGTCCCTGCCCCCTGCTTAAGAAGATGGTCGATGCCGGGCTACTCGGCAAAAAATCCGGAAAAGGGTTTTTCAACTATCGAAATAATTAAAGGGAACATGACAGATCAGAAAGAGATTAAATGTGTTGTCTGGGATCTTGACAATACGCTTTGGGATGGCGTTTTGATAGAAGGCGATGACCTTCGGTTGAAACCGGGTATAATCGATGTGATCAAAACGTTAGATCAGCGAGGGATACTTCACTCTATCGCCAGTAAAAACGATTATGGCGATGCCATGCAAAAACTTCGTGAATTTAAGGTTGACAATTATTTTCTCTACCCGGAGATCAACTGGAGCGCCAAATCCAAATCCATTGCCACCATTCGTGAGAATTTGAACATAGGAATGGACACATTCATGTTCATTGACGATGAACCCTACGAGAGGGATGAAGTCAGAAGTGAACATCCCGATGTTATCTGTATGGAGTCATCAAAATATTCTGAGTTGCCTTCATATCCGTCATTGAATCCAAGATTCATCACCAAGGATTCAAAGAAACGGCGTTTGATGTACCTTCAGGATCAAGAAAGAAAACGAGATGAAACTGCCTTCGTAGGACCGAGAAAAGAATTCTTGTCATCGTTACATATTCATTTGACGATTCGTGAAGCAGTTTTAGAAGATTTGAAAAGAGCTGAGGAATTGACGGTTAGGACCAACCAGCTAAATGCCACCGGCAAAACGTACAGCTACGATGAATTAAAGATGTATATGACATCGACAGGACATCGGTTAATGGTATGCGAAATGATTGACAAATACGGTTCTTATGGAACCATCGGCCTTGCCTTGGTCGAAATTCTTAATGATTATTATCACATCAACCTGCTGCTAATGTCCTGCCGGGTGATGTCCCTGGGGATAGGTACGATCCTTCTGACACATATCATGCGGGAAGCCAGAAAAGAGGGGAAGAAGGTAAGAGCCGATTTCAAACATACCGGCCGTAATCGCACAATGTATGTTACCTTCAAATTTGCCAACTTCAGAGAGGTGATGACTGGCAGCAAAGAATTGATAATTTTCGAGAATAACCTGGACGCAATTCAAAAGTTTCCACCCTACGTAAACATAAGCATTAAATGAAGTGGGAGAGAAAAATACTTGAATATAAATGATAAAATTCGAACTTTTATCGAGTCGAATCTGCTTGCATTCGATGATGACCTAACGATTAACGATGACGATAACATTTTCGAGTCGGGCTTTGTGGATTCTTCCGTCGCCATGCAACTGGTTCTCTTCGTTGAAGAAGAGTTTAGCATTCACGTCACAGATGAGGACCTGGATCTGGTAAATTTCAGTTCGATCAATCGAATTGTTCGGTTTATACAGCAGAAAGAACAACAATGGAATAGTAGCCATGAAGGAAGATGATCATCAGAAAATGATCGTCGAGGAGGCGAGGATTTTCGCTGCTGAGGTGGTGAGACCCCGGGCTGGCGACTTCGATCGCGAAGAAATCCTTCCCAGAGACGTAATAGGTGAAATGGCGAAAAGGAAATTTCTATTGGCCGGCCTGCCCGTACCATACGGTGGGCTTGGTCTGAATCCGGTTTATTACGGTCTTTTTACTGAAGAGATCGGAAAGGCGTGTTGCTCGACACGGGGCCTGATTACCATTCAGAGTTCGATCGTGGGTCAAACCTTGCTAAGATGGGGCACTGAAGAACAAAAGAACAATTGGTTGCCTCCTATTTCCCGAGGTGAGGTGCTCGGGGCTTTCGCGCTTACCGAACCTGCCGTGGGAAGTGATGCCGGAGGAGTTCAGACCCATTATCGAAGGGATGGCAGGAATTTTGTGCTTAACGGACGGAAAAAATGGATTTCCTTCGGTGAAATCGCCGGGTTTTTTATTGTCATTGCGTCGTGTGGATCTGAAATTACCGCCTTCATCGTTGAGCGTAACCGTCCCGGTGTTTCAACGAACCCCATCAAGGGTCTCTTGGCCAACAGGGCTGCTCACTTGGCAGAGATCGAACTCAAAGATGTAAAAATCCCCGAGGATAACGTTGTCGGCAAACCGGGCAGCGGGTTCACCTTCATCGTGGCTACGGCTCTGGATCACGGCAGATATAGTATTGCGTGGGCAGGTATCGCCATAGCACAGGAAGCACTTGACTGTATGGCACTGTATGCCAGAAAGCGTCAACAGTTCGGACGCAGGATCGGTGAACATCAGCTCATTCAAAGAATGATTTGTAATGCCGTGACCACCACTCATGCAGCCAGGGCACTCTGCATTAAAGCCGGAGAAATGAGAATGCGGGGTAACATCCACGCTATTGTTGAAACAACGGTTGCTAAATATTTTACCTCCAAAATCGCCATGGATATCACCTCCGATGCCCTTCAGGTGCATGGCGGAAATGGATGCTCGAACAGCTATCCGGTGGAACGCCTGTTTCGTGAAGCCAAGGTGCTGGAAATAATAGAGGGAACATCCGAGATACAGCAGCAGATTATCGCCAAGTATGGCTTGAAGGCATATGGAAGGATAAGAAAAGAATGAATTTTAGAGTGGGTACCATTCTATCAGGCATTTCCCCCACGGCTGCAAAGGGCATATTAATTCGCTGCTGATCATTTATGACGCTCTATAAGATCCGTCATCGTGAAAAGATCCTAACGACTCAATTATATGAAATCGCTGAGAGATAAAATACAAGAGTGTATCGCCTTCGGGAAGGCAGATCTTGACAGCATTACTTCCACTATTTACAGGCAATTTCCCCTGTCTGATTATATCCATGATGTTGCATCTTATCCCGAAATTCGAATGCATTATTATTTTAAACCCCGGCGCAAAAAAATATTCCATGAAATACAGAAGCACTATGGTTTTCATGCCATAGCCCTATATCACAAATTGGCCCTGGCCTGTTTCATGGAGGATTCCTTAACGCGACTCACTTCAATATCTTTACCTGAGGGGATTATACGCAACATACATTTTTGGTATGAGAGGGTCATTCATGATTTCGATCGCCAGCCGGACAGCTACTATAATATCTCGAACCTGGATTTTAAAATTGACTTTGGTGCATGCTCCCTCAAGAGTTTGCCGATAGGCGGTGCCTGGTTTGTTAAAATACGCATGATTCGGCCCCACATTTTTTTTACATTGGATATCAATCGTTTAAAACGGATTTGGGGATGTGTTTTGTTCAAGACAAAAGGTTTTTTTCCTTACGTGGTGATACATACAGTCCCCCGGTATATGCTTCGATTCAATTCCCAGCAAATGAATCTCGGCTACAAAGAGATTGGCGAGTTGATGAAGTATAACAGGCGTATTAAGGGCATATTCAGAAGGAGCTGGTTTTTGGACCCTAATTTGAAAGCTGTAAGTCCGGCGCTCACCTACTTGAGAGAAATTCCCGAGCGTAATGGCGCGATTCTTTTTGAAGGGGGAACCACCCGTCATCAAATAACCGAGTCCCTGGAATATTCGCCCCGTCGACGCAGATTATACGAGGAAGGCACATATAGCCCCGCCGCATATGCCTATATATGGCCGAGAAAAGATTTTTTTGAATGGCTTAGTCAGGAACAGACTGAGCCATCTGAATCTTTCAGGCACTGAACGAACATTCATTTATCTATGTACCTTGAAACAAAAGTCATTGATTCCCCGAATGATGAAAGTGGAGGCAGTAAAACATGGGGGGGGTAAGGCTGTTCTTTGCTCTTGATGCAAATTACCAGGAATAATCTACGATGAACCATTCGATTCTCGTTGTACTTGGTACAGTTAAAAACAAAGAATCGTTGATTGCCAAAAGATAAGTGGTATCATTCTAACAACTTCAACCCTGAGATTTTCAGAAAACCCTCTGAAGTTCTTTCTCCTGTATTCCATTCATATTTTATACTGATTTTTCAGTTTTAATGAAATCCGTTCGAAATCACTGTGAATTGCACAAAAAAGGGCTAACCGAATCGGCTAACCCTCTGAATTCATTTGGTAGCGGGGGGAGGATTCGAACCTCCGACCTTTGGGTTATGAGCCCAACGAGCTACCTGACTGCTCCACCCCGCGTCAATTGTGTGTAGGCAGGGGAAGATAATCCAATATGCATCAATTGTCAAGGAGTTTTAGTTCCTACTTCCTATGATCCGGAAAATATCGATGTTCCGCTCTATTCCCTTCAGTCCCACGGGATCCAATTTTTCGGCATCGACAATATCCTTCACCTCCTCATAGGTAACACCACACATGAGAATCTGGCTCTTTCTGGCGAGCCGCTCGAGACGTGCCGCTACATTCACGGGCGGGCCGAAGACGGTATATTCCTTTTTCCGCGACGAACCGAAGATCCCCGCCATGACCTCACCCGTGCTGATGCCGATACCGATTGAGAGTCCTCCATCGTTTGTCGAAAGTTCCCTGTTTACCCTTTCTATCTCCTTCATCATTCCAATCGCACAGCGCACCGCCCTCGCAGTATCATCGGAATTTTCAATCGGGGCACCGAATACCCCCATAATACTATCGCCGATGTGTTTATCCAGGGTCCCGTCAAATTCACAGATAATCCTGTCAAGTGGCGAGAAATAGCTGACGTTGAGCATGCGGGAGAGCTCCTCGGTACTGAGCCTTTCGGATTTTTCGGTAAAACCCCGTATGTCGCTGAAGAGAATCGTCGCCTTCTGCCGTTTCGGATACATATTTGCCCCACCCTTTTGCATCTCGACATAGACCTGTTCGGAGACAAACTGTTTCAGTCTTTTTTTGAGATTGTAATCCTTCACCTTCGCCCTGAGTTCAACATTTGAAAAGGGCTTGGTCAGAAATCCGTCGATCCCCTCATTAACCGACTCGATGGCACTTTCCATTGTTGCGTAACCCGTAAGCATAATCCGTGCAATTTCAGGGTTCAACCTCCCAATTTCAACAAGCGTTTCCAGTCCGTCGATGCCCGGCATCTTGAAATCGCAAATAACCGTTTCTATCAGGTGAAGATTTTCTCTGACAATATCGATCGCTTCGGTTCCACCGCCGGCAAGAAAAATAACATAACCGTCTCGTTCAAGAACTTTTTTCAGCGACCTCCTGACCCCCTCCTCATCATCGACAATCAAAAGACCCATCATAAGGACTCCCTCCTTCTGCAGGGCAGCTCGACGGTAAAGACACTGCCTTCACCAACAGTGCTCCTGACATGGATGTCTCCGTCATGCCTCTTTACCACTTCATAGGCAATATAGAGCCCCAGTCCCGTCCCTTCCCCAGGCTTCTTGGTCGTAAAAAATGGTTTGAATATGTCACCTATTACACCGTCAGGTATTCCCCTTCCTCTATCCCGGCACTCGATTACCACTCTATCTGTTTGCTTGACGTGCTCTGTCGTCAGGGTGATCTTTCCATCTCCCTCAGGCGCTACCTGAAGTGCATTCTTTATGATATTGATAAAAACCTGCCCCAGATTGGCAAAGTTTCCTTCGATATCAGGCAGGGTTTCATCATACTGTCTCTCGATTTCGATACCATTATACTTGTACTGGTTGTACAGGACCCTGAGGGCATCATCCAGAACGGTATTCATATTGACCGGTTCGACATATGTCTGGGTCTGGCGTGACAGGCCGAGGAGGCTCTTTACGATAGTGCCTGCACGGGTCAATTCCTTTAACGAAAAGGCGAGGTCCTCGATAATCTCTTCGGACCCCTCATTTTTTTCAGTCCCTTCGCTCAAGGTTTCGAGGGTCGTTTCGATCAGGCTTGAGGCGCTCGCGATGGGGTTATTCAACTCGTGTGCCGTTCCGGCAACGAGTTGTCCGATTGCCGCCAGGCTCTCCGATCGTATCAGCTGTTTCTGCGTCCTCTCCTTCTCTTCCAATGCCCTCTCGAGATCGGCAGTTCTGTTTCTGACCTTCTCTTCGAGTTCGAGGTTTATATATTCCATCCGTTCATAACTTCGCGCATTCTCCAGTGCCACGGCGCTCTGATTAGCAACCGTCCTCAGAAATTCAATATCTTCCTGAATAAAGAGTCTGCCGTTTTTTTTCTCACCCACCGCGATAATCCCCGTCAACTGCTCCTTGGATACCATCGGCATGAGCACTGCAGCCTTCGACAATCTGAATATGTCATGAATTCTCTCTTTTTCATCCCCCGTGAAGGCCATCTTCTCTGCGGCAGACTTGCTGACAATCTCCCTCTGTTTTTCGAAGAAGTCTGCCACGGAGAGACACTTCTCTATCGTGATTATTTTCCTCCGTCCAAGAGGGTCTCTCCTCCCTGAATAAAGCTCGAGGGATTCCTTCTCACGGGTATAGAAAAATACCGCCGCGCCCTGCACACGGAGAGCCGATGAAAGTGAACCGGTGAGATGGTCAATAATCTCTTTGACCCGGCGATCAGAGGTCATTACATCACTGATTTCCCGGAGAGTCTTTTGGTAATCATACCTGCCCCGGTACAACAGATTGTCAACGAATCTGCGGATCCGAACATTCATGGGGTTAAAGAGGAGTACGATGAGAAGTGATAAAACAAGTGAGAGCAGAAGTGAATTGACATCGCTATACCCTATAAAGAGTATGCTGAAGAGGTATATGATGAGGACATAAATAAGAGTCAGAGTGCCCGTCAAAAGAAAATAGATGGAACCCTTCTTTATCACCTCATCTATATCGAGGAGGTCGTACTTGAGAACACCTGCCGCGAGAAACACCCCCGGTATAAAACTGAAATTCCCCAAAGGATAGACAGTAAAGCCGCTGACAGGCAACGAATTCAGCAAGATAAGAAAGGCACTGAGACCGAGACCGGCAAAGACATACTTAATCCTGTTTCTCCTGTAGTTTTCAGCTGCCCTTCCAATTCCCAGAAAGAGGGTGTAAAGACAATAGATGACGGCACAGGCACCGGTGAGGGAAAAGGCATAATAAGCAGGTCCTGCCTTTGCCATTATCCCGAATCGATAGGAATGAAAACCGGTTATGAAGTAGTCCGTCTGACTGAAGGCAAGAAAGAGCAGGCTCAATACGTAGGCGGTACATTCAAGCCACCATCGTCCTGTAATCCCGAGGAAACGATGGACAAAGCTGATATAGACGGGAATACTGAAGACGAAGAAAAGATAGATCAGTCTGTCGATGGTCAGTGCTAGTGTCTTATCGGCAAGAAAAGAAACCAGCGCCACATCGATATTAATGAGGGCACCGAAAAAACATATCAGTGCGAAGAGCCAGCGTGTATGATTCGTACTTCCCCTGAGAAGAGAAATGAGAGCGAGTGTGATGAAGACAAAAAAGCCTGCTACTGGAGGAATCAGGTAGAAGTATGATTCTTCAGGAAACATGGCCTGCCGAATCCCCCTTCCATCGAATGGTAACAAAGCTTACAAATTGTTTAGAAAAGAAAAACCGCCGCAGCGACGACCGATGTATGTCCTCCGTTTTTCACTATCGCTGACTGAGTAGCATTCCTCGTATTGACGATCTTGCCGCTGATCTTAAATATTTCTTCCTTCTCGTCCCAGCTCGAATCGATATCGAAATCGATACCGAGTGTCGAGGCAAGCATAGCCGCCGCAAGATCCTCGGCGTAATCTCCCGCCTCTCTCACGGTCTGCCCGAATGCGTGGTGTTCGCTGATATACCCATAGGCCTTTGTATCGGCAGGGATGGCACAACCCACCGAGGCTGCTATAAGCCGCCGTGGTTCATTGCTGCAATTGCGACTCATAACACAGTAGGTTATCGTGCCGGGCTTCAGCTCCTTAAGACCTCTCTCGCGTGACACCACCTTGCAACCCGGGGGGAATATACTCGAGACCTGCACCAGATTACACTTTTCGATACCGGCACTCCTGAGTGCAAGCTCAAAAGAGTGCAGTTCCTCCTTATGAGACCCGACTCCTTTTGTAAAAAAAATCTTCTTCGGCACAAAATCATTCACTCTCGCAGTTCCTCACTTACCTATTATTTTTAGAATCGATATATCCCATTACACGGTATATCAATTTAGCCGCCGTAAAATCCGGGGCAACCATGCCCGGAATGGGGCAGAGCTCTGCCACATCAAATCCGCGGATAGTGCAGACATCGGACACCTTTTTTATCAGGCGCAGAATATCTCTCCAGCGGATTCCACCCGGCTCGGGTGTTCCTGTTGCCGGCATGACCGAAGGATCCAAGGCATCGATATCGATCGAGACATAGACATCGTCGGAAAGACCATCGACAACCTCTTCGATCCAATCGGGACTATCTTCAATCTCTTCCGGCGTCAATATCTTGATGTTATTATGTTTAATAAAGACAGCTTCCTCTTTGCTCATGCTCCGAATCCCCGCCTGAACCAGGGGACAGATCTCGAATATTCTCCGGCCAACGGTGGCATGGCTGAAGGGCGTGTTCTGGTAAGAATCTCTCATATCTGCATGGGCATCGAGTTGGAGCACCGAGAGGGAGGGATGCTTTTCCGCCAGCGCCCTCACCGATCCGACGGAAAGGGTATGCTCTCCGCCGAGTAGAACAGGTATCTTATCATAGGAGATAATCTTCGCAACCTCCTCGTAGATCGTCGTCAGCATTTCTTCAGGACCCCGGGCATCGACGACAAGTGGTGCCACTGTGTGAATGCCCGAGCGGTAGGTCTCTTGTAAGAGCTCTTCATCATAGAGTTCGAGATTACAGGAAGCGGCAATGATCGCCTCCGGCCCCCGTCGTGATCCCGCCTGATAGGTCGATGTCAGATCATAGGGAACGGGAATGATGACAAAGCGAGCATCGTCAAAGGAGGAATACCGTTCATCGATGTCTCCAAAATTCATAGGCTATCACCCTGGAAGAATAATAAAGAACTTCGGTAACATATCTTAGGGATTCTGTCCAGATTTTTTAACGGTAGGTAAGGAGTGAGAATTTACCTTCGTCACAAACAAGATAGGAGAAATGACTGATCCAGTCGCCCAGGGCGGCAAAGGTCTTCGTTGTTCCATCGTTCATATGCTCTTCCAAGAGAGGCTGATGGCAATGTCCAAGAATAACGGCATCTAAGCCATCATCAAACTGTTTCTCCGAAAACATCCTCATGCCATCGGCAATCCCCCGGGGAGGTCTCGCGAAATGTCGTCTGCTCATCTTTGAGGCAATCTGTGAGATCTTCCATAGGAGGGGAGATGGCATGACCTTCTGAAAATTGTAAAAGGCACTGCTTCGAAGCAGGCTTTTCAATAGGCGGTAGCTCACGGTGGGTCCAGAGGCCATATCACCATGGGAAATGAATATCTTCTTTCCGTCAATCGTTAAGGTGGCATCTCCGGGAAACACCTCTATATCATGTTTCTCAAAATAATCGGCGAGAAAGAAATCGTGGTTTCCCTCGAAGAGATGTACCCTCACGCCGCCTTCGTTCAACTCCAGGATCTTGTCAACGATGGGACGAAAATCGGGGTAGAGGCTATCGCCTTTGCAAAACCAGAAATCGAAAAAATCACCGACGATAAAAAGATGATCCGTCTCATTCTTGATGGAATCGAAGAATCGCAAAAGATAGTCATATCCCTTGTCTTCACGTGACTTGATGTGCGCATCGGAGATAAAGACAGCTTTCATTGTACCCTACGTGTTTTTTTTAACGAGATATTGGGAATGTTGCAGCATGATATCGATTTCGTCATCGCTTAAACCTGCCCCTGTCGCGATTATCCGTGCCATAGCTTTGTCAGTGAGATCGTCGGGCGAATGGCTGTCCGTATTCAATACCAGACCGGCCCCGCACTTCCGTGCAAGCATCGCGACATGACCATTCGTAAGGGAATGTCCCTTTCTGGTTGATATCTCAAGGAATATGGAGTTTTTCGCGGCGAGCCTGACCTCCTCTTCCGTTATCAACCCTGGATGGGCAAGGATATCAATGGGAGATTCTAGTGCTGCGCGATTGGTTCCGGGAATGACCGGTTCGACGACCGTTTCGCCATGGACCACCACGATCTTTGCACCCAGGCCTCTTGCCTCTGCCGCAAGGTTGTTGATATCATCGGGATGTACATGGGTAATTTCTATCCCGGGAAGTGCCACGATGTCGCCATGGGCCGATATCCTCTCGCATACCTCTATAATCCTCGGAATAATGAAATCGAAGTTCGAGTGGTCCGCATGATCGGTGATCGCAACTGCGCGATAGCCTTTGAAGACCGCCCTTCGTGCAAGCTCCGACGGTACCAGCTCACCATCACTGAAAATCGAATGTGTGTGAAGATCGATCATATAACCTTCCTTAAATTATGATGATTCCCGTTTAACAGATAAGACGGACAAGGTCAATATGGAGAAGGAAATACCCACCGGAGGCATCACCACTCGCATGCTTTGTCTATTTTCAAAGTCCTGTATCTATGGTATTACTATCGCACCGTATCAATCCATCACAATGAGCTGATAGTATATGCACAAAACCATCAACCGATATATTCTGCAAGAAATCTCTCTCCCCTTTTTCATGATCCTCTTCATACTCACCTTTGTGCTCCTTATGGGAAAAATCCTCCAGCTCATGGATCTCATGATAAATAAAGGGGTGAGTCTTCTTTCCATAATGAAACTCATGAGCTATCTTATGCCCTCCTTCTTTATCATTACCATACCGATATCCCTCCTTATTGCAATCCTCATCGGCCTTGGAAGACTCTCCAGTGATAATGAAATAACGATTATGAAATCATCGGGAATAAGTCTCTTTCAACTCCTGAAGCCTATAGCGGCGGCATCTCTTTTCACATTCGTGATAACGGCATTGATGGGGTTTTTCCTCGTTCCCCAGGGCAATTTCGCCACGAAATCCCTCCTCTTCGAGATAGCAAAGAAAAAGGCAAGTATCGGCATCAAGGAGAAGGTCTTCAACAATGATTTCGCAGGTCTTGTCCTCTATGCCGGCAACATACCGGCTCACGGAAATTATATGGAGAATCTCTTTCTCTCGGACTCACGGATATCCGATGAGCCGATAACCATCATTGCAAAGAGGGGGTATCTCGTTTCAAATCCCGAATCGATGATGGTAACACTGCGGCTTGAAAATGGCAGTAGTCATACCATTGATTCGGATTTCAGGGTCTTCAAAAAAATGGACTTCACCACCTACGATATAAGCCTCGACGTATCGGCACCGATCACAGGGAAAGAAGGGGCCCTCGAAAAAGACGGTAAAGAGATGACTATCACCGAACTCATAGTAAATATGAGGGATAAGGGGGTGAAGGAAAAGCGACGGCGTGAGCTTGCACTCGAACTGCACAACAAATTCACCATCCCCTTTTCCTGTCTTATCTTCTGCATCCTCGGAATCCCCCTCGGCATTGTAAAAGAGAGATCGGGAAAATCGAGGGGGTTCGTGATCGGCCTTGTTGTCGTGGTGATCTATTATGTATTGCAGTTAGGCGGAGGGTCGCTTGCCGAAACGGGACGTCTCTCTCCGATCATCGGAAGCTGGGCACCGAATATCATACTCGGAGCCATCGGGATTATCATGTTCAATATGGCGGCGCAGGAACGTCCCGTTTTGCCCTTCGAGGGCACGACCAGGACACTGTGGAGGAGTCTCAGAGGCAAGATTGCCGCAGACCCTGAAGGAAAATACAAGTGAGCACCCTCGACCGTTACATACTGAGAGAATTTCTCAAGACCTTTTTCATGATTGCCCTGTCTCTCATCTGTCTCTACCTCATTGTGGATTTCTTTGAAAGAATACGAATGTTTCTGAGCAACGATGCCACGGCCTCTCAGATGGCATCCTATTTCATCTTCAACATTCCGATGATTCTTTCCCAGATGATACCCGTCACCTTCCTTCTCAGTACACTGCTGACATTCGGTCTCCTCTCGAAAAACAGCGAGATCACCGCCATGAAGGCAAACGGGGTGAGTCTCTACCGGATATCGATGCCCCTTATCGTTCTCTCCCTCTTCGTCTGTCTCTTTGCCTTTCTCCTGTCGGAATTTATAACCCCCTACACCAATCAAAAGGCAAAGCACATCAAGCTTGTGGAGGTACAAAAGAGAAAAAATCCGGGAAGTTTCAAAGAAAGCCAGATCTGGTACAAGGGTGAAGAAGGAATCTATAATTTCACCGTCTTCGATCCCGAAAAGTCGACGATTAAAGGGGTGAAGATCAATTATCTCGACCGTGACATGAATCTCACCAGGAGAATCGACGCAAAGGAAGCCTTCTGGGATGAGGGAAGGTGGCATTTTCGTGATATCGTGATAACGACCTTTTCCGAGGGCGGGTTCCCCGTCCTCGAGCGTGTGGCATCGAAGATAATCGATCTTCCCGAGAAGCCTGCCGACTTTACGGTGGTCCAGAAAGATACCGAAGAGATGGGTTTCTGGGAACTGAGGAAATTCATAGCAAAGGTCAGGTCCGAGGGATACGATGCCACACGATATGTGACAGATCTTCAGGGCAAGATCGCCTTTCCCCTGGTCAGTCTCATCCTCGCCTTTCTCGGTGTTGCCTTTTCCCTCAAATCAGAGAGAAGCGGAGGGGTAGCCCAGGGTATCGGTGCGGGAATCGTCATCGGCTTTTCCTACTGGATCGTCTTTGCCTTTTCCATGTCTTTAGGACATGCGGGCACCTTGCCACCCCTTATCGCAGCATGGTCCGCAAACATCATCCTCGGAGCAGCAGCCCTTCTTCTCTATTTACGGATCAGGACATAGGGATTCTCAAGATTCGGACTTCAAGTTCAGGTCGAAAGAGATAGCAAAGTCTCAGTCATTCGCCGCTCTTCAATCATATCGCGAAGGAGTCTCCCATACAAAAAAAGCGGCGGGAAACACCCGCCGCTTTCACTCACTATTTTTAAACGTGAAGTTTCTCCTTATGTTCCCATCTCCCAGGAATTCAGGTACTTTTCCTGCTCGGCCGTCAGCGTATCGATGGTGACACTCATCGAGGCCAGTTTCAGTCTGGCGATCTCCATATCGATATCTGAAGGAACGCTGTAGACGATCTTCTCGAGTTCTTTGGCATGCTTCACAAGGTATTCCGCAGCGAGGGCCTGATTCGCAAAGCTCATATCCATGACGCTTGAGGGGTGCCCCTCTGCCGCGGCAAGGTTGATCAACCGTCCCTCACCCAGAAGATAGACCGATCTGCCCTCTTCCAGTTCGTATTCATCGATATAGTCACGTATCCTGCCCTTGTACTCTGCGATTTCCTTCAGGCCTTCGATATCGAGTTCGACATTGAAGTGGCCCGAATTTGCAACGATGGCACCGTCCTTCATTACCCGGAAATGCTCTTTTCTGATGACATTGATATCTCCCGTGAGGGTACAGAAGAAATCGCCTATCTTGGCGGCATCGGCGATCGGCATCACCCGGTAGCCGTCCATAACCGCCTCAAGGGCTCGTAGGGGATCCACCTCGGTGACGATAACGTTTGCTCCCATTCCTTCTGCCCTCATGGCAAGTCCACGACCGCACCACCCGTAGCCACACACCACAAAGACCGACCCGGAAATGAGCCTGTTCGTCGCCCTTACGATGCCGTCGATCGTACTCTGACCGGTTCCGTAGCGGTTATCGAACAGATGCTTCGTATTTGCGTCGTTGACGGCAATGAGGGGAAAACGCAACACGCCATCTTCCGCCATGGCCTTTAATCTGATGACACCCGTCGTCGTCTCCTCCGTTCCCCCGATAATACCCTCTATGAGATCTTCACGGTCTGCATGGATTGTAGAGACGAGATCGGCCCCATCATCCATCGTAATATGCGGCTTTGCATCGAGGACGGAATTTATATGGGAATAATAGGTATCCCTGTCTTCTCCCTTGATAGCATAGACGGGGATCTCATGGTACTTCACCAGATAGGCGGCGACATAATCCTGTGTACTGAGCGGGTTGGATGCACAAAGGAAGACTTCCGCGCCTCCCGCCTTCAGTGTCTCCATAAGGCTTGCCGTTTCCGTCGTCACGTGAAGGCAGGCCCCGAGCCGGACACCGGAGAGTGGTTTTTCCTTTACAAAGCGCTTCTTCACACTGTTGAGAACGGGCATGCTTTTATTGGCCCAGTCCACACTCAGCTTACCATCTTCCGCAAGAGCCATATCCTTTATGTCATAATTCATATCAGACACCCGCCTCCTTCGTCAGTTCATCCACCCTGTCCGTCTTTTCCCATTCATAATCGTCGAGGAAGAGGTTTTTCGCCATCTTCCGGTAGATCTTCCCGTTCAAAAGATCGAACTTCTCGATCATTCCCTTGGGTGTAAAATCGAAGACCGTGGCAATAATCTGGGATAATTTGTTATCCGGCAGCACACCTGTTCCGAAGGTATTGACATAGATCGACATCGGTTTTGCAACACCGATCGCATAGGCGAGCTGAACCGAACATTTTTTGGCAAGACCGGCGGCAACGACATTCTTCGCGGCATAGCGTGATCCGAAGACGGCCGAACAGTCCACCTTCTCGGGCGACTTATTGACGATCGATCCGCCACCTAACTGGGCACCGGGATAGGCCCCGTAGAGCTGACAAACAAGCTTACGGCCCGTGACACCCGAATCGGCGGCACTGCACGAATGCACGGCCTGCCACTCACCAGTGGGATTGAACATGAATTCCGTCTCATCATCCACCCAGTCTTTCAGGCATTCGAAGGAAAGCTTTTTTGCCATTTCCATTGTCTCGTTACTGACAGTGATATACCGATAGTCGACGGCATTTGACATGAGCACTTTCGCCACCCGCAAGGGTTTCCCATCGTCATCGTAATCGACGGTAACCTGTCCCTTTCCGTCGGGTGCAAAAACCGGGTTGTCACTATCTTCAAATATCCTCATCATCTTATTGGAGAGGACATACGTCAGGGGAAGCAGCTCGGTTGTCTCATCACAGGCAAAGCCGTACATGATTCCCTGATCACCCGCCCCTATCTCTTTGTGTTTTCCAAGATCGGCCCGCGTTCCGATGTTGATATCGGGAGACTGCGGGATAATGGCATTGAAAACGCCCATGGAATGACCGTTAAGACCCACGGCAGCATCGTTGTAGCCCAGAGATAATACGGTCTGGCGAATACTCCGTTCTATATCGACATAGATTCTTGTCGATACCTCGCCTCCCACGATACAAAAGCCCTTCCCCAGAAATACCTCGAGACCGCAATGAGGCATCGTATTGACGTCCATTCCGATCTTCTGCTCTCCATCCAGGATTTCGGCAATGATATGTGCCGCAATGGTATCAGCCACAACATCAGGATGTCCTACCTTAACCGCTTCAGCTGTGATTAACATATATGCTCCCTCTCTTCGTATTTATTTATGCCTTGTTATTATTTTTGCCGTTGTTGCCGTTGTTGGGGGAAATAATACCACCTGATATTATAAGCGAAAAGGCCTCCTCAACTGACATATCGAGATTGATGACATCCTTTTCGGGTATCATGATGTAGAAACCCGATGTCGGATTGGGCGTGGTCGGAACAAAGAGGTTGATATGCTTCTCGGCTGTTTTTTCCTGCACCTCTCCCTGGGAATCTCCTGTTACGAAAGCTATGGAGAATAATCCCCTCCGGGGATACTCGATAAGGACAGCCTTTCTGAAACTTTTGTGCTTATCACTGAATATGGCGTCGACGAGTTGCTTCACACCCTTGTATATGCCGCTGACAAAGGGGATCTTATCAACAATCCACTCACCGACGCTAACGGCCTTACCGCCCAGGTAACTCTTCGTAATAAGGCCGACAACAAACATCAGGACCAGGGTAAAGATGATACCGAGACCGGGGACATGAAAGCCCAGGAGCTCGTCAGGCTGAAACCTGTGAGGAATAATCTTCACCAGTTTATCCATTGTCTTGATGAGGAAGGATATAATATAGATAGTTACACCAACGGGGATCATCGCGGCAAAGCCCGTCAGAAATATGCTTTTGATTTTTTTCTTCATTTTTTAAAAGTGGTACTCCCGTAGTAGAGGAACATGTAATTATCAGAAAGGTCGTGATATTTCAATACATCTTTTCGCAAAAAAGCGGGGCATTTAAGCCCCGCCTGCATTGATTTCACCTGCAAATTGAGATCAGAACATCAGTGGATATTACTGGATTTTCTTTATAGTGTTATTTTCGTCGAGCAAGACGCACTTCGCCTTCCAGTTCTTCGCCTCTTCATCGTCCAGGGATGTATAGGTCGCTATTATTATAAGGTCACCCTTCTCGCATTTCCGGGCAGCGGCCCCGTTCAGGCACATAACGCCTGATCCCCTCTCTCCCGCGAGGATATAAGTCGAAAATCTCTCTCCGTTCGATACGTTGTAGATATCAACCTTCTCATAGGTAATGAAATCTGCTGCATCCATAAGATTTTCGTCAATGGTGATACTCCCCTCGTAGTGGAGGCAGGCATCGGTCACTGTGGCCCTGTGAAGTTTCGATTTCAGCATTATCCTTTGCATGGTATTTTCATCCTCACCTTATATATTGATGCACTCGTAAAAAGTTAAAACTAGATGGCAAAGTAAAAAGCTTCAAATTCAAGGCACGCAAATCCTGAGGAATGAGGCGTACTTACGGTACGCTGCAGTGACAAAGGATGCAGCGCAACGCAGAAGTTGGACTTTTCACGAAGCCATCATATATTAAGATCTTCTCCGAAGACATGATTATCAATCAATCTCGGAGTTCCTACCCACACCGCAAGTGCCAGAACAGATTTACCATCGAGAGAGGCAATATCCTCCATGGTCTCGGTATTGCAGATCTTCACATAATCGATCCTCGTATGTGAATGACCATCGATGAATGATCTCACCTCATCGATAATCCTTCCGGCATCCCGCTCACCTGCTGCATACATTTCCTCGGCTCGTTTCAGCGATCGGCTCAAGCTCAATGCCGATTCTCTCTCATTCTCTTGAAGATAGGTATTGCGGGAACTCATGGCAAGTCCATCGGGCTCACGTACCGTGGGCATTCCAATGATCTCAAGATCCATATTGAGATCGTTGACCATTCGTTTTATGACCGTAAGCTGCTGAAAATCTTTATTGCCGAAGATCGCTACATGGGGTTTGACAATATTGAAAAGCTTTGCACACACCGTTGCCACACCCCTGAAATGATCGGGCCGTGAGAGGCCGCAGAGGTTTTCCGTCACCTTCTCGACGTTGACATAGGTATGATAATTTTCCGGATACATCTCCTTGTTTGAGGGATAAAAGATGGCATCACACCCTACCTCTTCAGCCAGTTTCTCATCCCCTTTGAAGTCTCTCGGATATTTGTCGAGATCTTCATTCGGTCCAAACTGGGTAGGATTAACATAGATGCTTATGACGAGACGTTCTCCCCGCTTTCGCCCCTCCCTCATCAGGTTCAGATGCCCTTCATGAAGATAGCCCATGGTAGGCACAAAGGCGATCGTCTTTCCCTGAAGCCTGAGAGACTCGGAATAGTTTTGCATTTCCTCAACAGTTTCAAATAGTTCCATATTCACCAACAAAAAAGCCTCGCCGTCTGAGACGGGAGGCTCTGAATTTCATAAAAATCTATAACCATCCGTCCCAGTCCGTTATCGGATCCAAGCGGTTTTTCGACACCTGCCTAACAGATGAAAATTACCTTGTCAAGATATTTTATTGCAAAATCATATCGATGAATTTGTCTTAATGATCCCGGAAAGTGTATCAAAGAAGTATCGGTCAGACTATTCTGTCTTTTACCGTATGATCGCGGCCTCAATGGCACGACTGAGACGCCCAAACTCTTCGACGGAGAGCGTTTCGCCTCTCCGCGTGGCGTCGATCCCGAGATCGCCAAGGATTACAGCAAGATTAATATCGAGATCACGGATAAATGCCGATTCTTTCAAACTGTTAATGAGTGTCTTCCTTCTCTTTGCAAAGGCCGATCGAACCACCTTTCGGAAGATTTCGTAATCACAGCCCTCGCATAAAGGCCTCTCGCGTACATCCATCGTGAGGACCATCGATTCAACCTTCGGTTTCGGGTAAAAACAGCTCGCGGGAACCGTCATTACCTTCGAAGGGAGCATATACATCATGGTTATCACCGACAGTATGCCGTATCCTTTGCTTCCCGGCGGCGCCATGATCCGCTCGGCAACCTCCCGCTGAAACATGAGCGTTACCGAAGCAATAGCCTGCCGGTATTCAATGAGACGAAAGAGAATCTGTGAGGAGATGTTATAGGGTATATTTCCGATTACTTTTATCCTGCGGCAGGCGGCGGTTGATGAAAAGTCGAAGGCAAGGACGTCCGTCTCGACGATGTGCACGTTCGGCAGAGCACCCAGCTCTTGCCGGAGCACCTCGACGATCCGTGAGTCTATCTCGAGGGCAATGACCTCTCCCGCCTTATCGGCGATGCATCGCGTCATCATGCCCGGTCCCGCACCTACCTCAACAACGGTATCGTTCTTTTCAATACCCGCACTATCGACGATCTTGGCCGTTATATTATTGTCAATCAGGAATGACTGACCCAGGCTTCTTGTTGGCCGTATCCCGTATTTTTTAAGTATTTTCAAGGGAGTCGACATAGCTTTTTTTTCTTCTCATGATAATCACGATCTTGAGAGTAACGATATAGGCCGGCAGGGCTAAAATGAAGGCAAGGGCAATACCGCCGACCAGGAGCGGATAGGCAACGGACCACCCCAGATGGAGGATATCCCAGGTGCGGTAGTCGTAAAAGGCAACGTCGTTCATGGTGCTCCCGAGGAGATACTTGCCCAGATGATATTCCGTTATGTAGAGAAAGGGAATCGTGAAGGGGTTTCCTATTGCCGTTGCCCCCAGGACTGAGGCCGTGCAATTCTGTTTCAGTGCGAGCGCCAAGATAAAAGCAAGTACCGTGTGAAAGGGGATGGTTGGCGTTAGCCCTACAAAGACACCAATGCTCAGACCTCTCGCAACCTGTTCGGGATTTCCTTTGAGACGTATAAACCTGTGATAAAACCGCTTTACGACAGCATGATCTTTCATAAACTCTCCAGCGATTCGAGTGGCCATCGGGAAACAGCGTTCATATCATAGGAATGACTCTCACCCTTTTTCAGAAGATTATCGCCCACCACAGCAATCATCGCCGCATTATCGGTACACAAAATGGGGGACGGAACGAAAACCTCTATTCCCTCTTTGCCCGCCTCCGCATAAAATCTCTCTCGCAGTCTCGAATTCGAGGCAACCCCACCTGCAACGACTATTCTCGGAACGGAAGACTCTCGTGCAGCATTCAGTGTCTTTTCCACCAGCACCTCGACGATGGCATCCTGATAGCTGGCAACGATATGAGGAATCTCGTCCTCCCCAATCGGGGTCTCTCTCTTTTTGATGTAGTATAAAAGAGCCGTCTTGAGACCGCTGAAGCTGAAATCGAGACTTCCTCTCATGGCCCGTGGAAAATCCACGTAGCGAGGGTTCCCCTCTTTTGCCAGCCTGTCTATTACCACACCGCCGGGATAGCCGAGATCGAGCATCTTGGCCGCCTTGTCAAAGGCCTCTCCCGCCGCATCATCCCTTGTCTGTCCCATAACTACAAAATTATCAAACCCTTTGGCAAGATAAATATTCGTGTGTCCACCCGATACGACAAGGGCGATAAAGGGAAATTCAGGTTTCCGTTCGGCGAGAAAAATTGCGGCAATATGGCCCTCGATGTGATTGACGCCGACAAAGGGAATCTGTCTCGCAAAGGCAATCGATTTTGCCACCGAAAGACCGACAAGAAGAGAGCCGATCAGACCCGGCCCCCTCGTAACGGCGATCCCGTTGATATCCGACAGTGATACCTTCGCGTCATCAAGGGCCTCGGCGATAACCGGCAGTATTGCCTCGATATGTTTTCTCGAGGCAATCTCAGGGACCACCCCTCCATACTTTTTATGGACGTCGATCTGCGAGGCAATTGCATTCGACAGGAGTACCGTACCGTCCGATACTACAGCGGCTGCCGTCTCATCACATGAAGATTCTATTCCAAGGACTAACATATTGTTTTCTTACAAGATATCGAGTTTATGCATACCGATATACTTGGGGCTTCCAAAAGATTTTAAAAGGGTATATAAGAAAGGCCGCAATTTGTAAACATATAAGAGGATTAAAATGCATATAAAAACGGATTTTCTTGTACTTGGAAGCGGTATTGCTGGTCTCTGTTCTGCCATTCGTGCAGCAGAACTCGGATCGGTTGCCATAGTCACAAAAAAGGAAAAGGTTGAATCAAACACAAATTACGCACAGGGCGGCATCGCCACGGTGACCAAGGGAAACGATCGTTTCGATTTTCACATAAAGGATACCCTTGAATCCGGTGCCGGTCTCTGCAAGGAACCGATCGTCAGCATGGTGATCACCCAGGGCCCCGATCGTATCAAGGAGCTGATCGACTGGGGTGTGCACTTTACCTTGAGAGAGGAACCCTACAGGACGGAATTCGACCTGGGGAAAGAAGGTGGTCACAGCCACCGGAGGGTCCTTCATGCGAAGGATCTCACGGGGAGGGAAATCGAACGGGCCCTCACCGAAAAGGTATCCTCGAAAAAGAACATAGAGATTTACGAAAACCACTTTGCCGTCAATCTCATCTGTGAATCGCAGATTACCGGCAAGAAAGGGGGAAAGCGGGATCGTTGTATCGGCGCTTACGTATTCGATATCGAGAACAACGAGGTCCACACCTTTGAGGCAAAATTCATCATTCTTGCCACTGGGGGCTCGGGAAAGGCCTATCTGATTACCACCAATCCCGATATTGCAACGGGCGACGGAATAGCCATGGCCTACCGCGCCGGTGCCGAAATAAACAACATGGAATTCATCCAGTTTCACCCCACCTGTCTCTATCATCCCGAGGCAAAATCCTTTCTCATCAGCGAGGCGGTGCGGGGTGAAGGGGCGATCCTCAAGCTGAAAAACGGCACGGCCTTTATGGAAAAGTACCACTCCATGAAGGATCTCGCACCACGGGATGTTGTCGCTCAGGCCATAGACACGGAGCTCAAAAAGTCGGGAGATGAATGTGTCTTTCTCGATATAACCCATAAAGACAAAGGATTTCTCAAAAAGAGATTCCCCTACATCTATGAGGAATGCCTCAAATTCGGGATCGACATGGCGACAAATCCCATACCCGTTGCACCGGCCGCTCACTATCAGTGCGGTGGTGTGGCAATCAACGAACATGGCGAAACGAACATCAACAGACTCTACGCCTGCGGGGAAGTCGCCTGTTCGGGACTTCACGGTGCCAATCGTCTTGCCAGTAATTCACTCCTGGAGGCCCTCGTCTATGCTCACAATGCCATCGAAAAGATATCGGAGACATTCGGCGAGGCAAATGACGAATCCATCGAGATACCGTCCTGGAATCCCGGAGGTGCCACCGAAAGTGACGAATCGATCGTCGTCTCCCACAACTGGGATGAGATACGGATGTGCATGTCGAACTATGTGGGTATCGTAAGATCGGACAAGCGACTCGAACGCGCCCGAAGGAGAATCGGTTTGATCCAGTCGGAGATAAATGATTACTATTGGAACTTTACCATCACCTCGGACCTCTTGGAACTCCGGAATATTGCCACGGTGGCAAAACTCATTACGGAATGCGCATGCCTCCGAAAGGAAAGCCGCGGTCTTCATTACAATATCGACTACCCCGAAAGGGACGATAATGGATGGCTGAAAGATACGGTCATCCGAAAGGTATAACCAGAGACCTTTTCTAAAACAGCGTGCCGAAAGGGTCTCTTTGAATCACCTCAAATTTTCCGTTTCGGCACGAACACAAAAACCTTACTTGCCTGTTATCACAGGCTATTATCTCATTTCTTCAATTTTTTTAAAAAACCTGTTGACAGAACCGCAAATCTGAACATATTTTTGAGCCGTTTTGTTTTTTAATTTTCCATAGGCGGATGTGCCCAATGTATGACAGCGTAAAAACGACACCTCTTCACGAATGGCATGGTAAGGTGGGGGCCAACATGGCCGTTTTCGGCGGTTACGACATGCCCCTCTGGTATCCCACCGGTGCCAAACAGGAACACATGGCGGTCCTGACCGGTGCGGGTATATTCGACACAAGTCACATGGCCTCGGTAACCATCGATGGCCCGGGATCTTTCGATCTCCTTCAAGGCTGTTTCACGAAAGATCTCAGTTCATGCATCGGCAAAAACAAGACCCCCATCGAAGACGGGCGGTGCGTCTACGGCATATTCCTGAACCGGGACGGCACGACCATCGATGATGCCATCGTCTACCGCATGGGAGAGACTTCATACATGATTATCGTCAATGCCGGTATGGGGGGCGAAATTGCCGACCATCTGAAGGCCCACACCGGCAATCTGGAGGCAAAGATTACCGACCTGACAGACCGTCTGGGCAAGATCGATGTCCAGGGACCTCTGGCTGCACGGATACTGCAAGGTATCATCAAAAAAAGCGATGACGTCTTCCAAAAGATGCCCTACTTCAGCTTCAAGGGCCATTTTGATGCCTCATCTCCCCTTTCGGAAACGGTCCGGCTCACCAACGATACGCCCCTCCTTCTTTCACGTACGGGCTACACGGGCGAGTTCGGCTTTGAACTATTTATGGATGCTTCCCACCTTACCAGTACATGGGAGATGATTCTCGACGCGGGAAGCGATTTTGGTATTACACCCTGTGGTCTCGCGGCACGTGATTCACTCAGAGCGGGCGCCGTTCTTCCCCTCTCTCACCAGGATATCGGCCACTGGCCCTTTCTCAGCAATCCCTGGCTTTTCGCCCTCCCCTACAACGAGGAACGATCCGGCTTTACAAAGAAATTCCTTGGCGACGAAGCACTGAGAACGGCAGAGGATATTGAATATACCTATCCCTTTGCCGGTTATGACCTTCGCAAGGTTTCAACCCAGGAAAGCGCCTGCGTTTTCGATTCTCAGGGAAAGGAAATCGGAGAGGTTCTGACCTGTGCAACAGATATGGCAATAGGACGGGTGGGTGAGAAAATCGTCAGTATTGCAAGCCCCGACAAACCCCAAGGCTTCAGGCCCCGCGGTCTCTCCTGTGGGTTCATAAAAGTACAATCAAAACTGTTTTCCGGCGATATTGTGGAGATCAGGGACAGCAGGCGCAGCATCAAGGTTGTGGTCGTCGACGACATACGGCCCGACAGAACCGCTCGACGTCCCCTGAACGATATGGTGTGGAAAAGGGAGGAAGACATATGAAAGAGATAGATGAATTAGTTATTCCGGGAGACGCCCGTTACGCCGAAAGCCACGAATGGGCACGACTTGAAGGAGAGGATGTACGGATCGGAATCAACGATTATGCGCAGGATCAGCTCGGTGATATCGTCTTTGTTGAGCTTCCCGAGGTCGGAGACACCCTGGAAAAGGGCGAAGAATTCGGGACGGTGGAGTCGGTGAAGGCGGTTTCGGAACTCTATATGCCCCTGGGGGGAGAAATCGTCGCCATAAACGTGGATCTCGAAGATACCCCGGAGATGGTAAACCAGGAACCCTACGAAGGCGGATGGATGATACTGGTCCGACCGTCAGATCAGGACGACTGGGATGACCTCATGACTAAAAAGACATATCTCGACTTTCTGAAGGGGGAATAGGGAATGCGTTTTCTGCCCCATACCGACGAAGACGTTGCCTCCATGCTTCGAGCCGTGGGCCTCAAGGATATGGACAGCCTTTTCTCCACGATCCCCTCTGACTGCCGAAGAAAGGAGGATCTTAACCTTCCCGAGGCATTGTCGGAATGGGAGCTGACCGACCGCATGAACAAACTTGCATCATCGGTGGCCGTCTTTCCCGAACACAGGGTATTTATCGGCGCGGGCAGTTACGAACATTTTATTCCCGAATCGGTTTTCCACCTTCTCAGCCGTTCCGAATTTGTCACCTCCTATACGCCCTACCAACCAGAGATGAGCCAGGGAACGCTTCAGGCAATTTATGAATACCAGACGCTCGCCGCCCG
>Ga0272442_10000544_pt1 | contig 59114 bp, 46 predicted proteins | sample SSMForm2O_FD_200262 | JGI IMG/M metagenome (GOLD analysis project Ga0272442, IMG submission 200262) | Marine sediment archaeal communities from Little Sippewissett salt marsh, Falmouth, MA, United States - SSM-Form-2O | ecosystem: Environmental > Aquatic > Marine > Wetlands > Sediment ...
AACATCAAGCTTGCTACCGTCACGAGCAATATCAACCTCGGATGACGCCGCGTCAATATCCAAAAGGAATTTTTTTTCGGAAAGCTGGCGCACCCCCACGTGTCGCTTTTCTCCCTTGTGCTCGAGCACATACCCCTCGACATCGCGCGAAATCACCACGTCGAACTCGCGGTTATCAACCGTCACGATATATCTGTCTCTGGAGTGCGGCATACTCAATCCCCCCCGTTCAGTCGTTTGACACCCTGACCGCGATGATACCCCGTCCAGCCCGAATCGCCCTGCGGTTTACGCGCCATAATTGTCGAAACCTTCTGGCGACTGAGATGCTCATAGAGAATCGCGGCAATCGCCGCGCGTTCCTCCACCGTAGCGTCGCGGCAGACAAAATTGCGCTCCGGAAATTCGCGATCGATAAAATCGGTGGCATAGTCGCCCAGGATAAATCCCCGTGAACGCATCACCGCGCAGGCGAAATCAAGCGTGGTGTGAACCCCGGATATGCGGTATTCCATTACCGCCCTCAGCGTCCGCTCGATCGCTTCCTCACGCGTCCGCCCCCAGATCACCAGCTTGGCGATAATCGGATCATAATAGATTGGGATTTCCGATCCGGACAAAACCCCGGAATCGATCCGAATCCCCGGCCCCGCCGGTTCGCGATACTCCGTTATCGTCCCCGTCGACGGCATGAAATCCTGGTGCGGGTCTTCGGCATAGATACGGCATTCAATCGCGTGACCGAACGGCCGAACGTCCTCCTGCCTGATGGACATCGGTTGCCCCTCCGCAATCCGAAACTGCTCGCGGACAATATCAATCCCGGTCACCATCTCGGTTACCGGGTGCTCCACCTGCAGGCGGGTGTTGACTTCAAGAAAATAAAAACTCCGATCCTGATCGACCAGAAATTCCACCGTGCCCGCCCCCACATAGCCGGATTCCTTGACAATATCAACCGCCGCCTTGCCCATCCGGGCGCGGAGTTCCTCGGTCATGACCGGTGATGGGGACTCTTCGATAACTTTTTGGTGCCGACGCTGAACCGAGCATTCGCGCTCACCCAGATGAATGGCATTACCGTGCTGATCGGCCAGTATTTGTATCTCCACATGGCGCGGGCGTTCCAGGTAACGCTCGAAATATACCCGCCCGTCACCAAATGCCGAACCCGCCTCGCGCACCGCCGACTCTATCGATTCCTCCAGCGGATCATCGGCACGCACTACCCGCATTCCTTTCCCGCCGCCACCGGCGGCCGCCTTAACCAGAATCGGAAAACCGATCTGCTCGGCGGTTTGTGCAACCGTGCTCATATCCGTGATATCGAAGTCGGTCCCAGGGACCACCGGCAGGCCGGCCTTGATCGCCGTGCGGCGCGCTTCAAGTTTGTCGCCCAACAGCGCAATCGTCTCCGATTTGGGCCCGATAAAAATCAAACCGCTCTCTTCGCATAATTTCGCAAATTCGGCATTCTCGGCTAAAAATCCGTAACCCGGATGAATCGCCTGCGCGCCGGAAATCTTGGCGACTTCGATAATGCGTTGCTGGTTTAAATAACTCTCGCGTGAGGGCGCCGGCCCCACCCAGTAGGCCTCATCGGCCAGCCGGACATGATACGCGGTGTCGTCGCACCCGGAATAAATGGCGACCGACTCGATCCGCGCGTCACGGCAGGCGCGGATGACCCGGATCGCGATCTCGCCCCGATTCGCAACTACGATTTTGGTAATTGGTATGGTCATAACTCACGTTGTACTATAACGGTATATTCCCGTGTTTTTTGGCAGGGTTGGTGTCTTTCTTGGTCTCCAGCATCTGGAACGCCCGGATCAAACGAGCGCGCGTGGTTTTCGGCTCGATGATATCATCGATATACCCCCGCGACGCCGCGATAAACGGGTTGGCGAATTTCTCCCGGTACTCCTCGGTCTTCTGCTCCACCGCCGCTTCGGGATCATCCGCCGCCCCAATCTCTTTCTTGAATATAATCTCCACTGCTCCCTTCGGACCCATCACCGCGATTTCCGCGGTCGGCCAGGCGTAATTCATGTCGCCCCGCACGTGCTTCGAGTTCATGACGTCGTACGCCCCGCCGTACGCCTTGCGCGTTATGACTGTAACTTTCGGCACGGTCGCCTCACAGTACGCATACAGCAGTTTCGCCCCCTGCATGATTATCCCGCCGTGCTCCTGGTCGGTGCCGGGAAGAAATCCCGGAACGTCCTCGAACGTCAAAATCGGGATGTTGAACGCGTCACAGAACCGGATAAAACGCGCACCCTTGCGCGACGACTTAATATCCAGGCATCCCGCCAGCACCGCCGGTTGATTGGCGATAATGCCCACCGAACGCCCACCCAGCCGGGCAAATCCGACGAGGATATTGGTGGCGAAATCAGCGTGCACTTCCAGAAACTGGCCGTCGTCGACAATGCGCCCGATAACATCTTTCATGTCGTATGACTTGTTCGGGTTTTCCGGAACAATGGTGTTGAGGCTCTCGTCCTCGCGGTCCGAGGGATCATCGGTCGGCACGAACGGCGGATCCTCAAGATTGTTCTGCGGCATGTAACCAAGTAGCTTGCGTAGCGTAATCAGGCCGTCGGCCTCGTTGTTGCACGCAAAATGAGCCACGCCGGATTTCGTGGCATGCGTCACCGCCCCCCCGAGTTCCTCCGATGACACGACTTCGTGCGTGACTGTCTTGACCACGTTGGGACCGGTCACGAACATGTACGAGGTGTTCTTGACCATAATCGTGAAATCGGTAATCGCCGGGCTGTATACCGCCCCCCCGGCACAGGGACCGAGGATAACCGATATCTGCGGCACTACTCCCGACGCCAGCGTGTTGAGCAGAAAGATATCGGCATAACCGCCGAGCGATACCACGCCTTCCTGGATACGCGCGCCGCCGGAATCGTTCAACCCGATCACCGGTGCCCCGACCTTCATGGCCATGTGCATAATTTTACAAATTTTCTCGGCGTGAGCGTGCGAGAGCGATCCCCCGAAAACCGTGAAATCCTGCGAGAAAACAAATACTTTGCGCCCCTCAATCGTGCCGCAACCGACCACCACCCCGTCGCCGAGAATTTTCTTGTCGGCCAGGCCGAAATCGGATGACCGATGCGTGACAAACATGTCGAATTCCTCGAAGGAATTCTTGTCGAGTAACAGGTCGATACGTTCCCGCGCGGTCAGTTTGCCCTTTTCGTGCTGGGCATCGATCCGTTTTTTGCCCCCCCCGAGAAGCGCCTCGTGGCGCATCCGGTCCAGTTGTCTTAGTTTTTCTTCAAGTGACATGGAACCACCTTGATAAGGTGCTATTCGATTTTATTCACGACGACCTTGCCATCCTGCTCGGCCAGTCGCCCGATCTTTATCTCCGTATCATGATCGAAACCAATCGCCAGGTTCTCCGCCAGCAGGCGTTTGACCAAATCGCGCTTGACGGTCATGGTATCAAGCGGGAACAGGTCAACCGACGCCACGTACGGAATCCTGACATGAATCGCCGATGGCACGATGTCGGCGTAATATACCACCCCGGAATCCCCTGACCGGGCCTCAATCGCCTGGTGCCCGGGAGTGTGCCCGCCGGTGCGAATCGCCCGGATTCCCGGCAGAATCTCCTCGTCTCCGTCAAGCAATGCCAGTTGCCCGAACTCTTCAAGCACGCCCAGCCGCTCCCGGATATACACCGCGGCGGTGCGCTCGTTGGGATGCATCGCATCCTCCCATTCGACCTTCTGCACCATGTACTCAGCGCGCGGAAAGCGAGGGACTATTTTCCCGTCTGCCTTTTTCACCCCTCCCCCGGCATGATCGGTGTGCAGATGCGTCAAAAAAACCACGTCGATATCTTCCGGGGCAAAACCCAGCACGGCCAGGCCCGTTTCGATATTCGTCTCCCCCGAAACCGCGTAAATTTTCTCCTCAGTCGAACTCAGGCAGTCGCCGAAACCGGTATCACAAAGAATATTCTTCTCGCCGGTACGAATCAAAAACAGGTTGGTCTCCATGGGGACAAGATTGTTTTCATCGGGAGGAATCAGCCGACCCCATATTTTGCGCGGGACGACCCCGAACATCGTCCCCCCGTCGAGCCGAAAACGGCGTTCGACGAGGGGATTTATTTCAAATGAACCGAAATTCATCAATTATCGCAGATAGTTGCCGGCGATCACCAGCCGCTGGACTTCGGAAGTGCCTTCGTAGATCTCCGTGACCCGCTGGTCGCGGTACAGTTTCTCGATCATGGAGAACTCTCCGATATATCCGTAACCCGAGTGAATTTGCATGGCCCGATCGACACAGAAATTGGCCGCTTCGGTTGAAAACAGCTTGGCCTGAGCCGCTTCGAGCGAGAAACGCTCGCCACGGTCCTGCATCTGCGCCGCCTTGTACGTCATCAGGCGCGCCGCTTCAAGCCTCGTTCCCATGTCGGCAATCATCCACTGAATCGCCTGCAGTTTACCAATCGGGGCGCCGAAAGCGATCCGCTTCTTGGCATAGGCCACCGATTCATCCAAAGCCCTCTGAGCCATTCCGACACCCTGCGCCGCAACGCCGACCCGCGCGCCGTCCAGCGTCTGCATCGCATACCGGAATCCCTTGCCGGTCTCGCCGAGCTGATTGGTAACCGGGACGCGGAAATCTTTCAGTTCGATACGGCCGGTGGTGGCGGCCCGCATGCCCATTTTGTGTTGAAGAGTGAATCCCTTGAAACCCGGATTATCGGTTTCCACGATAATCGCCGAGACTTTCGGACGGCCTTCGCCGGCTTCGCCGATCCGGCAGAACAGTACCGCGATATCGCAGGCATCACCATGCATGATAAAAATCTTCTCGCCGTTGATGACAAACTCGTCACCCTCGATCATCGCCACCGTTTTCTGGTTGGCCGCATCCGAGCCGGCCTCCCGCTCGGTCAGCGCGAAAGCGGGGATAATCTCGCCGGTGGCGCATTTCGGCACATACTTCTTCTTCTGCTCTTCGGTGCCGAACGCGTAAATCGGGTAAGTTGCCAGTTCCGGAACCGCCGCCAGCAATGCCGTCGGCGCATCGTAGTACGACAACTCCTCAATCAGCGTGGTGTACTCGAGGTTGGAATGACCCTCACCACCGTATTCCTTGGGCATGGCGAAACCGACCAGGCCGGCCTTACCCAGTTTACGGTAATAATCCTTGGGAAATGCTTCCGGTTTGCGATCCAATTCCTGGAATACCGGGACGATTTCCTTTTCCGCGAATTCCTTGACGCGATCCCGGACCGCCTGTTGCCGTTCATCAACGTTATATTTCATTTCTCCTCCAGAGAGTTTACTTCAGTGGCCTCAGCCGCAAACGGCCGCGGCAACCTTACATGATATCCTGTTGTTTTTTCCGTTTACCGACCGCCTCCCGAACAAACGCAATCGTCTCGTCGGTGGTGGCCCCGGGCGTAAAAAGCTTGTCAATTCCCTGCTTCTCCAGTGCGATGATGTCTTCATCGGGGATGATACCGCCGCCGAAAAGCACGATGTCTTCAGCCTTGCGATCCACCAGCAGTTTCTTGATCGCCGGAAACAGCGTCATGTGCGCCCCGGAAAGAATCGATACCCCCACCGCGTCGACATCCTCCTGGATCGCCGCATTGACTATCAACTCCGGCGTCTGCCGCAGGCCGGTGTAAATGACCTCGAAACCGGCGTCACGAAACGCGGCCGCGATGACCTTGATCCCGCGGTCGTGCCCGTCCAGCCCCGGCTTGGCCAGCAGTACTCGTATTTTGTCAGGCATAATTATTAATAATCCCCTGAATATAAATTTCCTTCGAGCAAATCATTTGAAATCATCTGACCATAATTTCCATATTCATCTCCACCACCAAGCGCAAATATTATTGAATTTATTATTGAGATAAAAAAATTGGGTCTTTTCTGAAGCAAATCAATGACTTTAACATTTTCAGTCCATTCGAAGCAATCATCAATAATTGGATTTAAACGAATATTCTTCAGTGGATCATAATCGCTAGACATATCCCACAAATAGGTTTTATTACACATATTATCTACACGATAATAAACATGTACGTTTCCCTTATGAGTCATTCCATTTAGTATATCAGAGCCTATATATATATTCGTAAGTAAATTGAACGCAATGTCAGGTAGTGAAAAATATAGGTCGTGATTACGTGATTTTATTATAAATGAAACTTTATTATAATATAGCCCATATACATTTAATTCAGAGTAGTGGTTACTTATATTTTGTGACTTTTCCACATATGATATGCTGTCTTGTGATGTTCTTATACTATCCATATTTAAAAATCTTACATCACCTTCCACATCAATTCTTACATTCTTGGTATAATTAAGCAATTCGTGTGGGCCAAAGAATTTATGTGGAAATTCAGGAACCATTATAAATTCAGCAGTTACAACATTGTTAGTTGTATTTTCAAACTGCTTTGAATATCTATCTCTACTTCTTTTAATTAAATCATCTCTTAGCTTAACACATTTATCACGTCTCTGCTTAAGCCATTCAATTTGATCCAAATCTGCTTTTTGATAGGGTCGTTTCTGTGATTTTATCTTTATATAGACTGTTGTATTAAAATCCACTGCATGAGGTGTAAGATCACTTTCATCAACCTTTATTACAAATACTCTTCTATTATTATCATCATCTACTATATATGCACTTTGGCAAAACACCGGTGGTGAAATTCGGTCAATGCAAATACTATCTATACAATCACTCAAATTGTCTTCTTCTACATTTACAATTTCTTTTGGTTTATTTGTACTACCATCTTCATCAACTCCAACAATAATCCAGCCCCCATATCTGTTAGCAAATGCAGAAATCAACTCATGTATTCTCTTCCTTGGGAATTCTCTTTTATAATCTAAGAACTCATTCTCAGCCGGTCTATCTTTGTAAACCAATTGCTCAATATCAGCAAAGGTTACATCTTCTATCTGTTTATTTAATAATGACATTTTTCAATAAAACTAAATTATCGGCGGCTCGACATACTCCCCGAACACCGGACGCAACGCGTCGCTAATCTCGCCCTCCGTGGCATACACCCGCACACAATCCAGCATCGCCTTGAGCGTGTTGCCGTTGCCCTCCGCACAGGTCACCAGTTCTGCAAGCGTCCGCTTCACCTTGTCATGGTCGCGATCCGCCCGAACCTTCTGGACAAAATCACACTGGTCCTTTTCCACTTTCTCGTCGATTTTCAAAATCGGGATGTCGATCTTCTCTTTATCCATCACATAGTCGTTGACCCCGACAATAATCCGCTCTTTCTTCTCGATTTCCTTCTGGTATCGATAAGCCGCGTTGGCAATCTCACGCTGGAAATACCCGTCCTCGATGCCTTTCAGCACCCCGCCGCGATCCTCGATCTCCTGCAGGTACGCTTCCGTGTCGGCTTCCATCTTGTCGGTCAGCGCCTCCACGAAATACGACCCCGCCAGCGGATCGATCGTATTGGTAATCCCGGTCTCATGCGCGATAATCTGCTGGGTGCGAAGTGCGATCAACACCGCCTTCTCCGATGGCAACGCCAGCGTCTCATCCATGGAATTGGTGTGCAACGACTGCGTCCCACCCATCACCGCCGAAAGCCCCTCGAATGCGGTCCGCATGATATTATTTTCCGGCTGTTGTGCGGTCAGCGAACAACCCGCGGTCTGCGTATGAAACCGCAACAACCACGACCGTTCCTGCTTGGCTTTGTACTTTTCCTTCATCCGGCGGGCGAAAATCCTCCGCGCCGCGCGATACTTGGCGATCTCCTCGAAAAAGTCTTGGTGGGCGTTGAAGAAAAACGACAGCCTCGGCGCGAATTTGTCCACATCCTGACCGTCCTTGATCGCCGCCTCGATATAGGTAAATCCGTCCGCCAGCGTAAACGCCAGTTCCTGCGCGGCGGTCGAACCCGCCTCGCGAATATGATACCCCGAAATCGAAATCGTATTCCACTGCGGCACATGGTCCGTGCAAAACGCCATCAAATCGGTGATCAGACGAATCGACGGCTCCGGCGGATAAATCCACTCCTTCTGCGCAATATACTCTTTAAGAATATCGTTCTGAAGCGTCCCGCGAAGTTTCTCGAACGGAACCCCCTGCTTCTCGGCCACCGCCAGATACATCGCCAGCAGAACCGACGCCGGGGCGTTGATCGTCATCGACGTCGACACCTCACCCAGGTTAATCCCGTCGAAAATAATCTCCATATCCGCCAGGGAATCAACCGCCACCCCGCACTTGCCAACCTCGCCGAGCGAACGATCATGGTCGGAATCATAACCCATCAACGTCGGCAGATCAAACGCCACCGACAATCCGGTCTGGCCATTCTTGAGCAAATAGTGATAACGCTCGTTGGTCTGCTTCGGGGTTCCCATCCCGGAAAACTGCCGCATCGTCCACAGCCGCCCGCGATACATGGTATGATGCACCCCGCGGGTATAGGGATACTCACCGGGGAAACCGATGTTCTTGTCAAAATCGAGTTTCGCCGTATCTTCCGGCGTATACAATTCGTCGATCTCGTCGCCGGAGACAGTTATAAACCGGGGACGGGTCTTTCTCGCGCGAAATTTCTCAGCGGCCGCATTCCAGCGCGATTTTCTATCTGACAACTTGTCCAGAAATCCCTTCTCGAACATGGAATTCTCCTATTTGGATTAAGATTCAATAATAACATGTTTACACCGAAAAATCAAGGCCCACAAAAGCCCGGGCAGTCGTGGAATATGATACGAACGCGCCGACAAAAACCGCGATTGAATGCCTCAAACCGCCCCTCTGGGCGGGCACATATCAAAATCACCGGCGCAAATGCAATTTTAATTGATTTCGCCGGAAACAAGCCCTATCCTCTTGGTCAATATGGATAGAGATAACCTGTCATGAAATCAACACGGAAAGAATATCTGCCGGTAATTTTATTGTCATTGGTTTTTGTTGTCCTTTCGTTTCTTTTGCAACACAAATGGTGTCCCTCCATGCTCACCCAGACCGACACTATCTGGGATGGTCGGCTTGAAATTCGCATGAGCGAATATCCGTTTTCAATGCGGTACTTTACCAATTACAGCACATACCTCATCCACCACGTGACCTCTCTTTCCATTCTGCATGCATTTCAGGTCGTGCAGTTCACCTTGCTGTTTCTGCTCGGACCGGCTCTGTATTATTTTCTAAAAACAATAAAATTCGGACATTCGACCGCGTTGATCGGAATTGTTCTGTTCTACCTGTCCTATCCCATTGCATCCGCATTCGTACAACCGGTTTTCACCTGGGATGATTTCTGGGTCTACCTGTTTCTGGCGTTATCAATCGGATTCGTCATCAGAGCCGGCGCCGTTGCCGGCGGACTGTTTTTCATGCTCGCGCTTCTGGCCCGTGAACAGACTGTCATATACTGGCCGATCTACGCATTGGGCGTATGGGGATTCTGCAAAAATCGTTCCGTTCGGGAACGGATTGTCTATATCGTTCTGCCGCTTGCATTATACTTCCCCTTCTTCCTGGGACACTATGGACAAAAGCCACCCCGGCCCATCGAGAATTTCCTGTTCAATTTCGAAAATAAACTGAGAATCAGCGATACTATCTATTCGATTTTGGTATCGTTTGGATTTATCTGGCCGGCCGCCGCGGTCGCGATGATCCGACGGTGGCCGAAAAAGTACGATATAATCGGACGCTTTCTCGTCCAAGGCGCGCTTTACGCCGTTCCAATTACTTTTGTGGCGGTCCTTTTTATGGGGCGGGCACGTGAGACAAGACTGTTTTTTCCGCTGTTTATCGTTTTGATACCGCTGGCCCTTTTTTATCTGCAGGGCATCTATCGAGATATATGCACCTTGCCCGCCCGGGCGAAAAAAATCATCCTCGTGATTTCATTTGTTCCGATGATGTGGCTGGGAATAACCTGCGGGCAACTGCTGTTTCCGGCTTTTGAATTTCGCGTCTGCCCCAATGCGGCGCAGTTGTGGATCGGTGTCAATTTCGGGCTGATTCTGTGCATGGCGGAAATATATCTGATTAAAAAAATACGGAAGGGTTCCGAATCACGGCTTCAATCAATGCAGTCACGATGATTGCGTCAGCTTGAACAGTTCCTCGCCGGCGGTATAGGGATCGGTATCACCCTGGTAAATACTTGACACGATCCGGTCAAGATCGGCCTCGACATTCAGCTTCTCTTCCAGGATCGCCTTCATCTGCGTTTCCAGAATGGCAAAAATCTTCTTCCTGATCTGGTTGCGGCGATGTCGTTCGAATTTTCCGCTCTCTTTGCTGAACGCAACGTGCGCGAAAATCTGCTCCAGCAAACCATCGATATTTTTGTTATTGATTGCCTCGGTCGCCACCACCGGCCACTTCCAGGCAGACTGTTCCGACTTGAGTTCCAGCATGCTCTGCAAAGCCGCGATAATGTTCTTCGCACCGGGCCGGTCGGCTTTGTTGATCGCAAAAATATCGGCGATCTCCATCAGGCCGGCCTTGAGCGCCTGAACCGCATCGCCGGATTCCGGCACCAGAACCACCACCACCGTGTCACAGGTATTGATAATATCAAGTTCCACCTGTCCCACTCCGACCGTTTCGATCAATACATAATCGAACCCGAACGCGTCAAGCGCCACCGCAACATTATTGGTCGCCCCGGCCAGCCCGCCGCTGGAACCGCGTGTGGCCATAGAGCGCATATAAACCGAACCGTCGGTCGGAAGTTCATTCATGCGGATCCGGTCACCCAAAAGCGCCCCGCCGGTAAACGGCGATGTGGGATCGACCGCGATAATGCCGACCCGTTTGCCGTCGACGGCCAACAACCGTGCCACCCCGTTGACCAGCGATGATTTACCGGCCCCGGGCGGGCCCGTAAAACCGATCTTGAGTGCTTTGCCTGATAGAGGATAAAGACGCGTCAGAAGACGTTTGTAACCGTCCTCGCGATTTTCAATAAAGCTGATCAGTCGGGCCAGGGCCGACTGATCACCGCTGAGGAATTTATCCAGAACCGTCATGACACCGGCTCGCTATCCGAGATTGCCCGCGGCAAGTTTCATATCTTTCAAGCGCAACTGAATCCTGGTGACGTCGTTCCAGTGGTTGTACTCCACCACGTAAACCAGGTCCACCAAATTGCCCCGGCCGGAGAGATGCCGGACCCAGTCGCCGAATCCGAAACCGATCACGTCGAATACCGCGTCGCCCTTGCGAACCTTCATCTTCAGATGATTCTTGCCGACACAGTACGGCTGACCGAGAATTTCACAGTTACGGGTCAAAAAGACCGGGCGCATATTCTGGGGACCGAACGGAGCGAAAGTCTCGATCGTATCCAACAGTGCGTGCGTGATCTCGGACAGTTCAATCTCGGCATCGATATACAGCTTGGCCACCAAATCTTCAGTAGTCAATAACCGTTCCGATACCGATTTCAGCCGATCCCGGAAAGCATCGATATTTTCAGGCGCGATAGTCAACCCCGCCGCGTACTTGTGTCCGCCATAACGCAGGAGAAGATCCTCGCACTCCTTGAGGGCATCGCAAAGATGAAATCCCGGGATGGAGCGGGCCGAACCTTTGCCCTCGCCACCGTCGATGGCAATCATCACTGTCGGAAGGTGGTATCGTTCCACCAAACGGCTCGCGACAATCCCGATCACTCCCTGGTGCCAGCCTTCGGAGGCCAGCACGATGGCGCGGTCGTTTTCAACGTCGACGTGCTGACGAATCTGCTCGAGGGCTTCGTTCAACGTCTTTTCATCAATATCCTTGCGGCGCTGATTTTCCTTGTCCAGCTTGCGGGCGATTTCCGCCGCCATCCGTTCATCCTTGGTGGTCAGCAGGCGAATCGCCATCTCGGCGTCACCGAGTCTGCCGACCGCATTGATACGCGGCGCAAGAATGAAAACCACCTGTCCGGTGCCGATTTCCTTGCCCATCAAACCCGAAACAAATGCCAGCGATTTCAAACCCGGCTTGGTGGTCCGGGCAATCTGCTTGATCCCGAACTTGGTCAAAATGCGGTTTTCGCCGATCAACGGAACGATGTCCGCCGATGTCCCCAGCGCGACCAGGTCAAGGTGTTCTTCCAGTTCGCGCTCGTCCTGTTGCAGACGCTGGTACAACGCCTGCGCCACCTTGAATGCCACTCCGACCCCGGACAACTCACCGCACTGATAATGGCATTCCTTCTGCTTGGGATTGACCAGCGCAATCGGCTTGGGAAGGATTTCACCCGGTTCATGGTGATCCGTCAGGATACAATCAATGCCGAGTGAGCGCGCGTACTCAACCTCCGACACGGCCGTAACCCCGGTATCAACCGAAATGATCAAAGAAACATCCTGAGCGGTAGCCTCCTTGATTCCATCAACCGACAGCCCATATCCCTCCACCAGTCGGTTCGGCAAATAGTAAACCACTTGCGCTCCCAGTTTGTTGAGCACCAGATAGATCAGGGACGTGGCGGTTATACCGTCAACGTCGTAGTCGCCGTAAACCATAATCTTCTCGTTTTCCCGGAGGGCGTTGAGAATACGCTCGATAGCATCATCCATGCCGTGCATGGTGAAGGGATCAAAAAGATCACTCAACTTGGGATCGAGAAACTGCCGAATCAGGTCCGGATCGTCGATTTGACGGTTAAAAAGAATCCTCGTAATGGCCGGATCGAGATTAACCTGCGAACTGACGTCCTGAACCAAATCCGGGTCCGGTTCCGAAGCAACCACCCATTTTAGCGGAACGGACTTCGTGGTAATTGTCATGTCGGCTTCCTTTTTCAGAAGCCAGAAAGAGGAATATAAGCCGAGTTCTGTCCCGCCAATGGCGGGCACGGTCATTTATCTTGACCGGGCAGTTGCCTGCCGGTTCCACGCGGTCTACCCGGGAATCGAACGGGACGAGCCGGTCCCTCTTCCCCTATTTGACCTTGCTCCGGGTGGGGTTTACCCCTGAACGTGTTGCCACCTCCAGGCGGGGTCTCTTACACCTCGTTTTCACCATTGCCGCCGACAGCCGGATGGCCGTCGGGTGGGCTGTCTGTTTTCTGCGGCACTTTCCGTCGGATTGCTCCGCCCCGGCGTTACCGGGCACCCCGGCTCTAAGAGCTCGGACTTTCCTCACTTTAAGTCATCATACTTAAGCGCGACCGTGTTTCCTCTTCCTGTGCACTTGTTGCATTCTATAGTTAACTACGTTTTTTCTGTATTCAGCGCATCCGCTGGTAATTAGGCGCCTCTTTCGAGATCGCCACCGAGTGCGGATGCGATTCCATCACCCCCGCCTGAGAAATACGTATAAAACGGGACCGACGGTGTAATTGTTCGAGATTGGCGGCCCCGCATATCCCCATACCGGACCTCAAACCACCCATTAATTGATAAATCGTATCGGAAAGCTGACCCTTGTACGGAACCCGCCCCTCGATTCCTTCCGGAACAAACTTCGCGGACGATTCCTCATGATCCTGAAAATAACGATCACTGCTTCCGGATTTCATGGCCTCAATCGACCCCATCCCGCGATACACCTTGAAAGTCCGCCCCTCATACAAAACCGTTTCACCGGGCGACTCCTTGGTGCCCGCAAACAACGAACCGAGCATGACCGCGCTCGCTCCGGTCGCCAGGGCTTTGGCAATGTCACCGGAATAACGAATGCCGCCGTCGGCAATAACCGGAATATTGTGTTTTTCCGCAATCCCCACGCATTCCATGATGGCCGTCACCTGCGGCACACCACAGCCTGTCACCACCCGCGTGGTGCAGATCGAACCGGGACCGATACCGACCTTGATCGTGTCCGCCCCGGCATCGATTAATGCCTGGGCCCCTTCCGCCGTAGCCACGTTGCCCGCCATAACCGGCACCTCGGGATGTTGCTTTTTCAGTCGTTCGACCGTCTTCAGCACACCAAGGGAATGACCGTGTGACGAATCAACACATAGTATATCAACCGATGCCGCGACCAGTTTCTCGACGCGGATATCAAGATCGGATGCAACCCCAACCGCCGCACCGACCCGCAAACGCCCCCCCTCGTCCTTGCAGGCAAGGGGATACTGAATCTTTTTCATGATATCCTTGACCGTAATCATCCCCCGCAGACGTCTCTGGTCGTCGACAATCAACAGCTTTTCTATCCGATTCTTGTGCAATAACTCCTGGGCCTGCTCCAAACTCGTTCCCTCCGGAGCCGTGATCAGGTTGCTCTTGGTCATCACCTCACCAATGAGCAGGTCGTGCTCCTTGTGAAAACGAAGGTCACGATTGGTTAAAATACCAACCAGCTTGCCCTCCTCGGTAATGGGAATACCGGAAATGCGAAACTGCCTCATCACCTGTAGCGCTTCACTGATCGACCGGTCGGGTGGAAGCGTGATCGGGTCGGCGATCATCCCGGATTCGGAGCGCTTCACCTTGTCGACCTCGCCCGCCTGAACCTCGGGCGAAAGATTCTTGTGAATAATGCCGATCCCGCCTTCACGGGCCAGCGCAACCGCCAGCTTGCTCTCGGTAACCGTATCCATGGCCGCCGATACAATCGGTATCTTCAGATTGATCTCGGTGGTGATGTTGGTGCTGATATCTACATCGCGCGGCAAAACTTCCGAGCGCGCCGGCATCAACAAGACGTCGTCAAACGTCAGGCCTTCCTTGTCAAAAAACTGCGCCATAATATTATTCGCTCACACCATCCTGCCAGATCAGAATCCGGCCGCAATTGTCACAGGTGATCAGTTGATTGTGCCGCTTGATTTCCTGAATAACATGCGGCGGTAATGACTTGTAACAACCCCCGCAGGCCCGCTTGCGAACCGGCACCACCGCCGCCCCGCCGCGGTTCTTGCGAACCCGGTCATACGTCGACATGATCTGACGAGGAATCCGAACCGTGATATTGCTCCGCTCGTCTTCCTTCATCTTCACCTTGGTCCCGACCGAATCCATCTTCTCCTGCAAAATGCCAAGTTGCTTCTTGTTCTGCTGGCTGGTTTCCTCGGACTTTTTCTCGATATCACCGATTTCGTTTTCCAGCTTTTCAATCTTCTCGATTACTTCCAAAAGGGTGGTCTCGTTTTCATTGATGGTTTCCTTGACCAAATCTATCTGCGACACCAAAGCATCATATTCCTTGTTGGTCTTGATCGCCATCATCTGATTCTGAAGCTTTTTTAACTCTTCCTGCTTTTCCTGAACCACCAGCTCCAGATTCTTCTGAGACACCATGGAATCGGATAACTCCTGCTGAGCATCGGAGTACTGCTTGCCACTCTCTTCGATTTCCCGACGAAGGTTTTCCATCATGTCGGGAATATACTCCTTGGATCGCTCCAGTTCACCAAGATCGTAATCTATAACTTGTAACTGCAAAAGCATCTCAAGATCGTCTTGCATTTGTTCTCCTCATCTAATCATTACCCGCAATAAAAAAACGCAGTCTCAACCTATGGTGAGACTGCGTTTTTTCTCTGTCCGGATTATGCCGTGATAACCCGGATTGCTATTTCCCATCTTACAAAACCGATTTGTCAAGCAAGTATGTAACATACCCGCCTTACTTTTATGGGCAATACTGGATTCGAACCAGTGACCTCTCGGATGTGAACCGAACGCTCTAACCAACTGAGCTAATTGCCCAACCTGTTCAAGATTTCAAACATCATCTCTGGGCCCACCAGGACTCGAACCTGGGACCCGCTGATTATGAGTCAGCTGCTCTAACCAACTGAGCTATGGGCCCTAAAGTCTTAATCAATGAAGATAACATGCCCATACCCCGCTCGTCAAGTTCTTTATTCAATAACAATATTACAAACCGGTGGTTTCAAGAAAAGAAAGCGCCCCACAAATCACAGCCCGAAAACAGCTAAATGCGAAATTCAATGATATCGCCGTCGGAAAGAACAAAACTGCTCTTGACCCGTTGACCCTCGAACTTCCCCTGCCCCCACAATTTGGCGTATTGCAAACGACGAGAAAAGTCCTTGTGCAACGTCAGCGCCGCCTCCTCAACCGTGCCGCCAATCGGAAGAATGATCGGGTCGTAAAAGTCCGGCTCCTTGCCCATCGGCTTGGTATAAACCCGGATTATCTCAAGCGCCTGAAACAACGCCGCCTTCATCTCATTGAGAACCTCGTCGTCAAGAATCGATGTCGGCACAATCGTATAATCGGAATACGACTCCCGCAATTGCCGAAGACCATCGCCACCACCCTCGTCCAGAAATTTATGAGCCGCCAAAACCGTCTTTTTGCAAACGATCAACGGATCATCGGACTTGTCCGAGTGCCGCCCGACCAGGTGGATCCGCCGCTCACGAAATCGCTCGCAAACAACCCTCAAACGAGATTCAAAACCCGGCGTAGAAACGTCGCTGACCAGCATTACCAGATCAGCCTGGCGCACCAGGTTGGGCATGTATTTTTCAAAAGCCTCCTCCGATACCGGCGGCGTGTCAATCAATTGAATCTGAATCGTCTCATAATCCATCATCCCCGTCAACGGTTCCCGCGTGGAGTACGGGTAGTCGCCAATCAGGGGATCGGCATTGGTCAGCGCGTCGACTAATGATGATTTCCCCGAGTTGGGAGGCCCCACCAAAATAACCTGCGCCGCCCCCTCCCGATCAATGTGATCAAAAGGACTGGAGGTGCGGGCGCCGTGCTTCTTTTGACCACCGTCAATCTGCTTGCGGAGCTTGGCGATCTTGGCTTTCATCTCAGCCTGAAGCTTGTCGGTGCCCTTGTGCTTGGGCATCAGCGCCAATAACTCCTTGGCCAGCCTCAGCTTTTCCTGCGGGTCACGCTCCTGCTTGAACTCCCGCTCCAACTCGTAATAATGTGGAGGTAGATTTGTCGGCATATATTTTCTCCGCCTGATGTAATGTAATCAAAAAAGCCCGAGGAATCAAGCAGTACGATTAAAACCAACCCCCCCATAAACTGATATCATGACAATATATGTCAAAAAGACGGATAATAGTCTAACATGGACGAATTTCGGTTGACAGATGGCCGGGGTTGCCTGTATCTTATAACTGAGCACTCGTCAACTGAGATTGACATCTTCAACATATTCTTATCCGATTGACTGACAAGCGAGGGACCTATGAGACAGGGATACGCTCTTTCCCTCATTGGAGCACGTTCGCCCCCAATGGCAAAGGATGGCACTCTTTTATCCTCTAACATCAATTACATACAAAAGGGAGTTTATTATGTATGTGAAAAAAACTAATGGGTTTTTTCTGGCCTTGGTGACGGCAGGTTTTCTTCTTGGCGGGCTTGCCCTCGCCAATCCGATGGACTATCCCGGCTACAGCGGCCTGCACTTCGAACTGAGCAGTCCCACCGTCTTCGTGCTCGATACGCATGGTGATGAAGGAGATACCGCATATGTCGATTTCTCCATGCAGTTCGCCTATGGCGAATATACCACCACCCCCATCGGCACCATGACCCGCATCGAATGCAAATTCTACTACGACGCCTCAAAACTCACCTTCGAAACGGCCGAACAGGACAACGCCAACTGGCCCTGGTCGTTCAGCTGGACCGATAACGTCTACAGCGGCAATATCCATACCCTGTCCCTGCAATTCTGGAGTGGCGACACCACCGCGCCATCATCCCTGACCAGGTTCGCAACGGTGAAATTCACCGCGCTCGAGCAGTGGGAAAACACCGTCGACAGCCTTACTTTCAACCAGGTCTCCGACGACAACAATGTCGAAGTGAACGGTAGTGTCTGGAGCCCGGCCGGAGATGACTGCTGGGGCGATGGTGCGGTCAATATTGCCGACTATCAACCACTGTTTGTCTTCCACGACACCTCTCTCACCGAAGCGCTGGAAACCATTTTCGAATATCCTATTTATGCCACCACCAACTTCCGCATGGCCTATATTTATCAGGAAATAACATACGACACCACCAAACTGGATTTTCTGGGCCTCTCCGATGATTTCGCTGATGTCTTTCTCGGGGGATGCACCGGCGGCGGATACCCCGATTCGGGCGAATATCCCATTTGTGTTCAATTGCAACTGGGCTCAACCAACTACCCCATCTTTGATCCGGTCCCCATTCTGGAAAATGAAACCGTCATCTACAGCCTGCGCTTCAAAGTCAAGGGAAATTGGGAGGGTCAGGCTACGCCGATTGCCTTCGAGAAGGAAAACTGCGTGGTCACGCCTTTTCGCAATTATTTCATCCCATTTTACGATGAAGTTATCACCTACAATTCAACCGATTATGACACCTTCGGTATGATTTCCCTGGCCGACTACACCGCCGACTACCACGCGGAACTGACCGAGAACAATATCCGCCCGGGCGGCGACATGAAAGTCAAATACAAACTGCAAATGAAAAACAACTTCTCGGCCGGCTACGCCCCCTGGGATCCCGATCCCGACACCGGCGCCATCGTCATGTGCATGCTGATGGATGAACTTCTTGATTATGAAATCAATACCGAGCTGACTAATGATCTGGAATTCGTGGCCGACGATCACACCAACGGTGACCACCGGCTGTCGCTCTACCAGGTTCCCGGATCCGGCGGCAATGATTATGTCTCGGCCACAAATGAGTTCGCTGATATTGTCGAAATCCGGTTGGAATACCTGGGCGACCTGCCCGACAACTATAACAATCGCTTTATTCAGTTTGAGTTCGCCAATACCAATCCCTACAGCATCTATGGCCCCTCGGCCGTCGTGACCGACACCTCCATTCATCACGCCACGGCCACCTATCCGGTCTCCCTGGGATGGGATGCCGACCCGTTGGAGGTGATAATGGGGCTGTTCTACGGCGGCGGTGGATACTCCAAATACGACATAGATGTCACCGGTCACATCTATGCCAAACACAATTTCGACCTCTCGGAATTTGCCCTGGATGTCACCATCGGTCCTCATTACCACATTTCCGGGATCACTCCCGCGGAAGGCATTATCGTCTCAAGCATACTCGGAGGTCGGAGGCTCACCTCCGAACCGGGATACACATGGGATTCCACCGGCGACGGGGCTCATCTGATCGCCTCTGTCGACTATGATATGGGATATTGTACCGAAGGGCAGTGGTACGCCAATAATGTTACGTTTTCCAATTACTATATGAAGGATGCTGGCGGCATAACGCGCCATGTGGCAATTGATCCCAAAACAGTCCGTGGTCGTTGCGATGGCGGATTCGATCCCATTGACCCGGTTGATAACGTGTTCGATAAGGAGCATGACGGTATCCCGACCTCGTTCGCCCTGCGTGGCAACTACCCCAATCCCTTCAACCCGGCCACCACCATCGCCTATGACGTCCCCGTTGCCGGCCGGATACAAATCGATATTCACAATATCCTCGGGCAACACGTCGCCACCCTGGTGGATCAGCCAATGATGCCGGGGTCTTATGAGGTTGTCTGGGATGGTAACTCCGACGACGGCCGCACGGTGTCGTCGGGCATATATCTGTATATCATGCGTGCTGACAATTTCACGCAAACCCGCAAAATGACCCTCCTCAAATAATCCTACCCCGCAATGTGCCCGGGCCGCCTTCATCCGAAGGCGGCCCTTCAATTTGGACGGATCATCCTCTCCTATTTCAATAAAATCATGCGCCTTGTTAATTCACCCGATTCGGTTCGAAGCCGGCAGAAATAAATTCCCGCGGGAAGATTACGGCCGGAGGAATCGATCGCATCCCAGTGGATTGTGTGTGTACCGGGGCTGACCACCCCATCATGCAATTGAACCACATCCTGCCCCAGAAGATTGTAAATGTTCAACTGAAGACACTGACGGCGTTCGATCGTAAATGTAATTTCAGTGGCGGTGTTAAACGGATTCGGGGCATTCACCAGGTTTACAACCTCATCCCGCACGGCGTCAAACTCATCGGCTGCACCGGATGGAAAATCATACACCAGCTTCAAATAGGGCGAGGTGCTTTTCACTGCACCCGATGTAAATCCGCAAATCGCCCCCGGCGCTTCCAGACCATCCTGCCGATACTTAAACAGGATGCCGTTGGTTTCCAATTCAACCCAGCTCTCCCGCAACAGGTCGGTCACATCCCAGACAATCCACCCCTCGTAATCATTCGGAATATCGACCGAGGTATACCAAACCTCATCATAATCTCCGCCTGGATTATTCCAGGGAAATTGCCAGGTCGCGGTGCTTGCCTCATAAGCCGTCGTCAGGGCGTGAACATCAACCTCCCGTGACGGGGCTTCACCGGAGACACTGCGAATAACATACATGCCAATCTCGGCCGTGTCCAGAACGCCCCCAACAGGTGGGGTGAAAGCCCCAATATCAAGACGCATGACAATATGGCTGTTTCGCCCGGAATAGGAACGTAACCCCAGCTCCTGTGCTCCGAAAAAAACAGAATCGGGAAATTCTTCCCGCAAAGTCACCGATGAGGCATCCGCCCAGATAAAATACACTTCGCCGGCGCATGCATTCGGTGTCGACACCACTGCCGTACATACCGCCAGCACTCCGATAAAAACGGTCTTTAACATAATAAATTCCGTTGGATATACAGGTTATTGAATTCTGGACAAGCAGATTGATACGATCATGATATGAAATCAGCGCGAGATGTCAAGTCCCCGCACCGCATTATTTGACAAACCGCCGCGCCTGCTTATGGATCACATCGCAGACAAAATCCAGCTCCCGCAGGCTTAAATCGGGATAAAAGGGCAGACTGATAACACGTTTGAATTCCCGCTCGCACACCGGAAATTCACTGCGACGCACCGGCAAAATCTTCTTGAAATGCGTAAAATGATGAACGGGAATAAAATGCACTCCGCATCCTACCCCCCGTTTCTCCAACTCCGCAATCAAACGATCACGCGATATCGCCCAGCGTGACATGTTAATGCGAATCATATACAGATGCCAGGCGTGCCGGTTCGTTGCGGGACAATCTGGCAATTCGAGCACATCACCGAGATCAGCCAGCCGTTTACCATACCGCTCGGCCAGCCTTGCCCGTTTGCTCTGCCGCGCTTCAAAACCCGCCAACTGTCCCAGGCCAACTGCCGCCGACAGATCAGAGAGATTATACTTGTATCCCAGTCGAACCACGTCGTATTTCCAGCTTCCCCCGGCGTACCGTTTCCATCCCGATGAAGTCATTCCATGCAGTGATAGCAGGCGAATCGATTCCGCCAGACCTTTCCGATTGGTGACCACCATCCCCCCCTCACCCGCCGTGATATTTTTGGTCGAATAGAATGAAAACACCGTGGCATCCGCCAGCGTCCCAACCGGTCGCCCGCGATCCTCGGCCCCCAGCGAATGCGCGGCATCGGCTACCAGTGCCAGTTGATGTTTCCGCGCGATCGCCCGCAGGCGGCGGTAATCACACGGGCGCCCCGCAATATCCACCGCCAGAATCGCCTTTGTCTTGCGTGTAATCTTGGCTTCGATTAAAGCCGGATCGAGATTGAGCGAGTCAGCATCGATATCGACCAAAACCGGCTCCGCACCGGTATAGAGCACCGCCTCCAGCGTGGCAATCATGGTATATGGGGTGGTGATAACCTGGTCACCGGCCCCGATCCCCAGCGCTTCCAGCGCCAGGTGCAAACCGGCGGTCCCGGATGACACCGCTACGGCGTGTCGGGCGCCGGTCAGGGAACAAATGCCGTCCTCAAAAGCCCGAACTTTGGGGCCAGAGGTAACCCATCCCGACGACAGCACCTCGGCAACCTGCCTTTTCTCACTAGCACCCAGCTTTAGTCTGAAAAACGGGACTTTCACGAGCCACTCCCCTGTTTGATCAAACGCCGATACAATGCCACCATCTGCTCGACGCTTTTCTCCCACGAATATGTCTCTTCTACAAAGTCTCGGCCGTTTCCGCCCATTCGTTTACGCATTTCCACATCTTCGACCAACTGCCGAATTGCCCCCGCCAACGCGCCGGGATCATCAGGCGGCACCAAAATCCCCGTCTCGCCGTCCTTAACCACTTCGGGAATGCCGCCAACTTTGCTGGCCACCACCGGTAACCCGCAGGCGCCGGCCTCCACCGCCGCCACTCCGAACGACTCTGAACGCGACGGCATCACCATGATATCATAATCCATAAATCGCTTCAGCACCAGATCAGGATCAACCCACCCCTGGAACGAAACCATCGCCTCCATCTGGTGCGCGGCCACAAATTTCTTTAGTGCTCCCGCCTCGCGCCCATAACCGAACATATCCAGCCGCACCGGAACCCCATTGTCTTTCAATTCTTTCATCGCATGAAGCAATACATCCGGGCCATAGATCGAACGCAACAGCTTCATGTAAACCAGCCGCACCGGTTTGGTCTCGGTATGGTCTTTGCATTTTTCGGGAATGGGCACACCGAAAGGAGTCACCTCGAAACGATCACGGGTTTCTGGATATATGTCTATCATGGAATCCCGAAGAAAACGACTCGGCGATGAAAAATAATCGTACTTTTTTACAACCGAGCCGACATGCCAGCGGTGCCAGAGACTTTTACGGGCGGTGATGACAATATCCGATCCCATGGCCGTCAGCAGTTTCGGACATAATCCCCGCATGGCCCCCCATAACCCGAAACCGGTCGCCTGGAAAGCATGAATGAGCGCCGGTTGCAACTGGCGAAGCTTGATCCGAACCCGTTGCGTGTACGCCAGAAAATTCCTCGTCCCGCCGGGATTCTTGCCGTAAATAATTGTCTCCACCCCGTCGATCGGTTGACCCCCGCAGGAAATCACAACCACCTCGAAACCCGCCTCCCGAATCGCCCGCGCCCAGCGGATGGTGTGCACGGAATGAGAATAACTGAGTATGACAATCCGCTCAGCCATCAGGTTTCCGCATCATGATTACGATCGTTTAAAGTTCGATACTGGCGGGCCAGCATCGCGAGACAAAAGGCCAGAATAAAACCCTCCTGCCCCCAGGTCCAGACTCGCATATAAAAGATGGTAATACAAAAAATAAATGCAAAAACAAAGGACGACATGGACAATTGCATATCAGCACGACTTGCTGTTTTTTGGATTACGCGGCGACCCGTGGCAAACACCGTCCCCGCCAGCCAGAGCAATGCCGAAATGCCCAGCAAACCGGTCTCTGATAAATACTGAAGAAATACGTTATGAAATGACAGATTCGCCACCACCAGCCGCACCGGATCGAATTTCAGATGTGGCATTAACGTGTCCAACAACAGGTAATTACCGATCCCAATCCCCGTAATCGGACTCAGCGTAAAACTTTCAAGCGCGGCCTTCCAGAGCGATAGCCTGGTCTCGATGGTGCCGGTGGCCTTTTCCGCGAATATTTGCCCAACCCGTTCACCCAAATGTTCATAAAGACCGGTCCCAACCAGCATGAGAAGCAACACCGGTAACACTATCATCACGAATCTGAAAATATATCTTTTTACCTGGGGACGTGTCAATCTGGTTGCGTAAACATACGAAACTATAAGCAGAACCGGACAGGCCAGGGCAATTGTTATCAACGGCCCGCGCGACATCGTCGCCAGCGTGGCCAGCACCCCAAACATAAAATACAGCGAATATATGATTCGATCCCGCCGCGATTGAGCCCAGATGGCATACGCGAGCGTCAATGGCACCATCGTCAACGAAAACGTCTCGAAACCAACGCTACTGATCCCGAACACCCGCCAGACTCCGCCTCGCATAAAAAAGTAAATAGTGTGTCCAAGTGAAACTAATGCATGCAGGCCGATAAAAAACCGCAACATGCGGTCAAGATTGAATTGTCCCGAAAACGTATACAGGGCACGATACGCTAAATAAATCAGGATAATTCTTCCGATAGGCACCAGCGAAAGACGCGGTGAGCTGGCAAAAATGCCGGATATTACCGTCGCCATGATTAATGCCAACAGTGCATAATCAAAGCGGGTCTTATCCAATGTCGGGACATATCGAAAAAACCAGGAGATCATCACCGATCCGATAAACAGCAATGCACAAACATCCCCCGGATGTATGGCAAACAGCGATGTATATACCGGGGCAAAAATATAATTGGCCATGATGAACAGGTAAAAACCATAACGCGGTGAAGACAATGCCAGCAGAATCGGGGGAATCGCCAGGTAGGCATATATAAATGTCAGGCGTTCCATCAGTAGCAGAATAAGAATCGGTGCCAGGGCCAGAAACAATAATCCCAACGATGTGTACTTGTACTTCTCCCAGGATTGCGCCGCCGCAGTATCCGGCATACTGTGTGTCATTAAATCTCCATCCGACGATATCTATTACACCGAAGAAAAGGGCTTGGCCGAAAATGTCAACAGGATTCCCGACTTTTGTCCGAAACATCAGAATCCCCTTGACTTTCCCGACCATTCGCGGCTGATTGCTGTCACTATGAAAATCCGCAACGACAAACTGGCCAACCTGCTGGAATATATTGGGATAAAATCGAAGAGCTACTATCATACTCTGGCGGAGCATTCCTATGATCCCGATAACAAAATGCCATACTATCTCGATCAGAGCCGCCGCGCCGAATATGCCGGACCGTATGACGACAATGGCATCCCGCTGTATGCCGGGAAAGACGGGACCGCCCACCTGCCGGTGCATATCGCTTTTTGGGCGCTCGGACATACCCGGCGCTATATGAGTTCCAACGATGTGTCACATCGCAAATGCCTTCTGGCCGCCGCCGATTGGTTTGTCAAATCACAGGACGAGTATGGCGCCTGGCCGACACCATTCCCCATGAAACGCTTCGGCCTCAAAGCGGGATTTCCCTCCGCTATGTCGCAGGGACTGGCGATTTCCTGCCTGGTCCGGGCCTACCGCCTGACCGATGACAACCGCTTTCTCGATTCTGCCACCAACGCCCTGCGACCCTTCCGCCAGGAAATCCGCGAGGGCGGTGTGGCCAGTTACGATGAGGGCCGAACCTGGTTCGAGGAATACCCCGCCTATCCCTTCAAACATGTCTTAAACGGTTTTGTATATTCCTTATGGGGATTGTACGACCTGGTTCGCTTTGCCGATCATCCCGAAGCGCGTTCATTGTACGACAGCGGCGTGCAAACCCTCACCCTCTGGTTGCCGCGCTTTGATCTCGGCTACTGGTCACGCTACCATATCCCGGACAAACCCCGCAATCCGGCCACAATACACTATCACCACCTGCATATTGACCAGTTGGACATCATGCACCGTCTGACCGGAAATGACATCTTCCGTGAATACCATGAGAAATGGAACGGCTACTTAAACAGCAAGACAAACGCCATGCGAACCCTTCCCGCCAAAATTCGCTGGCAATTTTATAATGGGTAGTCTCAGCCCCGCCTTGTCTTGAAAATGGAAATTCCCGAAACGTTAAGAACTTGATCGAGAACGACCAGCACCCCGAAACCGATCACACCGGTGAAAATCAACAGCCATATCCCGGACAGACCGATCAGCGCTATCCCAAGCTTTTGCGTAAGTATAAACAATACCACAACCACGCTCGCCCCGAGTATCGCCCGGCCCAGTAGCCTTACATCAGCCGCAGTGTATCGCAAACCAGTTCTGAAAACCAGGTAGATCTCAAGAATGACAAACGACACCGCAAACATTGCCACTGTCCCACCCCCGACCGCCATCGCCCAATTGATGCCAATCAGCAGAAACCCGATCAGGACCTTGATACTCAGCGTCAGTGGGCGCACGATAAACAGCGGTTTCCAGGACTTTAACGCGTAGTACACCCGTGACTGGATGAAAAACACGGCGATAAAAAACATCCCCGCCACGTAATAGGCCAGCACTTCCGACGTCATCTGCCGCGACTGGGCCACGAAAGCACCGCGCTCGAAGAGAATGCTGATGATGTCATGGCGGAATATCAAAAAGAACGCCGTCACCGGAACCAGCATCATAATCCCCAGCGCCAGCACCTTGTGATACAATATTGCCAGACCGGACTTGTTGTGCTCAGCCGCCCGCTCCGAGAAAGTCGGAAACGCCGCCGTCGCCAGCGAATACATGAACACCCGCACCGGAACCAGGTTGATTATGTTGGCATAGTGCGCCGCGGAAACATACCCGGCGTCAAGGTACACCCCGCACAGAAAACGGTCAAACGGATCAACCAGCAACCCGATTGACTCGATCAGGATAATCGTCCCGAGATACCGCAAGTACCCGTCCCGATCAAAGGCAACCGTTTCACTGCCATCCCGGGCCGCGCGGCGGAAAATAAAAAAGGTCGGGATCATCACCAGTAGGGTCTGAATCAAAACACCCGCCAGCCAGGCGATTATATAGGCGGTCGATGCCAGCGATGGAAACAGTGTGATCAGGATCGCAATCGTGCAAACGTTAAACCCCAGGACCGCCACCGCCGGAAATAGAAAGTGATGCCGGATATGAAGAAGCGCACGGAATGTCGCCTCGTACGCACGAAGCGGTATGATCAGGCAGAAGATCCTGCCATAGAGAATTACTTTGTCGGCGCCGGCGGTATCCATCCCCGAAGCCAGCACCCCGCGAAACAATGGCAGAATGATAAACGCCACCGCCGAAATAATCAGGATCATGATGCTGTTGATACCGATAAATGGCGAACGCCAAAGCCCACGCCCCCTTCGCCCGTCGGAACCCTGTAAAAACGGGATGCCCGCCGATGGGATGGCCTGGAAAAACAACCCCCCCACCATCAGCGGAATCGCCAACGCCAGCAGAATTATATCATATTCCTGGCTGGTCCCGAAAAAATTCGCGATGATGGCCTCGCGGACAACCCCGAGCACCTGCGAGGAAACCGTCATGACCGCGATCAGGATTGACGCCTGTTTGATCCCCTGCCGGGTAAAAAGGCCTCCCACTTCCTTAGCCTTTCAGGAATCGCATTATGCTGTCGGTGATAATGTTCGACGGGGTTAGGTTGCGGATCTTGAATGGCATAACCCGACCCGTCCGCTTGAGTGATGACAGCCGGGATTTAATCTTGCGCTCCGATAACCCGACCAGCTGATTACCCCGTTTCAGCGTTTCCGGCCACTCGGTCTCATCACGCAGGGTCAGACAGGGCGTCCCCAAAAAGACCGATTCTTTCTGCATCCCGCCCGAGTCGGTCAGTACCGCCGACGCGGCCGCAATCAGGCGCAGGTTATCCAGGTACGACAACGGCTCGATCAGATGCACGTGCGAATGTTGCTCGAGCGATTTGCGCAATCCGAAACGGTTCAGGTTCTTCCGGGTCCGGGGATGAAGCGGGAATATTATTTGATACGGCAGTCGCGCCAGGATATCCACAATCTTCGCCAACCGCTTCTCATCGTCGACATTCCCCGCCCGGTGCAGTGTCAACAGCAGGTATTCATGCCGCCGAACCCCATGCCGTTTCAGCAGGGTCACGGCCTTGGCAATCCGCCCCCGGTGATTGTCGATCAGCTCATACATTAAATCGCCGGACCGAACAACCCCCTTACCGATTCCCTCTTCACGCAGGTTCTTAACCGACACCGGCGTGGGACAGAACAATAACGACGAAAGATGATCTGTCATCACCCGGTTGATTTCTTCCGGCATGTCCCGACGAAACGAACGCAGACCGGCCTCGATATGCCCGACCGGGATATTCAGTTTGGCCGCGGTCAGGGCACCGGCAACCGTCGTGTTGGTGTCGCCGTACACCAGCACCAGGTCCGGACATTTTTCCAGCAGGAGCCGCTCGAAACGCATCATGATGTGCGCCGTCATGTTGGCGTGGCTCCCCGATCCCACCGCGAGATTCAACGCGACCTCGGGAATCGCAAGTTCATCGAAAAAAACTTCCGACATCACCCGGTCATAATGTTGCCCGGCATGAATTATGACATGATCGGTTTTTTTTGAAAGCGCCCCGGTCAGCGCCGCCAGCTTGATAAACTGGGGCCGCGCCCCCACCAGTGAGATTATGTGTGGTTTGGTTCTGCGCATGTTATCATCAGGTGACCGGTTTGGATGCTGGCCGCCTGCATTTGGTGACTTTCGCGTTTAGGCGGAGACCGCCTTGACTACGGCGATAACTTCGTCCTGCTCCGCTTCGGTCAGTTCCGGAAAAACCGGAATGGAAAGCACCTGTCCGGCCGCCCGTTCACTCACGGGAAAATCGCCGGCCTTATACCCCAGCTCGGTATAACACCGAAGCAGACTGAACGGGATCGGGTAATAGATATCGAATCCGATCTGCTTGTCCTTCAAAACTGCCATTAGTTCTTCGCGGTTTTCGACCGCTATGGTATACTGGTTATAAATATGATAGGCATGTTCCTTTGCCACCGGCGTCGTAATTTTCGTCCCGGCAAAAGCCGCATCATAACGCGCGGCATGCGCCCGCCGAACCTCACTCCAATCCGCGAGATAATCCAGCTTCACATTCAAAGCCGCGGCCTGGATGGTTGCCAGCCGGGAGTTGTACCCGACTTCATCCGGATCGTATTTCCTGGTCCAGCCGTGAACTCGCAACAGCTTCATCATGTCACGATAATCGTCACGGTTAACGATCACCATCCCGCCGTCACCGATCCCACCGAGATTCTTGGACGGGTAAAATGAAAAACAACCGAGATCGCCGATCGCGCCGGCTTTTTTATCCTTGTATCCCGCCCCGATCGCCTGCGCGGCATCCTCGACCACCGCCAGTCCATGCGCTTTCGCAACCGCCAGGATCGGATCCATATCGGCTACCTGCCCGAACAGGTGCACCGGCATAATCGCCTTGGTCTTCGGCGTAATCACTGCTTCAATCTTTGATGGATCAATATTATACGTGTCCGCCTCGATATCGACAAATACCGGCTTGGCCCCCAGGCGCGATACGACCGTGGTGCTGGAAATAAACGAATAATTCGGCACGATCACCTCGTCACCGGCACCGACTCCCGCGGTGCGCAGGGCCAGAAGTAGCGCGTCGGTTCCCGAGGCCACCCCGATCCCATACTTGGCGCCGGAAAACACCGCGATCTTTCCCTCCAGCTCGGCGACCTCCGGACCCAGGATAAATTTCCCGTGATCCAGAACTTTCATCACCGCCGCATCCATACGATCCTTTATCGTTGCATACTGTCTCTTTAAATCCAAAAGAGGAACTGCCATAGTGATCTCCTTTACTCTTCCCAGCCCTGATTCTCCAGAAGTTGCTCCTCCGGGACATCCCGAAATACCTTGGCTGGCATACCCACCACGATCTTTTTCGGCGGGCAATCCGTCGTCATCACCGCCCCGGCGCCGACCAAACCGTCGGCTCCGACCGTCTTGCCGGGCAGGATCGTGGCGTTGACCCCGATCCGTCCTCCCCTCTTCACCGTCACCCCCTTGAAATGCTTGAACCGCTCTTCGGTTCGGCCAACAAAATTGTCGTTCGATGTGGCCGCGCACGGCGCCACAAAAACGCGATCCTCAAGCTCGGAGTAAGCCGTGATATACACGTTGGTTTCCAGCTTGCAGTAGCGGCCGATGGTGCAGTAATTTTCAATCGCAACACCCCGCCCGACAATGGTAAAGTCACCAACCGTGACATTCTCACGCACCGTCGACAAATCGGCAATCAAAACCTTGCGCCCGATCGTGCATCCGCGATAAATGACCACCCCGGTGCCGATAATACAATCCGAACCGATCACCGTCGGCGCTAATTCCTGCTCCTTGGTAACCGCCGAATTGGCCGCCTTCATGGGCCATTTGCCGATTACGGTGTTATCGTCGATCCGCACGTTGTCGCCGATCGTCACCCCGTCATGGATAATGACGTTACTGCCGATAACACAGCCTTTCCCGATTGTAACCTGTTCACCAAACACACAGAAATGGCCGTGACAGGTTCCCTCACCGATCCTGGCCGTCGAATGAATTATGGCATCTGGCATAATGTCCTCTATTTCCGGTTCTCCGGTGGCTGATCGTCCGGACTGCGGCTAAACACCGTTAACGGTGGCCGAATCGCTCTACTGCTTTTACACCGAAAGACCTATGTCTTCTTCGTTGATTTTCCAATTCCTGGTACCCAGCCGAAAAATACCCCAAAGAATCGTTGCGCACGGTCGTAATCCTGCGGCGACGTTTTCTGCAACTGCTCCAGATAATGAAAAAATAACGCCAAAAACAACGCTATCAATAATGATACCGCGAATGTCGCAAGTACGATCAATGATTTGCGGGGGCGAAACGGCTTGTCGGGCGGGAAGGCCGGGTCAAGCACCGAGATTGTCGGCGTGGTCATTTTCTCCTGCAACTTGGCCTGCTCATATTGTTCCGCCAGCATCTGGTAAAGCCGCTCGGAAATCTCGACCCGGGCCGAAAGCTCCGCGAATCTGATCCGCAAACCGGGCACCGAGGCCACCGGAAGATTCAGATACGAACTGTCACGTCCGCCAAATTCCAGGTTGTTTATTTGCTGACGAATCTCGCTGATACGCCGCTTCAGGCTGACCACGTCTGGATGCGATGACGACTGCGTTTGCTCCTTGACATTAAGGTCGATTTCGTTCTCGGCAAGCGCCACTTTCAGGCTGACCGCTGACTCGATGGCCAACTGCGTCTGGCGGTCGAGATCAACCGCCTTGTGGACCCGCTGGAATTCTTCCAGCTCACGACGGGCGGAGTCGAGATCAGCCCCCACGTCAGCCAGTCTTTTTTCGATAAACTCCCGCATGGTCTGCGCCCGGGAGATCGACAATTCGCGATTGAGCAGATCGAATTGGTCCGCATACGAATTGGCAACCTGCGCCGCCAGCTGGGGATCCTTGTCCTCAAAAATTATTTCGAGCAATCCCTCCCGCGTAGTCTTAAACTCCACCCGCTTCTTCAACAATTCCAACAGCTGTGGCAACGATTGCGTGCCGAAATGACGCGCCAGATCATTGGCGGATATAACCCGCTCGCTCATGGTGCGGCTTCCCAGTATCCGGGCATAAATGTCCGTCGGAGTCGCCGTGATCGGTTGCTCCAGACCCGATGTCAGCGAAAGAATGGTATTAAGATTGCCGATCATGCCGACGTTCGCGGTATCGCCCTTGGGCGGAATCAATAACGTCGAGGCCTGATACCAGCGCGGCAGGGCAAAAGCCACAATCACGCTGACAATTGTCGCAATTGCCACCAGGACGATTATAAATCTCGCCCGTAGTGCAATGACTTCCAGAAGTCGCCAGAGGTTAAATTCGTGTTCTTCCATGTTTCTTCAATCCGTGGCGTTGTCAACGGCCAGGTAAACCAGGCTGATACCGCCCAGTACCACCGAAATGTCCCGAATCTTCTCCCAAAATCCCCGTTGCTCTGTACTCTCCGTAATGATGACAATATCACCGTCGTACAACATGGTGGCGAGGCCGCCGGTTATGGTTTGACCGCCGGCTTTGCGAATAATCCGAATGTTGTGCTTGTCAGCCTTCGGGGCAAGGCCACCCGCCATATTGGCCAGCGCCGTCGCCGTCAGTGGACCGTCAAACGGCACCGCGCCGGGGCGACGGATTCGTCCGAAAATGCTCACCGAACCGGTGCGTAAAGGCACGACAACCGAATCTCCGGGAGCCAGCATCACCGATGCCAGCAAATCGGATGAAATCACCTCCGGATTCAAAGAAAGCGGAATACGCTCTCCCGCCAGGACAATATTGTTGCGATTAGCCCGATCAATCAGGTTGTGCATCATCTGAGGGCTTTCAAACCCGGGACGACGGTATATGGTCAGGGCATAAAGATCGGCAAGAGCCGCGGTACCTCCCGCGGTGGTCAAAGCCGATGCCAGGCTGACATTCTCTCCGAAGGGATAGCGACCGGGCATGGTCACCTGACCGGTTATGGCAAAATAGTCCGGCAGAAAACTCTGCGCACGTTGTTGCACGATAATTTTATCACCCGCCATAACTGGAAAATCCCGGTTCTCAAGAGAAACCATTAACTGCGAATCCGATCCGGCCTCATCCCGATACACCACCGCCGAATCACCTTCAAGTCCGTTCAAACCAAGCGCCAGGTCAATCAGCATGCCAAGATCGTCGCCGTCGCGAAATTCATAACCGCCGGGAATGGTCACCGCACCGGCGATCTGCACGAATGAAGACGAGTCCTTTATCAGCGGAACCCTGACAATATTGCCGGCGTAGCCCAGCGGGTTTAAATCCCGGTGACCAAGCCGTTCGAACTGCAACAGGTCGACCTGGATTGGTATTTCACCGTTACAACACAACGCAATATTACGTCGTGAGGCCCCGGCAATCAAACCTCCCGCCTTATGAATAAACTCCGACACCTGTTGCGAAACATACCCGTCATACAGACCGGGATTGAGAACCGCCCCGATTACAAGCATTTGAGTGGAACGAATGCCGTCCAGGCTGATGGAAAAATCGGCATCAGGATAATATTTACGAACCAACTCGTGCAATGCCGCCTTGGCTTCGGTCAACGTCAGGTCCGCAATATCAATCCGCCCCATGGCGGTGATAAGAATGGCTCCCTCCGGGGTAACCTCAACCTTGATCGTGGGTGTGACACCGTCCCAGAAATCAATGCGAAACTTGTCGCCCGGTTGTACGATATACTGATCCGGTTCCACGATCGCACCGAAACCGGTTTCCTGCGCCTGCAGGGTATTGACCGGCACCAACAGCCCGGAAAACAGGCTGACCAGCACCAGGAGGACATAAAAAAATCCCCGCTCAGGCGCCGGCATTGATAAGACTGACAATTCTCTCCGCAACGGAGTCAGCATGTATATTTCTCCGCAGTTTGGTAACGTTACTCTATACGAAAAAGCCCCCCAAAAGTCAAGGCTGTATTGGTGCGACGCAAGGCATTATCAATCATTGACTTTCGGTCGCATGGGTGTATATTGCACTATGCGATTGTCTGTGCTCATGCCGCTCTACAACGAAGAAAAAACCGCCCGGCAAATTATCGAGGCCATCCTGGGCCTCGAAATCAAACCGCAACTGATTATCGTCAATAACGGCTCCACCGATTCCACCAGTGACATTGTCGAGCAATTCAGATCACATCCAAACGTAATCATCGTGCACCAGCAACACAATATCGGCAAAGGCGACGCCATCATCGCCGGCTTGCCCTCGGCCCGAGGAAAATATACCGTCGTCCAGGACGGTGATCTGGAATATGACCCGCAGGATCTGATTCGCATGCTGAATACTGCCGAAAAATACCGGGCAAAAGCCGTCTTCGGCTCCCGCATCCGCAATCCGCAATCCGGTATTTCATACACGCGCTATCTCTGGGGCGGAAAATTGCTGACCCTGATCGCCAATCTGCTGTTCCGGGTCGGTATCACCGATGAATCAACCTGCTACAAAATGATTCGCACCGATATCATCAAAGCCATGCGGCTCGAAAGCCGGCGCTTTGAGTTTTGCCCCGAAGTCGTCGCCAAATTAGGCAGAAACAAAATCAAAATTCATGAGATACCGATTGCGTATATTCCGCGAAGGTTTCACGAAGGAAAGAAAATTCGCTGGCATGACGGCCTCGAAGCCATCTGGACCCTACTTAAATATCGCTTCAAAGCGGTTCCCAAGATGCACGTTGAACCGGAGCAAAAGGCAACCGACTAACGCCAGCAGACTGATCAATAAACCCGCATAAAAATACGGCGTCCGATACCGCAAAATCAACTCGCGATCCTGATCCGAAAACCGCGTCGACACCAATCCGTTGTTTTCAAACAATGGCCGCCCGTCCTCGGCATACCACCCCTCGTCATACCCGATCCCAAATACCAGCGATCCCGATGATGACGGTTTGATGACATACGCCACCCGATTCGGCGTATACCGGCGGGATATAACCTGTGCCTCACCCTGCATGACATACTCCATCAGCACCTCATGGGTCGGCGTAACCAGTCCCCGGCTTTCCTGGTAACCCGACAGCCAGGGCGCCACCAGCGAGCCGCGATTGCGCTGAAACTGATTGTAGATATTGTCCTTCCTGCCGATTTCCTGCCGAAACTCGTTCTGGAACGTCACCCGGTCCGGCTTTTTGTATCCGATCGTCCGCAGGCTGGGCAGATTGATAACCAGGTTGACCACAATCACCGCCCCAACCAGTAACACGGCGAGATAGTGCCCTCCCCCGAACCTTTCCTTCAGCCGGTTGAGACAATAGTCAAGACCGAATCCCGAAACGACGGCCAGCCCCAGCACCACAAACTGAAACGCCCGGGCCGGTGAGCGAATTGATGAAAAACCGGGAAGATGCACCATCAGGTTCCATAGCGACACGCCGGAAAAATGCCCCAGGCCAAAAACAAAAAAGAATACCGCCAGAATCAACCAGGGACGGCTCCGCCGCCAGGCGAAAATCCCTCCGACTATCGCCAGTACCAAAACCAGCGGTGAAAGATATGCCCCGTACTCATGCCAGCCCCAGTACTGCCCCGGGCCGACAGTGCGAAAAAGCCACTGGTCAAACGAAAACAAACCCGTCAGCGCCAGGGAAAGCGGAACCTGATCGGTCGGCATGCCCTCCCAGCGATTCCGTGACAGGTAATAATACATCGGAACGAATTTAACCGCCGCCAGCAAAACCCCCATCACCACCGCCACCAAAAAACGCCTGATATGCCGCAGGTGAGACTGCTCAATCGACAGCATGATCACCAGCATGGCACTGAAAAACATGGTGTATAAAAACGGTACCGCCGCGCCGTTCCCGAGAATGATCAAAGCCACCGCCACCGCACAACCGAAAATGTACTTCCAGTTCTGCTCGGCCATCAGCAGGAACAGCACCAACCACGGCAGGAAACAGAAATGCGTAAACGGAATATGACCGATACTGAAATGAAGCGCGAAATATGAACTGCCGTAATAGACGAAGGCCACCAGGTACGACGAAAAAACTCCCAGCCCGATTTTTCGCGATAAAAGATATGTCCCGTAAAAACCGAGAAAATAGGCGACCAGTATCTGAACCTTCAACCCCGCCACCGGGCCGAACAGCAATAACAAAGGGAAAAAGGGTGAGCAGATACCAACCTCGGGATGAGCGAAAAGAATATTCCCCCCGCCAAGATACGGATTCCAGAAAGGAAACTGACCGAAATGAATCACCGTCTTCACCGGCACCGCCGCCATCGTGCAAAACAGTTCCCAGTCGCCAACGCCGATAAACTCCCACTTGAGAAATAACGGTAGCGTGAATGCAAGCGATACAACCAGAAAAACCGCCGGCGGTAACAACTTCGTTTTCATGTTGGCGGGATCAGATGTCATGGCGGGAATATAACGGTATTCGCAATCGAATCAAAACCCAAAATACCGGTCGGGCAATCCGAATCCATCAAAAAAAAAGGGCCGGAATATTCCGGCCCTTGAACTCACCTGAAACTCAGGCTATGACTTGATATGCTTGGAAACCAGCTTGGTCATCTCAAACATATTGACCTTGGTCTTGCCGCCGAAAACCGCTTTCAGCTTGGCATCGGCATTGATCATGCGACGGTTGGTCTCATCCTGAAGCTTGTTCTTCTTGATATAGTCCCAGAGCTTCTTGGTAATCTGCGCACGCGGGATCGCCTTGGTCCCCACCACCGCACCGAGGACGCTGTCGGGATTGACCGGCCTCATCAATGCCGGGCTGGCCTTGCGCGCCGTTTTCTTCTTGGCCGGTTTCTTCTTGGCGGCGGCCTTCTTGACAGCCGGCTTCCGCGTGGTCGTCTTCTTGGCCGCGGTCTTCTTGGCAACCGCTTTCTTCTTCACGGTTGTTTTCTTCTTCGGGGCCGCTTTCTTCTTCGGAGCGGCTTTCTTCTTCGGAGCGGCTTTCTTCTTCGGAGCCGCCTTCTTCTTCGGTGCGGCTTTCTTCTTCGGAGCAGCTTTCTTCTTCGGAGCCGCCTTCTTCTTTGGCGCCGCCTTCTTCGTCGTCTTCTTGGCTGTCTTCTTAACTGGCATCAGTGCCTCCTTAGTACCACGGGGGTTAAAGGTATTATCACTTTACACTTAATGTACCGCTTTGAAAAGTGCTGGACCGGATCATGCCTTTCCTTGCATAATGAAAAGCCAAAACAACAAACAATTAAACGATATTTGTTATTTATAATGCAATAAAAATATGGCATCACTGATAACTTTTTTCGGCATACCCACTCTGGGAAAAAGAGAGATAAAACCCGTTCAGGAACCCAGGACTTTGCGCTTGGACTGCATCCCCAACTCGGCGATCCGGACCGCCTCATCGACATCGAGATACGTCGTATTGAGAACCAGATCATAAACCGAGGGATCGTCAATGTTCATGTGAAAATTGCTCTCCACGAACTCCCCCCGACTCTTGTCATACTGACGGATTTCACCTTCCGCCTGCTCCGGGGTCAATTGCTCATACTGTACCAGATTCGCGATCCGCCTCGGCTTGGCCGCCACCACCCGAACATGAAACCCATGATCGCGGGACAGCATGAAATTCGCCGCACGACCCACCACCACCACGCCACCGTGTTCGGAAACCGACATGATGATTCGATACAACTGCTTGAAATAGTCCGAGGCATCAATATACATTCCCTTGAAAATCCCCTCGAACCAGAGTTCCATCCGCGAACGCACCCGGTCGTCCAGCGACTCGATTATCCGGCGGCGGTACCCCGACGACTTGCAGATTTCGTCGATGATTTCACGGTAAAGCAGTTGGTACCCAAGCTGGTCCGCAAGGCGTTCCGCAATGTACGCACCACGGCTTCCCCGCTGGCGGCTGACCGTGACGATGGGCTTGATTTCGGGGGCGACACCTTTCTCGATTTCCTCGGCGCGCTGACGGCGCTCCATCTCCCAGCGATTGAGCTGGCGATTGATCAACTCTTCAATTGAACGCATGTGAATCCTCCCGACCCCGTAAAATAGGCCAATCAGACAACAATTGTCAATGAATTAAATGTCCCAACACCCCTTTTTGCAAAACCTGCCAACATTCCGGAATTCTTGAAAAAACCCCTTTCTTTTTTTGCTTTCCCGTATATATTCCCCTCTGTTATGAAAGAGCTTGAAATCGACATCAATGATCAATCCTTCTATGAGGCCCGCGGCTTCAAGTGCGGCCTGGAAATCCACCAGCAAATAGACACCAAACGCAAGCTGTTTTGCCATTGCCCGGTGGGGCTGACCAATCGCCGCCATGACGCCGAAATCCTGCGCCATATGCGGCCCACCCTCTCGGAACTCGGCGAATACGACGGAACCGCGCTGATGGAATTCAAAACCAAAAAGGAAGTGATCTACCGGCTCTATCGTGACCGAACCTGCACCTACGAGATGGATGACACTCCTCCGTTCTTGGTCAATCAGGATGCCGTCGATCTCGCCATGCGCGTCGCCCTGCATTTCAACTGCCGCATCGTTGATGAATTGCACGTCGTCCGCAAGCAGTATCTCGATGGCTCCATCCCGACCGGATTTCAGCGAACCATGATTATCGGTGTCGACGGATCGATCCCCTTCAGGGGACGCACCATCCGAATCTCTCAGTTGAATCTGGAGGAGGATTCCTGCCGCGAAGTATCCGACATCGGACACCGCATCGTCTTTGCCACCGATCGTCTCTCGATTCCGCTGATTGAGGTTATCACCGACGCCGACATGAAAAATCCCGAGGAAGCCGCCGCTGTGTGTCGCTTGCTGGGTAATTCGATGAAAGCCGCCGGCTTTGTCCGGCGCGGAATCGGAACCGTCCGACAGGATGTCAATGTTTCCGTTACCGGGGGCAAGCGGGTCGAAATCAAGGGCGTCTACAAGGTCGGCAATATCAAGGGACTCACCGCCGTCGAAGCCGTGCGGCAGACCAAACTGCTGGAATTGAAAAAAAGCTTCACCGCGCGGTTTTCATCCCCGGAGAAAATCAACTACCGCGAGGAAAACGTCACCGCCCTGTTCCGGGGAACCGGAAACGTCATCGGATGTCGGCTTGAAAGCGATCAGCCGCTGAAAACCGTCGCCCTGCACGTCCCCAATTTGTGCGATGTCATCAACACCCAACTGCAACCCGGACGAGATTTCGGGTTTGAATTGTCCGGTCGGGTGAGGGTGATTGCCTGTATCGACCCCAAACCGAATCTGTTTTTCCGCTCGCAACGGGCAAACTATGACATTCCCGATACCATCTGGGAGACAATTGACAAATCCCTGCCCTGCGCTGAAAATGATGATATCGTCTTGATCTGCGGCCCCTCGGAGGACGTCCTCACAGCGGTCAACGAAATTAAAATTCGCATCGGTGAACTGGCTGAAGGCGTCATTAACGAAACCCGCCAGGATCTCAAGGATGACACGACTGATTTTGAACGAGTTCTGCCCGGCCCGGATCGCATGTATCCCGACACCGACCATCCCCCGGTGAAAATCACCGAAGAACGAGTCGCGAAAAACCGCGACAGCATCCAGGAACAGCTCTGGATCAAACAGGAACGCTGGCGGAAACTGGGCCTGCATGAAGAACAGGTGAGCGCGCTTTCACTGTCGAAATTCGTCAAGCTGTTCGAACGACTGGCCGGTGACGACAACCTCAATCCCAAAAAAGCCGCCCATTTCTGTGCCGATGTCATGGTCGGCCTGCGAAGAAAAAATATCCACCTGGAAAACGCCGATCAGGAAATACTGCATGATCTCCTGCACCGGGCATTGAGTGAAGACTGGCCGTACGCACATGTCAAATCGGCCCTGGTGGCGCTTCACCAAACCGGGACCGCTTCCGATGATCACTACGGATCGAAAGACTTTGATTCCATCTGGGAAAAGGCCGAAAACTGCTTTACCGCATCCAAAACCAACGGTTCCCCCGACAAATTCAAACGCTTCGTGACCGGGCAAATCCTCCGGGAATACCCGTCCCACACCGCCGATATATTAGAGAAAATTTCCGCGCGCCTCGCCGAATAATCTCTCGACTTTATATTTCTTTGAATAATCCCGCAAATGCCCGGGCGGTGGATTCCGCCGAATACGACGCGAGCGCCTTCTGGTACCCGGCCTCCTCAAGACGATTGCGAAGGGTATGATCGGTTAGAATTTTCAAAATCGCATCGGCCAGGGCCTCGGCATCATCCACCGGAACCAGCAAACCGGTTTGATCATGATCGACAATGTCCCGAATCCCACCCGAATCGGTCCCGATAACCGCCGTGTGGCACAACATCGCCTCGGTCAACCCCAACCCGAAACCCTCATTGATGGAGTTGAGCACCATCGCGCTGGCGCGGTTGTACACCTCCCGCAACTGCTCCTGCGCCACCGGCTTTTTTATCACCACCCGCCCGGTCAACCCCTGCTCTTCAATAAGCCGTTCCAGTTTGAATTTCTCCGGACCGACACCATAGATTTCAAGTTTGATTTGGGGGACCGTGCGCGTGACGATTTTAACCGCCTCGATTAAACAATCCAGACGCTTCTGCACCGTCAGGCGGGACGTCGCCACAATCAGGTTGGGATCCTTGACTATACCGTCGTCGGGATAAAAAACAGATTCGTCGTTGGGAAGCGGCATAACCCGGATTCTGTCCCCGATCGAAGCGGCTTTGGCGGAAACAATCTCCTTCAGAAAACGCGATACAACCGTCCAGACCTCGGCCCGGCGGATAATCCCCTTGAAAAACCACAACACCAGCGGCACCCCGGTCAAGAGGCGCACATCGGTTCCGTGCGAACTGAGCACCAGCTTGATACGATTGCCGAATTTACGCTTTAAGCGCCTTGCCACCACCCCGTTCGGGATTACCCAGTGCACCGAAACGATGGAGATGCCTTCCTCCTCGATCAAACGCCGGGCCAACTGTGTGGATTTCCTGATAAAACGCAACAGCCGGAAAATCTTCAAAGGATTCTTAAACAACTGCCGATGCATGTCGCCACGATAGGCAAACGTCTCCTTGTCATCGGACGCATAGCGGAAACGATGAATCTTGACCCCGTCGATCTCCTCGTACTCCGGGATAGAGGCATCATGCGGTGCCACGACCTGAACCTCGATTCCCTGCTCCCCCAGCTTGCGGGCCAGCAGGTGCAAAAACACCCCCGCGAAATCACCCTTGAAACGGATATAGTTGTGGGTGACAAAAAGAACCTTGAACCGTGATCCGTTCTGGTTTGTCTCGTTCGGCATCAAATTCGTTATTCCGTTACCTTATCGTCATGTGAACTTTGACGTTTTCCATTTGTTACAATGTTAGTATGTTCTGAACAAAAGCAAAGATAAAAATACGGGAGAGTACAATGCAAAATTTTACCTTTTATAATCCGACCAAAATTATCTTCGGACCCGGCGAAATCGCCAGGGTCGGCCGCGAAGTCAAACAGCTTGGTGAAAAGGCGCTGATTGTCACCGGCAAACGGTCGTCATCCGCCCACGGAATAGTCAACCGCGTCACCGATTATCTTGAAAAGGAAGGTATCGGGGCGCTCGTCTATGACAAAATCGAACCGAATCCGCGCACCACGACTATCGATGCGGCCGGAGAATTGGCCCGAAACAACAAATGCGATTTCATCCTCGGCGTCGGCGGTGGCTCGCCGATGGATGCCGCCAAGGCCATTGCCGTCGCGGCGGCCACCGGAAACCCCATCTGGGACTACGTCCCCCACGGCCAGCCCCTGCCCAAACCGATCCGAACAGCATTGCCACTCGCGGAAATTCCAACCCTGGCCGCCACCGGATCGGAATTCAACTGCGGCGCCGTGGTCAGCAACTGGGAAACCCACGAGAAAGCCCCCTTGATAAATCCCCTCCTCTTTCCCAAATTCTCCATCATCGACCCCGAACTGACCGTTACTGTCCCGAAGGACTACACCATCGACGGCGGTATTGATATCATCAGCCACGTCATCGAGGGCTTTTTCACCGGCGACGACAACACCCCGGTGCAGGATCGCTTCTCCCTGTCGATCGTGCGCACCGTGATGGACTTTTTGCCGAAAGCAATTGCGAATCCCGGCGATATTGACGCCCGTTCGCAATTGTCCTGGTGCTCGGCCGTGGCTCTCTCGGGAATGGTCAATAACGGTCGCGGCGGAGCCTTTCCCCTTCACGCTATGGAGCATGCCCTGTCGGGACACTATGACATCTCTCACGGACGTGGTCTGGCGCTACTGCTTCCACGCTTGATGGAATACACCTACGAGGCCCGCCCGTCCAAGTACGCCATGATGGCAACCGAGTTGTTCGGTGAGACTGCCGACGGTAAATCCGAGCTTGACCTGGCTCGCGCCGCGATTATAGGTATAACCGATTTTCTAAAATCGGTGGAGCGCTTCATCCGTATGCCCGACGTTGGCATCTCCACTGATGTCCACTTCGAGCAGATGGCCGAGGACACCATCAGAATCTATTCCCGCAATCAGGAATTCCTCGACAATCCCAAACCGCTTTACAAAAAGGATATTGTCAGGATTTTCGATAATTGTATGTAGAATCGAGACGATCAGGTCGCCTGTCAGTGAAAAATATCGATCAACGGCAGGCGGCCGGACGGATCAAACTTCGACTTGATTTTCAATGAATACTGCGCCGAAACGTTATCGCCCGGATTTATGAAAGTATCTACAAAACGTTCATATTCCAGCCCGTGCATTTTCAAATTCCGGTAGTCATCGGCTATGCTGAGCGGAAGCACCCGCAGGCAGGCGTTGACTATCAATCCCAACTGACCCCATGAGGGTGAGAAAATCTTAACGATATCAAACCCCGAAACCGACTTGAAACACGCCGAACCGGGACATATGACCTCGCCGTCCGGCATGACAATATCAGCCTTGATAAAATACCGGCTGACAGGCAAATCGTGCCCCTTGTAATCGGCCGTCAGACCAGCCGCAATCGCCCCCCCAACCGAACCGACATAGGGCAGATCGGAATGGGGCAGGAATAAGCCGTGTTGCTCCAGGTTAAGATTCAACTCCTGTAATGGATAGCCGGCCCTCACCACGACATAAAAGTCTTCCGGAACCACCTGCACCAGTTGGTTCAACCGATCGGTCCGAACAATGAACAACTCCTTGAATTGCTCGCCATCGGGATCGATCGTGTTGCCGAATCCGGTAATATATATCTTCTGATCCTGCTCGCTGGCCAACTTGAATAATCCGGCGGCATCATCCACCGATTCCGGGTGAAAAGTCGGCAGGGCCTTCTGGAAGGTTAACCGGCTCTCGGGGAAATGTTCGAGAACCATATCGATAAAACGCTTGGTGTCAGACATGCTATTATCTTATTGAAAAATCAGCATGAAGTCAATACATTAGAATAACCGCATCAGAACTATGGACAATTCATGGGACGAGTCGCAAAGAAAACCGAAACTATCAGACTATCAGTATTCATAGTCCTTCTGCTAACCGTAATATTGAGATTCTGCCCGCTCACTGCACCACAAATCAGGCTCTGGGGGATGAATCACCTGTTGTTTATTCCCGACCTCATGACCCTGGTGATCGGCCTGATCATGTTCGTGGCGGTGCTAAGCCCCATCAGTCGGCGAACCGGAACTCTCGGTGTCTCATTGGCTGAGCGATTCAATGGCATATTCTACGAACATCATGGTCGGCTCGCCTGGCGCACGGGAGTCACCGCGTTACTGACTTTGATGTTTATCATGTTTGCCGCCCCAACCCATTTTCTCGGTGATGGCTACGATCTGCTCGGAACGCTCGGATCAACGACGCGCTCCATTATCAAACCGAGTGAGATGGGCGCCAGCTATATTGCCCTCGGCCTGCAATCAATCCTGGGCGGTATCAGTCAGAAAAACGCCCTGACCGCATTTCAAATCGTGTCGGTTGGCTCTGGGACAATAAGCGTCTGGCTGTTCTTCCTGATTGCCGGCGGTATCACCGAGAATCCGATAAAGCGACTGCTGGCTTTCACCGCGATGATCGGCTCCGGGGCATTGCTGTTGTTTTTCGGTTATGTGGAAACCTATCCCCTGCTCTGGCCGATAACCGCAAGCTACATCTATTTCAGCCTGCGATATCTAAATACGGGCAAGGGCCCGTTCTGGCCCCTGCCGTTTTTACTGCTCGGTCTGTTCATCCATGTGCAATCCGCGGTGCTTTTTCCCTCATACATCTTCGTGCTCCTGTGCCGGGATCGGGGATTGCGAATATACCGGAAACATACGAGCCGGATCTGGTTGGGGGCGGTGATTGTCGCCCTGGCCGTCCTGACATTGGTACTATATAAGTATTACACCGATCTGTTCATCAAAGACGCATTCCTGCCGCTTTTCACCGGCAAACCGATTGATCCTGCCTACTCCATAATCAGCATCGTGCATTTTATCGATATCTTCAACGAACTGGTGCTGATTTCGCCGCTGATTCTGGTGTTTGGAGTGATGGCATCGTTCAATGCACGTCAACTCACACGCGATAAAAACGCCGCGTTCCTGGGGCTGATTGCCGCCGGGTTTCTGCTGTTCATACTCGTAATCGATCCCAAACTGGCCATGCCGCGCGATTGGGACCTGTTCGCCTTGTCGGGATTCACTCTCACGCTGGTGTTCCTGACCATGACTGCCGACCGGCGACTGGATAAATTGAAACGGTTTATTCTTCCGTTTGTCGTCATCCTGCTCACCGCTCCGCTTCCTTATCTCATTACCAATCTCAGTGAGCAATCATCCCGAAAGTACGCCGAGTACATTATGAATACCGACATCCCGCGTTCCATGTCAACGCTGGTTGTCCTGCACGGTTACAATGAACGAACCGGCAATAAGGCACAATTCGACCGGCTGACACATTTGTACCGTACCCGCTATACCAACAAGGTCAATATCGACCGCGCCTTTAATGCCGTCAAGCGCAATGACATGCAAACCGCCCGGCAATTGATGGCAATGATCAAACCCGATGAGTATAATTCAAACTATCATAAACTGCTGGCCTACCTTGCCATCAAGGAAGGCAGAACCGATGAGGCCCTGCAAGCCGTCGATCGTGCCCTCCAGTTAAAACCGTTTATTTACGACCTGCACAAAACCCGCGCGCTCGTATTTTTAAAAACCAATCAGCACGACAGTGCTATGGCCAACCTCAGGCGGGCCTATGCCTTGAAATCCGATGATTCGGATTTACTGCAAACGATGGCCTCGCTGTTTTTTGTTCAAGAGGAATATGATTCCCTGCGCGTCTACGCCACCAAAGGCTATGACCTTGATTCTACCGATTATAACGCAGACTACCTGCTGGGCGAGGCCTTTTATGCCCTCAAACAATTGGACAGCCTGGACTACTATAGAGATTTGTACCGAGCCGTCTGCGCCGCCGATCCACTCTACGACAGCCGCCTGGTGACGCTTGATTCCCTGGCCGAGGTATTACGCAAATGACCGATAAAACCAAATCATTCCTTCCCGCCTATCTCATCCTGGGCGGCCTGTTTCTCTTGCGCTTTCTGCCGTTGCTATTCCCCGACGGGCGCTTCTGGGGATTCAATCACCTCCTTTTCCTGCCTCCGGGATGGATCATTGCCTGCGCCGTCATCTCTGCCTGTGCCCTGGCACTACCCTTCATCCGCTCCGGCGATAAAAGCGGCATTGCCCTCGCGACCTGGTTTGATAACACATTTTACAAACATCCCCGGAAATTTGTCTTTCGTGCCTTGAGTATCGCCCTGGCGGGAGTGTGCTTTACGATTTTCGCCGCCTCGACTCATTTTCTCGGCGACGGCTACGCCCTGCTGGCCAATCTGGCCTCGTCAGCCGGGACCTATTATCTCTGGACCGAAACCGCTATCATCAATATCATTCAAATCGTGCAATACGCCATCGGCGGACCGAGCGAGCCCAATGCCTTGCTGGCATTTCGTATCGTGGCGGTGGTCAGCGGCATGGTCACGATCCTGTTCGTATTCATGATTGCCGGGATTGCAGGTGAATCACCCTTGACCAGACTGTTGCTCTTCTTCACCTCAGTCGGCTCCGGCATGCTCCTGCTTTTCTTTGGCTATGTCGAAAACTATCCCCTGCTCTGGGCAATGTACGCCGGGTTTGTCTATTTCAGCCTGCGATGCATCCGCTACGACCGGGGAATAATCCCCGCCCTGGTTTTCCTCTTGCTCACCATTGCCGTTCACCTGCAGGCCGCCATGTTCATCCCCGCCTTTGTCTACGTGATGTTTGCGGGTGAGAAAGGCCGCGCCCTCTATCACCGCCTGAAATATCTCTGGTGGGGATTGGCAACAGTCATAATCATCGCCGGGCTAATCGCCTTCTTTAAACTGTACGCATCCAATCTATATGTTGAGAACATCTTCCTGCCACTGCTTGACGGCAAACCGGCCTCGCCCGAATACAGCCTGCTGAGTCTGCCCCATCTTGCGGACATCATTAATGAACTGCTCCTGCTGTCGCCGCTGTTGCCGCTACTGCTCATCCTCGCCGGATCACACCCGTTCAGGGCACTGCAATCCCGCCTGATCGTCTTCCTGGCGCTCAATGCCGTCGCCGGACTGGCCTTCCTGCTCGCCATCGATCCCCAGCTGGCCATGCCCCGCGACTGGGATTTGTTCTCGCTGTGCGCCTGTGGCCTTACCCTGGCCCTGCTTCTGGCTTTGGATCGAAAAAAACAACCGCTGTCAAATAGACTGGTGATACCAATCATCCTGTTTTTGGTCACCGCACCGCTACCCTATCTGGCAACCAATCTCAACTCCCGCGCCTCGGCGGAATATGCCAAACATGTTGTCAACCTTGATCGCAGTCGCTCCCGGGGAACCCTGCTCCTGGTGAAAAAATACTACGCGAACCGGGGCGATAAAAAACAGGCCGATTCGCTTAACACCCTCTATGGTAAATATTATCCCCACGTCTGGCAGTACGCCGATGTTTTCTCATTCATCAAACAGGGACGCCGCGACCTGGCCATGCAAAAGGCCGACCAAATCAAACCCGATCGCTTCTCCAAGGACTACCACAACATGTGGGCCTGCGTGCACTTCATCCACGGCGACCTGCAAAAAGCGCTCACCTCCGCGAAAAATTCCGTGCAATTACAGAGCTATTTCGATGATTCATACCTCTACCTGGGTATGATTTACGCCCGCCTGAATCAGTTTGACAGCGCCCTCACCGCACTTGGATCGGGTTTCAAACTCAATCGCCGAAACCCCCGCATTCTCCAGGAACTCGCGGGCATCTATCTCATGAAAGAACAACCCGACTCAAGCATCTACTACGGACGACTCCTGCTGGAACTCCAGCCCCAAAATCCGCCCGCCCTCCTGACCCTGGCCCGGGCATACGTCCGAACCGGCAACCTGGCCGAAACCAGACGGTACGCGGCAATGTACCAACAATATGGCAGAAACGACCTGAACTTCGAACGAAAACTGGCAGACCTTAATCGCGCTATCGAGGCCCTGCAACAAAATAGGCGAAAGTGACCAACATGAACGACACCAATACCATCTCTCGCAATCCCGCACGATTGCTCATCTGGATCGCCCTTGCGCTGGCGCTGGCATATGCCTTGTACCAGGCGATATCACTGGCCTGGGTGTGCGATGATGCCTTCCTTTCTTTCCAATGCGCGCGAAACCTCGTCGATGGACACGGACTGGTATATAACGTCGGTGAACGCGTTGAAGTATACACCAATTTCCTCTGGACCATCATCATGGCCGCCGGCCTCCTGCTGAGCTTCGACCCGGTTACCCTGTCGCAACTGCTGGGGATTGGGTCGTACCTCTCCGTCGTCGCGATATTCGTTTATCTGTCGCGTGTTCTGGTGCGCCGTGAAAACCGGGATCATCGAATTGCCATCCCGCTCACCGCCCTGGCCCTGTTGCTTCATCATGACCTGCAGGTCTTTGCCACCTCGGGACTGGAAACCGCCTGGGCCACCGCCCTGGCCGCCGCCGGCTTTGCCATCGTCCTCGTCGGAAAATCTCCGCGAAGTCGCCTCTGGGCCGGACTGGTCCTGACCCTCGCGATCATGTCCCGCCCCGATATGGCGATTTTCTTCATCATGACCATTCCCGCCATCATGCTGACAGACACCCAGCGCGTCAAAAACACCCTGTCCTATATCCTGCCATTGGTCGTCCTGTACCTTCCATACTGGCTCTGGCGCCTAACCTATTACGGCTTCCCCTTTCCCAATTCCTACTATGCCAAGTCCGCCGCACTGCCCTACTACTCGCAGGGACTGATCTATCTCTGGCTGTACGTCAAAACATATTACGCCCTGTTTCTGGTTATCCCGCTGGCAATCCTCGCCGCCGTGATCATCCTGCACCACCGCAAACACAACCGGGTCACCCCGAATGAACCGCAACGAGGCCTGCTCCTGGGATTGCTCTGGGCGATTCCATTTGTCTTCTATGTCGTGCGTGTCGGAGGGGATTTCATGTTCGCGCGTTTTCTAATTCCCGCCACCCCGATCCTGTTTTTTTGCATGGAAAGCGCCCTGGTGGCGATCAGCAGGAAAACCGCCCTGCGCATCATCACTGCCGCGATTATCGTCGTCACGGTGCTACTGCGCTGGAATCAGTTCGGTGAGGCGGTCGTCATCCGGGGGATCGCCGATGAACGCACGGCGTACCCGGAAGAGAAACTGGCGCAGGCCAGAGATGAGGCCGCGCGCCTGAAAAAATACCTCGATGGACTCGACGTCCGGGTCGCGTTCTCGGGGACCAAGGCCATGCTGGTATACTATTCCGAACTTCCCTGGGCGCTGGAAGGCAACACCGGCCTGACCGATACGGTCATCGCCCATCGACCGCTGGAACGGCGACGACGCCCCGGACATGAAAAACGCGTACCATACGAGTACATGGTCGAACAAAAAGTCAACTTCATCATCGGCGGGGCGCTCTCTCGAAATCCCGACCCGAATGAACTGGAAACTATTTCGTTCGATGGCGCCTTCGCACATATCGTGACATATCAAAACGGGGTCATGGATCAGCTCCGGCAATATCCTGAAGTGCAATTCGTGGTGATGACCGATTTCCTGGATCGCTACCTCCAACAGCTTCAGCGCATCCCCATCAACCGCCTCCGCGAAGACTACGCCTTCCTGAAACGGTACTACTTCGATCACAATGAAGATCCTCTGCGCCAGGCCGCCTTTACCGATCGCCTCAATCCGTAGTACATAAAAAAAGCCCCTGCCGGTACCGGCAGAGGCTTGGATACTAATCTGAGGTAGGACGTTTTAGTACATTCCGCCCATACCGCCCATGCCCGGGGCACCACCCGGAGGCATCATGGGAGCTTTTTCATCTTCAGGCATGTCGGAAATGATCGCCTGCGTCGTCAACAGCAAACCACCGATCGACGCCGCGTTCTCGAGCGCGGTGCGCGTGACCTTGGTCGGGTCGATAACACCGGCCTGAATCAGGTCTTCGTACTTATCGGCTTCGGCGTTATAACCGAACGCGCCACTTTCCTTTTTAACCTTGTCAACCACGATCGAACCTTCAACTCCGGCGTTGTTGGCGATCTGGCGAATCGGCTCTTCGAGCGCGCGGCGAACGATATTCACTCCGACCATCTCGTCGGTGTGCATCTCGATCCCGTCAAGGGCGCTGATCGCGCGAAGCAGGGCCACGCCGCCACCAGGCACAATGCCTTCCTCAACCGCGGCGCGTGTGGCGTGAAGAGCGTCTTCCACGCGGGCCTTCTTCTCTTTCATCTCGCTCTCGGTAGCGGCGCCAACGTTAATCACGGCTACACCACCGGCCAGCTTGGCCAAACGTTCCTGCAGTTTCTCACGGTCATAATCGGACGTGGAGTCGTCGATCTGCTTGCGGATCTGGCTGATACGAGCCTTGATCTGCTCGGTTTCTCCGGCGCCTTCCACGATCGTCGAGTTGTCTTTGTCAATTACAACCTTCTTCGCACTGCCCAGGTCGGAAACCACGGCGTTTTCAAGCTTGAAACCGACCTCTTCCGAGATAACCTTGCCACCGGTCAATACGGCAATGTCTTCCAGCATGGCTTTGCGGCGATCACCGAAGCCCGGAGCCTTCACTGCGGAAACCTTGATCGTCCCGCGCAATTTGTTGACCACCAATGTCGCCAGTGCTTCGCCCTCGATATCCTCGGCGATAATCAGCATCGGCTTGCCCATCTGCGCAACCTTCTCCAGAATCGGCAGGAGGTCCTTCATCGTCGAAATCTTCTTGTCGTGAATCAGAATCAGTGGCTCTTCGAGCAGAGCTTCCATGTTGTCAGGATCGGTCACGAAATACGGTGACACATAACCACGGTCGAACTGCATACCCTCGACCACGTCAAGCGTCGTCTCGGTCGTCTTCGACTCTTCCACCGTAATCACGCCATCCTTGCCGACCTTCTCCATCGCCTCGGCAATTCGCTCGCCGATGCTCTTGTCGTTGTTGGAGGAAATCGTCCCAACCTGGCTGATCTCCGTCTTGCCCGAAATCGGCTTGGACAGTCCCTTGATGGTATCAACGGCCTTCAATACCGCCATATCAATACCGCGTTTGAGTGCCATCGGGTTGATACCAGCCGTCACTGCCTTGACGCCCTCACGGTAAATCGACTGCGCCAGAACCGTCGCGGTGGTGGTGCCGTCACCGGCGTCATCAGAGGTCTTGGATGCGACTTCCTTAACCATCTGCGCACCCATGTTCTCGAAATGATCTTCCAGTTCGATCTCCTTAGCCACCGAAACGCCGTCCTTGGTGACCGTCGGTGATCCGAATTTCTTGTCCATAATTACATTACGGCCCTTGGGACCAAGTGTCACCTTAACCGCATCGGCCAGCTTGTCGACGCCGGCTTTAAGCTTCTCGCGAGCCTTCGCATCATATTCTATTAATTTCGGCATGTTCTAACTCCCAAAATAAATTAGTTCGCGACTACGGCCAGAATATCGGCCTCGCGCATAATCAGGTACTCGTTACCATCAACAGTGACCTCGGTTCCGGAATACTTGCCGTACAAAATCCGGTCACCCTTCTTGACTTCCATCGGAATCTGCTTGCCGTCTTCGGTCATACGACCCGTTCCGACTTCCATGATTTCGCCCTCCTGGGGCTTCTCTTTGGCGGTGTCTGGAATAACTATTCCGCCGGGGGTCTTGTTTTCAGAGAGCTCCAACGGCTTCACCAGCACGCGATCAGCCAACGGTTTCACGTTCATGTTCTATCCTCCTCATATGGGTTATTGAATAAATTAGTCAATTAAATCTCCTCTTTCTACTCTTAGCACTCAACACCAACGAGTGCTAACAGGCGATGAATATTATATATAAACCGAAATTTGTCAAGCGGTTTCAAGAAAAATTTAAAAAGATGTGAAAATTACGATAAATTGCCCTAAGTCATTGCGAATCTTGATATTCCGATATCAGCCGAAGACCCTCAAGAGTCAGGGTTGGAAACGAAGTCTCGATAAAATCTGATAACGGCGCGAACATCGGCGCCCAGCCCCCCGTTGCGATTACCCGCGCATCGGTATTCAATTCCTGACGTATCATCGCAATCAGGGTGTCAACCTGCCCGGCGGTCCCGAAAAACAGACCGGATTTGATCGCGTCGGTCGTGTTACGCCCAATTATCCGCTTCGGCTTTTCCAGCTCCACCTCAGGCAACTGCCCCGTGCTTTCAGCCAGATTCCGCCCGGCAACCGCCGGGCCGGGGATAATTATCCCGCCCCAGAAAATCCCGTCGCCGGTAACCACGTCGAACGTGATCGCCGTCCCGAAATCGACCACGATAATCGGCCCGCCAAGCCTGGTGAACGCACCCACCGCATTCGCAATACGATCCGCTCCAAGCGTCAGGGGATCATCATACGCCAGCTTGATCGGTAGCGGAGTCGCTCCCGTGACAACCAATGGTGTCCCGCCCGCCATACGTTCCGCGATACCGGCATACAAATCGGTAAGGTGCGGAACAACCGAGGCAATCACCACCCGGTCAATCTTATCCTCGCCAACCGATAGCTGTTCCAATTCCTTCTCGACCATCCGTCGACCCTGATCGACAGGCGGCGTTTCCCGAGAACTAAGCCGGAACTTCCCAACCAGTTTTTGCCCGTCAAATACACCGAACACGGTGGCGGTATTACCGATGTCAATTGCCAACAGCATGCGCCGAATATATCTAACAACCGCCGCTTTGTCAATCACCCCCATAATTGTGCAAGAAATGCACAGGATGGTAAGAATCCCGGGCCACCTGCCGATATTATGGATAATAATCAAGATAATATTACCCGGAGGATATCATGAGACATGTAGCAATTGCCATACTTTGTATCATACTGCTATTGATTGTGGGGTGCTCTAAAAAGGAAACATCAATAACCATAACCGCCGAGCAGGGGGAGCGGGCGAACCAGCCCGATGCCGTGAAGGTCAATGAAACGGCATCCGGCCAGCACCTGCGCCAGGCAAAAGTATTCTACTCCAGGGATAAATTCAAACAGGCCATCAAACATTGCGAAAAGGCGATCACGTTCAACCATCAGAACTGGGAAGCATACTACTATCTCGGCCTGAGCATGCAGAAACGACGAGACTATACCGTCGCCATCGACATGCTTCATAACGGACTGAAACACAGCCCCAAAAACAAATATGTCAAATCGGAACTGCACTATGCCATCGGCTACAGCTGGGAAAAACTGGGCCGCTTCGAAAATGCTAAAAAATCATATTCAACCGCACTGGCATTCAATCCCGAAAATCACTCCGCACAGCAGGCAAAAAACCGCATTAAAATTGAAAAGACCCTGAAAAACTGGGGAAAACAAAAGAACATCGACTACGACGGATAGATGGTATGAAACATGATCAACCGGCTGGCACAAGCCAGCCGGTTTTTTTATGCACCCCGCTGGATGAATCCCAAAAAATATCGTATATTTTAAGCATGAAAGACAAACCAACCATAACCTTTCACCTCGGCGATGACTTCTACCAAAAGCTGGAAAACTTCACCGACAAACTTCTGAAGGATGGTTATGACCTGTTCAAAAATGAATTTGCTAATATCGACCAATTCTATCAACAGGCCCTGGATGACACCTCGGATCGAACCGATCTGTCTTTCCGGCGCAATCCCAAAGAGATGTACCTGCTTGAGGCGGTCTATTATCAGATCATGGAACGGGTCAACCGTGAGGCCTTCAACCGCGCCGAACACACCGTGCTGATCCTGCCCGACTGCATGTCTCTTTTGATGGATAAATGCCAGCGCGAGCGCACCGCCTATGGCAAAGTCTGCACCCGCTGTGTCCCCAACTGCCATATCAACAAAATCATGCAGATTGCGGATCAATATCATCTTGAGGGATACTTCTCCAAACGGGCGCTGACCGAACAGATCGAAAACATCAAAAAAGACAAACCGTCGCTGGCGGTGATCGGTATTTCATGTATATTGACTCTGGCGTCGGGAATGCGCTCCGCCAAAGAAGCGGGCGTTCCGTCACGAGGCGTCTTTTTGAATTTCACCGGATGTGAGCACTGGGCCGAGCAACCGTTCCCGACCGAAACCGCAATTGATCGCGTGCGGGCGATCCTGGAGGAAAAATATGGTATACCCGATTCGACATCTTAATCCCGACGACTATGATGAACTGATTCGCCTCTGGAGTATCTGCGGCCTGACTCACCGGCCCAAAGGACGCGATTCCCGCGAGGCAATCGATGAACAGTTCGCCCTGGCCAATATGTGCTTTCTGGGAATGTTCGACGGCGACCGCATGATCGGAACCGTGATCGGCTCCCACGACGGACGCAAGGGATGGATCAACCGCCTCGCCATCGATCCCGAATATCGCGGACGAGAACTTGCCGCAAATTTGATTGACTCCGCCGAGGACTACCTCCACGCACAGGGAATCCGCGTCATTGCGGCCCTGATCGAGGATGAAAACACCCCCTCCATGGCCACCTTTGCCAAAGCCGGCTATGAAGCCTGGGAAGGCATCGTCTATTTCTCAAAACGCCCCTCTTGGGATGAATGACTCTTTTCCCCTTGCCGTTTCAACTCCAAATCACTTTCTTATAAGATATGCCGATATGCCGCCCAATAAGCGGCCAAATCAATCTAAGATATTGGGCAAAATATCATGACAAACAAAAAGACCGAAAAACACCCCATCAATGTCGGCGTCAGCACCTGCCTCCTGGGCGAGAATGTCCGCTACGACGGCGGACACAAACGCGACCGCTTCGTCACCGACCTGCTCAGCAACTACTTTCACTTCATCCCGGTCTGCCCCGAGGTCGAACTCGGCATGGGCGTCCCCCGCGAAGCCGTCAGGCTGGTCGGCGATACCGAACACCCCCGCATGGCCGGACGACAGACCGGCAAAGACTGGACCGAACGCATGGTGCGCTACAGCCACAACCGCACCAAACAACTGGCCCACCATCACCTCTCGGGCTACATCCTCAAGGCCAAATCTCCCAGTTGCGGCATTCAGCGCGTGAAAGTCTTTAAAAAACCGGGCCATCCCGCCGACTACAAGGGCATTGGATTGTACGGTAACGCCGTCATGAAACAGTACCCCTTGCTCCCGGTCGAGGATGAAGGCCGCCTTCACGATATCCGCATCCGCGAGAACTTCATCACCCGCGTGTTCACCTATCATCGCTTCCAGACCGTCTTCACCGGCCACTACAGCCGCCGCGCCGCGGTCGAATTCCATACCGCGCAGAAATTCCTCATCCTCGCCCACAGTCGAACCCACTACACCGAACTCGGACAACTCGTGGCAAAAGTCAAACAATACTCCCCCGCCGATTTCCGCGACCGATACTGCCAACTGCTTATGGATGCCCTCAGCTTCAAAACCACCGTCAGGAAAAACGTCAACGTCCTGCACCACATCATGGGCTTTTTCAAAAAGCACCTTGATCCCGGCGACAAGCAATACCTGCTGGGCGTAATAGATGACTATCACAAAAACCTGGTACCGTTGATCGTCCCCATCACCCTGGTCAAACAGTACGTTGCAAAATTCGGAATCGAATACCTGGCCGACCAGGTCTATCTCAACCCCCACCCGAAGGAGTTATTACTGCGAAATCATGTATAAGAATATAAATGGCGGACCATACCCATGTAATATTTTATACGGAGAATGAACATGCAGTTTATCGTGATCGCATATGACTATACCGACGACAGGGCTCACGAGCGACGCATGGCGGCGCGCGAAGCACACCTGCAACAGGCCAGAGAATTCTTCGACAGCGGTAAATGGCTCTACGCGGTCGGTATCCTAAACGATGATGACCAACTGATCGGCTCGATGATCGTCTGCGACTTTAACTCCCGCGAGGAAATGCAACAGCAGTGGCTCTACGACGAACCGTACATCACCGCCAGAGTCTGGGAAAACATCATCATCAACCGCGCCCAGATCCCCCCGATGCTGTTGTAGTATCGAGCCTGATTCCGTATAGGATTTGCTCGACATGAAAAAAAACGGCGGCCATCATCGCCGCCGTCGAAATTTACCCGTTAATTTCCCGGACTATATGATCTGCTCGACATACTTCTTGAACGTCTCGTAATCGCGGGCGCCCGTAAACCGCCCCACCTCTTTGCCGTTGCGATCGATAAAGATGCTCACCGGAACCCCCGTCCCGATCCGAAACGACTGCATCGCCTCGTAATTCGAGATCAACATCACCCAGTCCAGTCCCATCTTCTCCACGAAAGTCTTCACGTTGCCCGGGTTGTCATTGACCGCCAACCCGATTATTTCCAGACCCTGGCTTTTGTACTCATCGTAAATGCGTTTCAAATCGGGAAGCTCCCGCCGGCAGGGCGGACACCAGGTCCCCCAGAAATTTAGTATAAGCGCATGCTTGCCCTTGAAATCCTCAAAACGCCGGACATTGCCGTCAATATCATACACCGCAAACGTCGCCGCCGTCGGCTCCGCCGATCCAGCCCGTTCACCCGTCCGGCCGGGATTGTCCGATGAGGCCTGGTCCGTCTCCGATGACGAACAACCGATTATCATGGCAATCAGCAAAAACAGGGATAGAAATAGAAAACGTTTCATCGATAAATTTCCTCCGTAGTCCGAATCAGGGCTGTTCTTTTCGGCTCTTGAAGCCGCCCTTTTTCACGTAATCGGCAAAAGACATAGTGTCATACAAATCGTCGCTGACAAACGACAACAAATCAAGCATCTGATCCGGGCTCTTATATCCCGGGGCCGGACCGATTTTGTCTCCGTCCGCCTTTAAAAACCAGTACGTCGGATAACCCGAGACCCGGTACTCGGCGCGCGCCAGGTTCTTCTCGGTGATTTTATACCCGTTGACATCAAGCTCTTTCGGGGAATCACCGTCAACCTTGATCGACACGAAATGTGTATTCAAATACGTAACGACTTTGGGATCGATAAAAGTCGTCTTGTTCATCTTCTTGCAATACCCGCACCATTTGGTCGTAAAATTAACCATGATATGCTTGCCCGTCTCTTTGGCAAGCGGCATGCCTTGATCATAACTCAGCCAGGTGATGGTCGTGGAATCGACCGGGTTGTTTTCAGGTTTCTTGCTCTTTTGATCGGTCTGATCAGCCAGAAGCAACGCGGGAAGTAACAGAAATGTGCACAATAATGTGATCGAAACCATTTTCATGACATACATGCCTTTTTCCAGGGGTTGTCGTTTAATTTTGTATTATAACATATTCCGGCGAAAATGGTTCTCTTTTTTCGCCTATTTCGGTGGTTGAAGATATACCGCCGAATCACCCAGAATCTCTTTCAATCGTATCAACAACCCGCTCTTGGGCTCGACCGCAAATTTGCGGGACCGGATCAGATACTCATCACCGTTCGTGCGCGCCGCCAAAATCACCGGCGTTTTACCTTCGTTCTTTACCAGCGTATTTTGAATAGCGGTCAGCTTCTTTTCCGGAATCTCCTCGTCAACCCTGATAACCAGTTGGCACTTAAAACGTTCCGCCAGTGAGTCCAATGGGAAAAGATCCGAAACTACGATTTTCGGGGCCTCGTTCTCGCGGGTCGAAACCCGACCGCTGAGCATGATAATATTGTCCTCTGACAAAAATGCCTTGCCCTTTTCATAGCAATCGGAAAATACAATCAACTCCACCGTCCCCTTGAAATCCTCAACCATGGCAAAGGCCATCTGGTTGCCCCGCTTGTCGGTCTTGAGACTTAAAGACGAAATAATCCCACCCAATCGCACCTCGCGGCCGTCGCGGACCTCCCCCAGCCGCTCCGTGTCAGCCGTCCCAAAGGCCTGTAATTCGGCCCGGAACCGATCCAGCGGATGCCCGGACACATAAAAACCGAGCATGTCTTTTTCCCCGGCCAGGCGCCGCGATACCGACCAGTCCGCAATGTCGGAATACGATGGCTCAACCCGCTCGATCTGACCACCCTCCCCGACAAAAAGATCGTTCGTATTGGCCGATGCCGAAACCTTCTGACCGAACTCCAGCATCGCCTCCACCACTTCTGTTTTCTGGGCACGATTCCCGGGAAGTGAATCGAACGACCCCGCGGCAATGAGCGATTCCACCGTCCTGCGATTGAGTTGCTTGAGATTGACCCGGCTGACCAGGTCAGCGAAACTGACAAATTTGCCGCCTTCATTACGGGCGGCGATGATCGCCTCCACCGCGCCGACCCCGACATTCTTCACCCCGAGCAAACCAAATCGAATTTTCTTGTCCCGCACACTGAATGCCAGCTCGGATTCATTAACATCCGGAGGAAGAACCGTCATACTCATCCGGCGACATTCTTCCATCAAAACATAAATGCGATCCGATGAGTCGATTTCCGACGTCATGTTGGCCGCCATGAATTCCATCGGATAGTGCGCCTTCAAATACGCACACTGGAACGCCACAAAGGCATACCCGGTCGAGTGCGCCTTGTTGAATCCATACCGCGCAAAAGTCTCGATATGTTCGAAAACCGTCGTCGCCACCTTGGGATCAATCTTGTTGTTGGCGCATCCCTCAAGAAAGGCCTTCTTCTGTTCCGCCATCAATTCGGCCTGCTTCTTTCCCATTGCCTTGCGCAAAATATCGGCCTTGCCCATGGAATAACCGGCCAGACCGTTGGCGATATGAAGCACCTGCTCCTGGAAAACAATCACGCCATACGAATCCTCAAGGATTTTTTCAAGCTTGGGATGTTCATAGACTATTTTCTCGCGACCGTTCTTGCGGTTGATATAAGTATCGATCATCCCCGAATCCAGTGGTCCCGGGCGATAAAGCGCGTTCATCGCAATCAAATCCGTAAAGCGCTCCGGCTTGAGCTTGCGCATGTAATCCCGCATGCCACTCGATTCAAACTGAAATATCCCGATCGTGTCACCGCGCGAAAAGAGACGGAAAACCTTCTTGTCCTTCAGATCAACGTTGTCAAGATCGATCCGCTTGCCATGATTCTGCTCGACCATGTCGAGACAATCCTTGATCACCGTCAGCGTCCGCAAACCGAGAAAATCCATCTTAAGCAGGCCGATTTCCTCAACCATCTTCATGTCGAACTGGGTCGTGATTTCATCCCGCGAACCCCGGAACAAAGGAACATAGTCGGTCAGCGCCGAGGGCGCGATCACCACCCCGGCCGCATGCGTGGAGGCGTGACGGGCCAGCCCTTCAAGCGTGCGGGACAGGTCAATCAGCTTGTGCACCCGGCCGTCCGACTCATACAGCTCCTTGAGCTCCTTGTTCATGACCAGCGCCTTGTCCAGCGTCATGTCGGTCGCAAACGGAACCATCTTGGCGATTTTGTCAATCTCCGTATACGGCATGCCAAGCACCCGCCCGACATCCCGAACCACCGCCCGCGCGGCCATCCGTCCGAACGTTATGATCTGCGTGACATTATCCTTGCCGTACTTCTCAACCACATAATCGATAATTTTCTCACGCCCCCGGTCGGCGAAATCGATATCGATATCAGGCATCGAAATTCGCTCCGGGTTCAAAAACCGCTCAAAGAGCAGGGCGTATTTGATCGGGTCGATTTTGGTGATGTCAATGCAATACGAAACCAGCGAACCCGCCGCCGATCCCCGACCCGGCCCGACCGGGACTCCCACCCGGTTGGCGTGCTGAATAAAATCTCGGACAATCAAAAAATATCCGGCATATCCCATCTGCTTGATAATACCCAGCTCATAATCCAGCCGCTCCCGTACTTCCGCGGTGATTTTAGGGTACCGTTCCGCCATCCCCTCTTCCGCCAGCTTGCGCAGGTAACCATCGGCATTCTCATATTCTTCCGGAATCGGGAAATGAGGCAGATAAAGCTTGTCCATCTTGATTTCAAGATTGCACCGCTCGGCGATCTTTACCGTGTTTTCCAGAGCCTCGGGATATTCGGAAAAAACCTGCCGCATCTCGTCGGGAGACTTGAAATAGATCTGGTCGGTGCTGTAACGCATCCGATCCTGGTCGGAGACAAACTTGCCGGTCTGAATACACAAAAGGGCGTCATGCGCCTCGGCATCCTCCTGCTTCAGGTAGTGACAATCATTGGTCGCAACCAGCGGAATACCGGTCTCGCGATGAATGGTGTTGATCATCGGAATCAGCAGTTCTTCCTTCTCCAGACCATGATTTTGCATTTCAAGGTAAAAATTGCCTTCACCGAAAATATCCTGCAACTCCCGGGCCGCCAGCACCGCCTTGTCCGGGTCACTGCGAAGCAAATGCCAGTTGACCTCCCCCTTCAAACAGGCCGAAAGCGCGATTATGCCCTCGGAATGCTCCCTCAGCAGTTCCTTGTCAATCCGGGGCCGGTGATAGAATCCCTCGAGATACCCCGCCGATGACAACTTGATTAAATTCTTGTATCCCGCCTGATTGCGAGCCAGTAGCACCAGGTGATAACCGCCGTCGGGGCTGGTTGTCGATGGCCGCTTGTCAAACCGCGATCCGCCGGCAACATATGCCTCGGTCCCGATAATCGGCTTGATCCCCGCCCGGGTGGCCTTTTTATAGAATTCCGCCGCGCCGAACATGTTTCCGTGATCCGTCAGCGCCAGCGCCGGCATTTTATACTCTTTGGCCAGTTCGATTACGGCGTC